>JAAUYD010072727.1_pt1 | contig 27509 bp, 26 predicted proteins | sample 7278101 | NCBI WGS metagenome assembly JAAUYD01 (sample SAMN14350128, study PRJNA611818) | marine sediment metagenome | isolation source: surface marine sediment (0.6m) | place: French Polynesia: Moorea | collected 2018-08
ATGGATCAGCGGCACGCCGGACCTGATGGTCAGCGCCATCGACTGCGCGAACCGTCCCAGCACCGCCTTGCGCACGATGCCGCCGAACAGCGGCGCGCGCAGCAGGAAGCCAGACCACGCGACCTCGCCGTTGACGCTCCGCGTCCAGCGGCGAAACGCAAACCCACCGAGCAACAGTGTCGCCAGCATCCATGGCCAGTACTGCATGAAGAACGCGGATGAACCCATCAACAGGCGCGTCATCAACGGCAGCTCGGCGTCGAAGCGCGCGAACGCGCTCGCGAACGTCGGGATGACCCAGATGTTCATGATCGTCAGCGCAACGACGATCGCGAACAACACCACGATCGGGTAACGCACCGCCGACGCGATACGTTCGCGGGTCTGCTTTTCGACCTCCAGGTAGTCGGCGAGATGACCGAAGGCCTCGTCGAGTTTGCCGGTGTTCTCGCCGACCCGGACCAGGGCGATGAACAGCGGCGTGAACACCCGCGGGTGCTGCGCCAGCGCCGCATGCAGCTCACGTCCGCCCTGCAGCTGGCGATGGACGTCACGCAGCGTGTCCCCCAGCAGGGCGTTGTCGGTGGTCTCGGCAAGGCCCTGCAGGCCACGCAGTATCGGTACGCCGGCGCGCGTCAGGGTGCGCAGCTGACGTGCCAGCATGACGATCTCCTCAAGGCTGACCTTGTGCCTGGCGAGACGCCAGGCCCGCTTGCGTTCACCCGACGCGGCCGCCACTGCAGGCCGAATCGTCACCGGCGTCATACCTGTACGCAGCAGCTGTTCCGCGACCAGGCGCTCCGATGCACCTTCGAGTTCACCGTGGATGGCCGCGCCCTGGGCATCGCGTGCGGTGTAGCTGAAGTTCGCCATTGCGCTGTGTTGCCACCTAGAGGTCGGCGTCGCCGCCGACACGGATCGCCTCGGCGAGGCTGGTCACACCGGCACGGGCCATCGCCAGCGCCGACGCGGCGAGCGGCGTGAACGACGGATCGGCTAACGCCGCCGCGGCGAAGCCGTCGATGTCCTGGTTGCGCAACGCGGCCAGCAGGTCGCCGCGCATCTCCAGCAGTTCGTAGACACCGACCCGGCCCTGGTAGCCGGACTGGTTACAGCGCTCGCAGCCGCGACCGAGCTGGAATCCGTCGGTGGCAGCATCGGCATCCGTTTGCCGTGCCAGCCAGACGCGCTCGTGCTCGTCGGGTTCGTGCGGCTGCGCACAATGCGGGCAGATCCGGCGTACCAGGCGTTGCGCGAGCACCGCCTCGAGGGCGGTCGCGATCAGATAGCCCTGGGCCCCCATGTCGACCAGCCGGCTGATCGTACCGACCGCGCTGTTGGTGTGCAGCGTCGACAGCACGAAGTGCCCGGTGATCGCGGCACGCAGGCCGATCTGCGCGGTCTCCAGGTCGCGCATCTCGCCGACCAGGATGACGTCGGGATCCTGGCGCAGTGCCGTGCGCAGCACGCGCGCGAACGTCAGGCCGATCTGCTCGTGGACCTGGACCTGGTTGATCCGTGGCAGGCGGTACTCGACCGGGTCCTCGACCGTGATGATCTTGTGTTGCGGCGTGTTCAGCTCGTTGAGCGCAGCGTACAGCGTCGTCGTCTTGCCGCTGCCGGTCGGGCCGGTCACCAACAGCATGCCGTGCGGCTGGCGAATGACGCGGCGCAGGCGCTCGCGCAGCGATTCGGGCATGCCGAGTTCCTCGAACCGCAGGATGCCCGAGGTCTGGTCGAGCAGCCGCATCACGACCGCCTCACCGTGCGCGACCGGCATCGTCGACAGGCGGACGTCGACCTGGTGGCTCTTGACCTTGATCTGGAAGCGACCGTCCTGCGGCAGGCGCTTTTCGGAGATATCGAGGTTGGCCAGCAGCTTCAGGCGCTGAACCAGCGCGGTGACGATGCGTACCTCGTTCATGACGCGCTCCTGCAACACGCCATCGATACGTTGGCGGATGCGCAGCACCTTCTCTTCGGGCTCGATATGGATATCCGAGGCCTTGTTGTCGATCGCCTCTTCGAACAGTTTCTGCAGCAGGCGCACGACCGGTGCGTCCTCGGCGGCGATCGTCGACAGCATCTGCTGCAGGTCGACATCGCCGGCGGACAGCTCCTGGTGCAGTTCACCGGCCAGGTCCTGCAGCGCCTCCTGGTCCTGGTACCAGCGGCTGAGCCTGCGCAGCAGCTCGCTCTCGCGGACGACGGCCTGGCGCACGCGCTTCTTGAGCAGCCGGCTGGCCTCGTCGTAGGCGAACAGGTCGGTCGGATCGGCCATGCCGAGCAACACGTCCTGGTCACGGCTCTCCAGGACCACCATGCGGTATCGCCGGGCCACGGTCTCCGGCAGCTGGCGCACGGTCTGCGGATCGACGACGAACGTGCTGAGGTCGATCAGCGGGATCTGCAGCTGCTGCGACAGGAACTGCAACAGCCGGTCTTCGTCGATGAAGCCGCTGTCGATCAGCGTGTAGCCGAGTTTCTGTCCGGTCTTCTTCTGCTCGGCCAGCGCCGTCATCAGCTGGGCCTCGGTGATCACGCCATTGCTGACCAGCAGATCGCCGATGCGGATCTTGCGGTGCGGCGCCGCAGCCTGTGTCGCCTTGCTGTCTGCGCTCAGATCGGTCATCGCCTAGTCCAGCTCGGCGAGCCGTTGCCGCGCATAGGCCTCGGCGGCCGACGGCAGACCGCCGATCGCCAGCGCCCGCCGGTAGGCAGCGCTCGCGTCGTCGCTGCCCTGCGCATCGCGGCTGATCGCGAGGCCGACCCAGCCGGCGGCCGAGCGCGGCTGCAGCGCGAGCAGTACGCGATACTGCTCGGCCGCCTCCGCGTAGCGCCCGTCCTGCTGGTACAAGGCCCCGAGCATCTGCAGGCGCTGGGCGCGGATCCCCGGCACCCGCGCGGCGCCGCGCAGGACACGGATCGCGTTGCCACGGTCGCCGCGCTGGGCGAGCAGGCGCGCATGGATCAACAGGAAGCTGCCGTGTGCCGGGTGGTGCCGCAGGCCGATCTCGAGCTGGCGCGAGGCGTCGTCGATACGGTCGCCGCGCAGCATCAGGCCGACCAACAGCTCGCGGGCGATGCGGTCCTTCGGTCGTTGCGCCAGGTGGCCCTGCAGCAGCGCCTCGGCCTCGGCCAGCGAGCCGTCGGCGATCGCGGCGCGCACCCGGTCGAGCGGCTCGGCCGGCACCGGCCGGATGGACTTGGCAGTGACTGCCGGTGCGTCGCCGGTCCGTGCAGTCGACCGCGCCGCAGAAGGCTCGGATGATCGCACCGCTAACGGCTCGGCCAGCGAGGCGTTGCGCAGTGGCAGGTAGCTCACGTCCGCGATCGGCCGCGGCGCTGGCGCGGCGTCGCCCGACAGCGGCATCGCTCCGGCGACCTCGGCAGCCGACGCGGCCGTGCGCGCGACCGGCGTCGCTTCGACGTCGCCGGAATGCGCGGCTTGCCTGGCGCGGGCCGGCACCACCACCGCAGGCGCCGGACGTGGCAGCGCCAGCCGCTGCGACTGCGGGCCGGTCTGACCAGCGGCCTGCCAGCTGCGGTGAAACACCCAGACCGACAACACCAGCGACACGACCAGCAGACCGACGACGCCGGTCCGAAAGCGGCGCTGGCCGGCGCCATCGAGATCATCGCCCGTGTGCCGGACGCGCGTCGCCGACGCGGTGTGCAGGACCGGGCGTGGTGCCCGCGGATTGCGCGCATCCAGATCCTGCAGCACCTGGTTCAGCAGACTCATGCGCGTTCAGCCCAGCCCCGTCAACACCAGGGCGCCGAGTGCCGCGGCACCGGCCGACAGCGTGCCGGCGACCGCCATGCCAACCCGCCGCACGCTGATCCGGGCGCCGCCGTCGCGCAGCGACTCGGTATCGCGGATCGCGCGTTTCAGGTGGTGGCGCGAGATGCTGGCTCGGCCTTCACCGAACGCCGCCAGCAGGCATTTGTGCGCAACGATATTGACCAACCGCGGAATGCCGTGACAACGGCGCGTGATCTCGCGTGTCAGCGCGGCCGGAAACAGCCGCGGCCCGTCATAGCCGGCTACGCCGAGACGATGCACCAGGTAGCCCGAAACCGCGCGTGCGTCCATCGGCGCCAGCGCGTACGTGAACGTGATACGTTGTCGCAACTGGCGCACCGACGGCCGCGCGAGGTTCGAATCGAGTTCGGGCTGGCCGAACAGCACCACCTGCAGCAGTTTGCTCTTCTCGGTCTCGAGGTTGGTCAGCAGCCGGATCGCCTCCAGGCAGTCTTCCGGCAGCGCCTGGGCCTCGTCGATGATCAGCACGACGCTGTTGCCGGCGGCCTTCTCGGCGACCAGTCGATCGTTGATCAACCGCATGACGCGTTGCTGACCGATGTTGCGGTGATAGTCGATGCCGAGTTCGTCGGCCAGGGCGAAGCGCAATGCCGTCGCCGTCAATGCCGGGTTGGGTATGTAGGCGGTCACGAATCCGGCGACTTCGCCGAGTTCGTGAAGCAGCTTGCGGCACAGCAGCGTCTTGCCGGTACCGACCTCACCGGTGACCTTGATGAAGCCCTCGCCCATCTGCAGCGCGACCAGCAGTGTGTTCAATGCCTCCTGGTGCGACGTGTTGCTGTAGTAGAACGACGTATCCGGGGTCAGACTAAACGGCGCCTCGCGCAGACCGAAGAAATCCAGGTACATCAGTCCGACTCCCCTTCGGTTCCGAACACCTCGCGCTTACCGCCGTAGTGGAATCCGCGATCGAGGCGGTCGATGGTGGCCGCCGATTCGGCCAGCGACCGACCCCAGGTCGAGGGGCTGTCGACGACCAGCGGTTTGAGCAGGATCACCAGTTCGCTCTTACGCGACGCCTGGCGCGTATGGCGGAACGCAGAGCCGAAGAACGGGATATCCCCGAGCCCCGGCGGGGCCGCGGTGTCCTCTGTCGTGCTCTCCTGCATCAGGCCGCCGATCACGACGATCTGCCCGCTGACCGCGTACACGATGCTGTCCGACTCGCGCACCCGCGACTGCGCGAGTGGCAGCGTCTGGGCGCGGTCGTCGATCGTGAACGTCTTGGTCTGGTCGATGACCTCGCTGACCGACGGGTGGATGTGCAGTGTCACGCCGCCGCGGTTGTCGATCTGCGGCGTCACATCGAGGGCGATACCGGAGAAGAACGGGGTCAGTGTGACCTCCGGAGTCGTGCTCGTCGCGGTCCCGGTCACCGTCGTCGTCGACACGTCGGTGACGAAGAACTCGTCCTGGCCGACCTTGATCACGGCCTTCTGGTTGTTGACCGTCGACACGCGCGGGCTCGACAGCACCTGGACGTTGCCCTGCGATTCGAGCAGCTCGATGAACGCCGTGAAACTGCCGGCGTCGACGGCGATCGAGAACACGCCGCCGAAGGCCTGGGTGGCCAGGCCACTGACCGCGGTGTAGGCCGCCGGATCGAGATTGCCCGAGTTGCCGGCGATTCCGCTGACACCGTCGTCGGAATTGAAGATCGTGCCGCCGCCCGTCTGGCCGAAGGTCGCGGTCTTGCCGTCGCCGAAGCCGGCGAGCTTGCCCCAGTTGATGCCGGACTGGAAGCCGTCGCTCAACTCCACCTCGATGATCTTCGCCTCGAGAATCACCTGCCGTTGCAGCGTCGATTGCGTGGTCCGCAGGAAGCTCTCGACCTCGCGCAGCTCGTTCGGCAGCGCGCGCACGACGACGACACCGGACTGCGGCGACACGACGACCGATCGCCCGCCGTCGCTGCCGACGAGCGCGTCGAGCGCGGCCGCGAGTTCCGTCCAGAAGTCCGCTTCACTCTCGGTGATGACCTTGGATGACGGCACGGTCTCGGCCGACGAGCTGTTGCTGGTCGTCAAGCTCGACGCGTCGGAATTGGATGTCTGCGTGACCTGGCCGGAACTGACACGCATCTCGGAGTTGCCGCTGCGTTTCACATTGAGGTAGTTGACCTGGTAGATCTTCGAGCGCAGGCGCACCGGCAGCACGTGGAAGCCGCTGCGCGAGCGCTGGTACTCGTAGCCGTAGACGTCGCGCATCACCTGCATCACTTCGGGAATGCTGACGTTCTTCAGGACCAGCGAGATCTCGCCGTCGACCTGCGGGTGGACGACCATGTTGTATGTCGTGCCATCGACCAGGCTCATGAAGAAGTCGCGCGCCGGCAGGCCGCTGACGTTGACGTCGAAGCGGTGTTCCTGATGCGCCGCGGGTACACCACCGAGCTGGATGTTCATGCTGGGCATCAGCGATGCGGCCACCTCCGGGGGTGGGGCCTTCGCCCGAGTCCGCGCGTCGGCGCTCGCCTCGGCGAACGCCTCGCGAATCGAGTCGATCGCCGTGCCGTCGCGCGGCGCCTGCGTCTGACAGCCGAAGAGTGCGATCAGCAGTGCCGCCAGTACCAGCCGTTTCATTTCCCCAATCCTTGTGCCTTGTCGGTTATCCGGGTGTCGATCGAATCTTCGGCGACGGCCCGTGACTTGATGACCGGGATCGCCGACACCAGCTCGACGGTCTCGCCGTCGACGCGAATCAGCACCCGGTGGCCGTCGATCTCGAGCACCTCGGCACCCATCACGCGGTCGCCAACGGCAACGCGTCGGCCGCCGATCATGGCGCTGTGCCGCCCGCCGACGTTGAACACGCCCTGCAATCTGAAGGTCGGTGCCGGCGTGTCGACGGCGGCGTCGGCCGCGGCCGCCTGCCAGTCGGCCGGCCGCGTCGGGTCGACGAGGGCGTCGCCCGCCGGCACGCCGCCCGTGAAGCCGGCCGCGAGCAGCATCAGGGCTGTCGTCAGCGGCCTAGACACCGATCCAGTCCTCGGACAGGCTCAAGGTATGCAGCCGCAACCGCACCTCGCTGTGCGGGTACGCGATGACGTCGAAGCTGACGCTCTCCCAGAAGAACTGCCACGGCAGCGCCTCGAGTGCTTCGAGATAGCGCAGGGTCGCCAGGTAGCTGCCGGAGAACGCAATCTCGAAGGCATGCCGGTGCAGTGCATCGGCATGCCGCGGCGCGGCGACGTCATCCCGCTCCAGCGGCAACAGCGGCGTCGCATCTAGCGTCCGCAGGCTGAGCATGGTCAGGTCGTCTTCCTGCTCCAGCAGGCGTTCGAGAAACTGCGCCATGTCCTGGGGCGAGATCATCCGCCCGGTCGCGTCGCGCAGGCGCTGCTGCAGTCCCGCGACCTGAGTGCGTACGGCGGCGATCTGGTGACGCAACTCGCGGTTGGGGTCCTGGCGAGCCTGCACCGACAGCACCGCGAGCTCGGTGTTCAGCCCGGAGATCGCGCCGTGATCGCGGGCGATCGCGCGATTCAGGGCGTCGACCCGTTGATACTGGCGGTCGAAGACGACCAGCTCGGCGGTCTGGTAGGCGACCGCGAACAATGCCAGCAGGATCAGCAGCTGCTCGCGCAGGCTCAGCGCCGCGAAGCGGTCGAGCAGTCTTTCGACGCTAGCCCGCATCGCCGTCCTCCGCGGCATTCGCACTGCGCAGCTCGAAGCCGACGACTGCGCCGTCGCCATCGTCCTCGCGCTGGAAGGTCACGCGCCGGAACGTGCGCCCGGCAAATGCCTGCTCGCCGGCCAGCGTCTGCAGCAGGCGCGGCACCAGCGCCGGCTGCGTGGTCTTGCCCTTCAACAGCACCTCGCTGCCGCCTGCCGACAGGCCGACGTTGCTGAACCACAGGCCCGGCACGTGGTTGCGCGCGAGGCTGGCAAAGAAGGCGGAGAAATGCCGCGACGCCGACGCGCGTTCGCGGTCGATGGCTACCAGGTTGGCGTTGAGAACTCGCAGCTGCGCGCGCAGGGCCGACAATTCCGACTCGAGAAACGGGTCTAGCGGCGGCGCGACCAGGCTGCCGCGGAGCCGCGCGACGTCGGCACGCTGTCGTTCGAGGTTGGCCGCCGTGGCGTCGTGTTGCTTTCTGACCTGGGCGAGATGCAGCTCGCCGACAGCGGCGAGGCCGAGCACGGCGACCGCCGACACGATGCCGGCCAGCAACAGCAGGCGCGTACTGCGGCTGGTCGACGTCGCCGCCGGCGCGACGCGGTACAGATTGACCTGCTGGGTCACGCCGCCCACGGCAACCCCCGCAGCGCCGCGCCGAGCGCCGTGAACCCGCGGCCGAGCGCGTCGACCGACACATCGGCAGCGCTGGCGACAGCGGCGAAACCGAAGCGTTCGACCGGCACGGTCAGGAACACCCCGGCCTCCTGCCGGAAGGCCGCGAACAGCGCGTCGTCGGCGACCAGCACGGTCAGGCGGTCGGCCGGTCCCAACGCGTACTGACTCTCGAAGTAGTCGAGTGACCGCTGTACCTCGAGCGCGAGATTCTCCATCTGCGCGTGCAGCAGCGCCCGGTCGGCCTCGACATCGAAATCCTGCATGACCCGTCGGCTCAGGTAGACCTGGGTCGCATCGGCGATCTCGATCACGGTCTGCGCCGACTGCAGCTGCAGGTAGGCGCGCGGCCGTTGCGGCCGATCGACGTGCATCGCGAGGTTGCGGATCGCCATCTCGACCAGGTCGATCGCCATGACCGACAGACCGGCGTCGTGCAGCGCCTCGACCAGCGCGTCCACCGCCTGCGCCTTGGCGACGACGACGTAGAGCAGCGCGGGCGCGCCCGGGCGCTGGCTCTCCGGAAGCGGGAAGACGTCGATCACGGCCTGTTCGACCGGGAAGTCGATCAGGTCGCGGACGCGCCAGCGCATGGCCTCGGCCAGCTCGTCGTCCGGCACCTCGGGGCGCTCCAGCTGCACCAGCGAATAGGTGTCGTGAGGCAGCGTCGCGACGACCGGCTGGCCGCGCAGGCCAAGGTCGCGGACCACAGCGCTCAAGACATCCGCAATGGCCTCGTCGGCGCGCAGCGGGCACCAGCGTGCCGCGGTCACCAGCGGCCGCGTAGCCGCCGTCCCGTCGATCACGGCAACGGCGAATCCGTCGTCGTAGACGTCGATGCCGACGTAGTTCTGCGACCCAGCCTTGTTTTTCAGCCAGTTAAGCAAGCTCCCCTCCGCGCGGAGCACCCCGTCGGGACGCTCACGTGCAGAACTAGCGGCTGAAAACTCAATGACTTAAGGAAAATATTTCGTCGCCGGCCGTGCCTCGCTGCGCCGCTGCGCCCGGCGCGCGCTAGCCCAGCGGGTAGGCCGTCTCCTGCTCGAGACCGAGCAGCTGGGCGCCCATCTGCAGCGCCTGATCGGTGAAATCGTCGAGGCGGCCCCAGCGGGCATCGACGTCCATGATCTCGTCCATCGCGTTGTTGACGACACGCAGGCGATGACTGCCGAGTCCGCGGTCGGCCGGCGGCGTCCGCTCGGACACGATGAACAGCGCGGGCCGGGCCTCCCCCTCCCTGACGAAGGCGGCGATGAACTGGTAGTCGCCGCCGTCGGCGCTGTCGATATCGCCGAGCAGCGTGACGCCGTAGTCGCCGTACTGGTAGCGGCGCTGCGGGATCGCCGTCCGGATCTTCGGAAACTCGCTCATCGTGCTTGCCTGCCGCTCATCGCTCGAGCTGATCGCTCTCGCTGAATCGCGAGCTGCCGACGCGCAACACGAGGATCGCGATGCACAATATCAGGATCGCGCCGGTCAGCGTAAAGATGTGTATGTCCGACATCTCTTTGATGTCGATCGCCAGAACCCGCGTCAGTGCGGTGACCGCAATGTAAATCAGGTAACGCACCGGCAGGCGCTTGGTTTTGAAGTAGATGCCGACCATCGCCCCGAGCTCGAGGTAGATGAACAGCAGCAGCACATCCTTTATCTTCGGCCCCCCCTGGGCGATGATCGCGAAGACCTCGACCCAGGACGCCCAGACGATTGCGGTGCCGATGACGAAAAGGCCGAGCAAATGGAACAGCTCGAACAACAGGTTGCCGAAAGTGATGAGCCTCTTGCCGAGGATGGGTTCTGACATGCCGTAGACCGAGGAGCTCCGGGGTGGCTGCAAGATTAACCAAGGGTTGCAAACGGTGCAAAACGGCACTGCTGTCGGTCGCCGTCGCCGCCGGTACGAGCGGCGCAACGGAGCTGCGAACGCCGGCGCAGACGCTGCGCGACTGCGTCGCACAGGCACAGGGCGCGGCCGCCGTGGCCGCGTGCGAGACGACCCAGCAGGCGGCGCTGCAGGCCCGGATCAAGCGCTGGACACTCGCGATCCGCGATCGCCTGCGCGGGCCCGATCGTGTCGCCTTCGATCGCAGCACGCGCGCCTGGCAGGCGTTCTTCGACAGCGAGCTGGCGATGCTCGAGCGCACCCTCAATGCCCGGCGCGACGGACTCGGCGCCAGCCTCTACCCGGGCGCCGTGACGCGCCTCTACGAGGAGCGGGCGCGGCAGCTGCGCGAGCACCTGCACAACCTGTCGTACGTCGGCCGTTCGCCGCCGACCCGACCCTGACTGCGCCGGCGTGCACGATCCACGCCCGGCGGCGTGCCCGCGGCGGCGCGGCGCTGGTGTAGAATCGCGGCTGTGTTTCAGCTGAACGCGGCCTGCCATGCCCTACTTCGTCTACTACGTCACCACGCTCGCCGACGCGAACAAGAAGTCGTTGCAGCACATCGAGACCTTCGACGCCTTCAAGGCCGCACGCACGCTGGCGCGCGAGCGGCGTGCCGAGCTGAGCGCCGACGACGGACGCGACTGCCGACTGATCTTCGCGAAGAACCAGGCCGAGGCCGAGAAACTGCTGAGCGCGCCGCGCGAGGAGCGCGTCGTCGGCGAGGACTGATCCCGGCGCGGTGCGCTACAGGCTCGCGACCCACAACCGCAGGCGCAACCCCAAACCCGTCGAGTAGCCCATGCCGGCATGCGCAATCGTGCCGTCACGCGCCACGATGAACGTGGCCGGCACGCCGCTGACGCCCCAGCCGCGCGCGATCGCACCGCTGTCGTCGACCAGCGTCGGCATCGTCAGCGCGTTTTCGGCCAGGTAAGCGCTGACCTCATCGGCGGTCCCGGACGACGTCGCCACCGTGATCGTCGGCCAGTCCGCGGCGATCGCGTCGATGCTGTCCTGCTCGAGCCGACAGACCGGACACCACTCGGCCCAGAAATGCACCAGCGTGGGTCCGGCGGCAGGATCGAGATGGTATGGCGTGTCGTCGGTCAACAGGCCGAGCAGCGGCGGAGCGACGCCGGCGACCAGGTCGCGCGACTGCCACCACTGGATCGCGACGAAGACCAGCACCAGCAGCGCCAGGTCGCGCAGCCAGCGCAGCCAGCGGCGACCGGGCGGCCGCCTGGCCTGCGCAGCGCGCTTGTCTTCGGGGTGGCGCATCGGTGGGGACATCGCTGCCGGTGACCGGGACTGTCAGGCATTGGAACGCATTGGCCGGCCGTGCGCCATGCGCAATGTCACGTCGAAAAACGTGCCAATTCGGGCCCTACGGGGGCTTCAGCGCAAGGCCAGCTTGTCGTCGCCGCGCATCGCCTCGTAGAAACGGATGACCTTGCGCACGTAGCCCTGGGTCTCGTCGTACGGCGGTATTCGGTTGCCGTACTTGATCACCGCGTTCTCGCCGGCGTTGTAGGCCGCCAGCGCGAGCTGCAGATCGTTGTCGAACATCTGCAGCAGGTCGCGCAGGTACGTCGTGCCGCCGCGCAGGTTCTGTTCCGGGTCGCGACGGTTGGTGACACCGTAGCGCTCGGCCGTGGCCGGCATCAGCTGCATCAGGCCGACCGCGCCCTTCGACGACACCGCATCGGCGCGGTATGCCGATTCGGCGCGGATGACCGCGTGTACCAGCGCCGGGCGCAGCTGGCTCGCGGCGGCGGCGCGCGCGATCAATGGCGCCAGCACGCGCTGGCGCTCGCGCATCTGCGCCAGGGTCCCGGCCGCCGACGGCACACGGCGGCCGGTACGCAGATCGTAGCGCTTGAGCAGCTTCATGCCGCGCATCGGTTTGTCGGTGAGCAGGATATGGCCGCGCGGGTCGCGGTACTTGTACACGTCGGCCGCCGCGAGCGGCGCCAGCGACACCACGAGGACACCGACAGTCAGCAAGGAAATCAGTCGCATACGCATTCTTGGTAACTCTAGCACCGGGACGCCGCGCCGGGCGCCGACCTGTCCCGTTCCCTGACTGTAGCGGCGTCGCCGACTCACGACTTTAGCCAGACCAGCGTGCGATTGTTGACCGGCATCGCAATATCCTCGTCGAGGTGCAGACCGCTGGCCGCCGCCAGCGTCCGCAGCCAGTCGAGATCGCGCACCCCCATCGCCGGATCGCGCGCCTGCAACCAGGCATCGAATTCCCGGTTGCTCGGCGCGGTGTGTCGGCCGCCGTAGCTGAACGGCCCGTACAGCAGGAAGCGCCCGCCTGTCGCCAATACGTCGCCGACGCCGCGGAACATCGCCGCCACGGCATCGGTGGCCATGATGTGCGCGGTGTTGGCACTGAACACGGCGTCGTACGGACCGCTGGGCCAGCGGTCGCGCAGCACGTCGAGCGGCAACGGTGGCGCTACATTGGCCAGCCCGGCCTCGTCGAGCCAGGCCCGGATGCCGGCATGGTTCTCGGCACGCTCGCTGGTCTGCCAGGTCAGCTGCGGCAGCTGCGGCGCGAAGTACACGGCATGCTGACCGGTGCCGCTGCCGATCTCGAGCAGCGTCGTACAGCCGTGCAGGCGCGGCGCCAGCACGGCGAGGATCGGCTCGCGGTTCTCGACGCAGGACTCGGCGAATGGCTTGTCCATGGGCTCAGGCGGGGCCGGCGGTCAGCGGCCGCAGCACTTCTTGTATTTCCTGCCGCTGCCGCACGGGCAGGGATCGTTGCGCCCGACCTTCGGCGCCGCGAGCCGTTCGGTCTGCGGCTTCGGCACGTCGCCGTCGACGTAGTACCAACGGCCGGATTCGCTGCGGAAGCGGCTGCGCTCGCGATGACGCTGGGTCTGTCCCTGGTCACGGTAGGTCGCGATGAACTCGACCCAGCCCTCGTCATCCCCCGGCTGGCCGGCGTCCGCCGCGACGATCTCGAGCGCCAGCCAGTCGGCGCTCTCGGCCCAGCGCCGCGTCGCTTCGCGGTCCCAGTCGGCGCGGTGTTTCGGGTGCAGGGTGTCGCCGAGGTAGTCGATCGCGTGCTCGACGTAGGCGCTGTAGCGCGAGCGCATCAGGGCCTCGGCGGTCGGCGGCGTTGCGGCGCCGCTGAGGTAGGGCCCACAGCAGTGGTCGTACGACTGGCCGGAGCCGCAGGGGCAGTCTGTCATGGCGGGCGGGATGCTGAACGACGGCGAAACTCGCGCCGATTCTACCGCGAGACGCGGCCGGCTGTCCGTGTCGCGGGCTGCCCTGGACGAGTGGCGTCAGAGCAACCAGAGCAAGGCCAGCGCTGCACCGATCAGCGCGCTCGCCTCGATCGACATCGCGATCAGCGGCACGCTCGACGGCGGCGACTGCAGTTCACTTTTTGCCGCTTGGTATAACATGTTGATGAGCCCGGCTTGTTGTTTGCACTACACTGTATACACATTTTATACACCAAGATCGCTAAGTCTGCAATGCCCAAGGAAAAAATTATCAACTTCCGTATCGACGCCCAGCTCAAGAAGCAGGCCAAGAAACTCGCGGAAACAGATGGGCGAAGCCTATCGAACTGGCTGACTCGATTGATCGAACGCGAGATCGCGCAGGCCGGCAAGAAGGGCTAACGGCGGCGCCGCCGGTGCGGGCGCCATTGACCCGGTGAACCCCGTCCCGGGCGCGGCGGCGCGGGCGCCGGGCGGTCTGCCGGGTCCGCGGCCGGAACCGGGCCACGCCGGCGCTACAGTCCCAGCTCCTGCCAGCGTTTGCGGATCCGCGTGACCGACACCGGCTGTGGCGTCTTCAACTGCTGTGCGAACAGCGAGACGCGCAGCTCTTCGAGCAGCCAGCGGATCTCGTCGAGACGCGGATCGACGCTGCCCTGCTCGCGGGCCCGCGCCGCGCGCCGCCGCCAGTCGGCGAGCAGATCCGCCATCTCGTCCATGCGTTGCCGGTCGCGCGCTGCGGCACTGTGCAGTTTTTCCAGGCGCAGCGACATCGCGCGCAGGTAACGCGGATACTGGGCCAGGCGCTGCCAGTCGACGTCGTGCAGAAACCCCCGATACAGCAGACCATCGAGCTGCTGCCTGACGTCGTCGACCGATGGCTGCCAATTCTTCTGTGTGAGTGTCGCCACTGTCGCACGCAGCGCATGCGCGGCGGCGAGAATCGCCGCAACGCGCTCGCTGATCTCGAGCAGCGCCGGACCGAGGCGTGCGCGACCGGCGGCGCGACAGGCCTCGAAGGCATCGCGGTCGCGGACCTGCCACGGCTCGTCGACGAAGGCGCGCGCGAACGCGAGCAGTAGCAGGTCGTCGAGCAGGTCGGGCGGCTCGTCACGACCGTCGGGCGGCCCGGCCACGTTGGCATAGTGCAGACGCATCTGCTGCAGGCCGCGGACGCTCTTTTTCAGCGTCCGCGCCGCCTTGGCCTCGCGCAGCATCAACAGCCGCAGCACGCCGTGGCGATGCGCACGCTGTGCCGCGGCCAGGCCGTCGAGCAGGCGCACCTCGACATGGCTGCCACAGTCGACCAGCGCCGGGAAGGCGCGAACCTGCAGGCGACCGGCACGCTGCGTGACCGTCTCCGGCAGCGCATCGCAGGTCCAGTCGACGAGCCGCAGCGAGCGCTCCGCGGACGCCGCATCGCCACCGGGTGCGTGCAGCGCCCGCGCCCGACCGGCGTGCGCCTGCTGCAGTGCGGCGAGGTCGCGCGAGACCGCGACCGGGCTGCGCAGATCGTCGTCGAGCACGCGTATGCGCAACCGCAGGTGCTCGGGCAGCTGCTCCGGCTGCCACGCGTCTTCGGGCACGGCGACGTCGGCGATCTGTCGCAGCGCCGCGCCGAGCACCTGGATCAGCGGTGCGTCGGACGCCGGCAGCGCCTGCAGGCAGCGCTCGGCATAGTCCGGGATCGGTACCAGCCGGCGACGGATCGCCTTCGGCAGGCCCTTCAACAACAGCGTGATCTTCTCGCGCAGCAGGCCGGGCACAACGCGGTCGACGAGGCCCGGTGTCAGCTGACCGAGCATGCCGACCGGCACCAGCAGGGTCACACCGTCGTCGGGCTCGCCCGGCGCGAAATGGTAGCGCAGCGGCAAGCGCGTGCCGTCGAGTTCGAGATGATCCGGGAACTGCGCAATCCACTCGCTGTCGACGTCGCCGCGCTGCAGGTCCTCGCGGCGCATGTGCAACAGCTTGGCGCGCGCCTTCGGCAGCCCGCGCAGCCAGGTCTCGAGCGCGACGACGCTGTAGACGTCGTCCGGGACGCGGCTGGCGTAGAACGCGTGGATGCGTTCTTCGTCGACCAGCAGATCGCGACGCCGCGACTTGGCCTCGATGTCGCGCAGGTCGGCGATCAGCTCGCGGTTGTGGCGCCAGAACGGTGCCCGCGTGTGCATGTCGCCCTCGGTCAGACCGTGACGCAGAAACAGCTCGCGCGATGTGACCGGATCGATGCGCCCGAAGTTGACCCGGCGCCGCGGCACGATCGTCAGGCCGTACAGCGTGACCTTCTCGTCGGCCGCGACCTGGCCCTTGCGGCCCTGCCAGCGCGGCGACGAGTAGCTGTGCTTGACCAGGTGGCCGGCCAGCGGTTCGATCCACTCCGGCTCTATCGCGGCGACGCCGCGCGCGTAGAGCCTGGTCGTCTCGACCAGTTCGGCGGCCATGACCCACTTCGGCGACTTCGCGAACAGCCCCGAACCCGGGAAGATGAAGAAATGGCGGTTACGGGCGCCGATGTAGTCGCGGCTGTCGCCCTGGCTGCGCATGCCGACGTGGCTGAGCAGGCCGCTGAGCAGGGCGCGATGCAGCGTCGCGTAGTCGGCGTCGCGCTGGTTGTCGCGGTAGCCGAGCTCGTGCATCTGCACGCGCAGCTGCACCTGCACGTCGTGCCACTCGCGCACCCGGCTCGGCGACAGGAAGTGCTGCCGACACAGGCGCTCGAACTTGCGTCGGGTCAGGTGCCTGCGATTGTCCTCGAGGAAGCGCCACAGGTTCAGCCAGGCGACAAAATCGGACCGTTCATCGCCGAACTGGGCATGCGCCTCGTCGGCCTCCTGGCGCTTTTCCGCCGGGCGTTCACGCGGGTCCTGGGCAGACAGCGCGGCGGCGATCACGACCACCTCGCGCAGGCATCCGCCGTGCGCCGCGGCAACCAGCATGCGGCCGATGCGCGGGTCGACTGGCAGGCGCGCCAGGCCGCGGCCGAGCTTCGTGACCTTGTGACGTCGATCGACGGCGGCCAGTTCCTCGAGCAGCTTGTAGCCATCCCGGATCAGGCGATCGTCCGGCGGATCGACAAACGGGAACGCGGCGATGTCGCCGAAGCCCAGCGTCGCCATCTGCAGGATCACGGCGGCGAGGTTGGTGCGCTGGATCTCCGGTTCGGTGTACACGGCTCGCGCGGCGAAGTCGTCTTCGTCGTAGAGGCGGATGCAGATGCCGTCGGCGACCCGGCCGCAACGCCCCTTGCGCTGCTCGGCACTGGCTTGCGAGATCCGCTCGACCGGCAGGCGCTGGATCTTGCTGCGTGCGCTGTAGCGGCTGATGCGGGCGAAGCCGGCATCGACCACGTAGCGGATGCCCGGTACCGTCAGCGAGGTCTCGGCGACATTGGTCGCCAGCACGATGTGCCGCCGCCCGCTCGGCGCGAACACCCGCGCCTGCTCGGTCGGGCTCAGCCGGGCATACAACGGTATGACCTCGCTGTGCAGCATCTTGTGTTTGCGCAGCGTCTCCGCGGTCTCACGGATCTCGCGCTCACCGGACAGGAACACCAGGATGTCGCCGTGGCCTTCGACGCCGAGCTCGTCGATGGCATCGACGATCGCCTGCTGCATCGCCTCGTCGCGTTCGCCGGCGCCCGGATCCCCGGGCGGTCGGTAACGGACCTCGACCGGGTAGGTACGGCCCGACACCTCGATGACGGGCGCATCGGCGAAGTGCCGCGAGAAGCGCTGCGGATCGATCGTCGCCGACGTGATGATCACCTTGAGGTCCGGGCGCCGCGGCAACAGCCGGCGCAGGTAACCGAGCAAGAAGTCGATGTTCAGGCTGCGTTCGTGGGCCTCGTCGATGATCAGCGTGTCGTAGTCACGCAGGTCGCGGTCGCTGCGGATCTCGGCCAGCAGGATGCCGTCGGTCATCAGCTTGACGTGGGTCCGCTCTCCGACGTGGTCGCGGAAACGCACCTTGTAACCGACACTGCCGCCGACCTCCTCGCCGAGTTCGCCGGCGATACGCACCGCCAGGCTGCGTGCCGCGATGCGCCGCGGCTGGGTATGGCCGATATGGCCGAACACGCCGCGCCCGAGATCGAGGCAGATCTTCGGCAGCTGCGTCGACTTGCCGGAGCCGGTCTCGCCGCACAGCACGATGACCTGGTGGTCGCGGATCAGCGCGCGGATCTCGTCGACGCGTTCGCTGATCGGCAGTTCGGCCGGAAAGGCCGGTCGCGGCAGCGCCGCGGCGCGCTGCTGCGCGGCAGCGCGCGAGCGCTCGATCTGCTGGACCAGCGCCAGCCAGTCGGCGCTGGCCGCGTCGCCGGCGGCGAGCCGGCCCAGGCGACCCGCCAGCCGTGCTCGATCGCGCAGCAGGCATGCGTCGATTTCGCGGCGCAGCTGCGCCGGATCGGGAAAGGGGCTCGGCGTCGACATCGGGGCCGCCATTGTCGTCAGCCGGCGCCGGGGCGACAAGGGGTGCCGGACACGACGCGACCGGTGCGCCTGATGTCGGCCGCAGCGCCGAGCAGGACGAACCCATGGCCACGGCGCTCGGCCGTCGACGCAGCCGCCGGCCGAGAGCGCCGACCGCCTTGCCTGCGCCGGTGGCAGCACCCAGCGGCACGCCGCAGGGCCGGAACGGCCGGACACGCGATCACGCCTCGTGTCACAGCGCCGACTGGCTCGCCGGTGATCCCGCGGACCGCCGGAGACCACGATTCACCGACTGCCCAGGAAAGTCATGACTGAAATGCGAATACGCTTCACGAAGTCGGCGCAAACGCGCCGTGATGGCTCGCCCGCGGTAAAGGTTGCGCAGGCGCCGCCACTAGTAAGAAAGGAGCGAAGGGACGATCGCACGTTCCTGCCGGGGTCGTGGAACGATCCGACAACACGCAGCGACTGGATGCAGACCATAAAACAGCCGACAGCCAGCAATCCCCCAACGCGTCCCTACGACGCACGGGTCATCACGTCGATCGGTTTCGCGATCGTCGTCGGCATGCTGCTGCTGTCGGTTCTATCCGGCTACCACACGATCAACCGCCACAACGAGTCACTGGCGCTGATGGTGCGCGCCGCCGGCGTGAAGACGACACTGGCATACACGATGCGCGAGTCTACCCAGGGGCGCATCGACAGTCTGCGGCGCATGGCCCGGCAGATCGATCCATTCGATCGCGATGAAGAGAAGATGCGCTTCTACGCCCATGCCGGCAAGTATCTCCGCGCACGGCAGATTCTGCTTCAGAACCTGCAGACCGATCGCGAACGGCAGAACATCGAGCACCTCGACGCCACGGCGGCGACCGTCGGCGGCGCCGACGCCCGCACGCTCGACGCCTTGTTCGACGACCACTCGCCGACGTCGCTGGTCGACGACGCGGTACAGGAATCGATCGACGGCCACCTCGCGTCGCTGGGCGCCCTCGATACGATGGTGCGCACGATCCACCGGACCACCCAGGACCAGATCGACAGCGCCGGCCGCGACTTCCACCGCACGATCCTGGTCACGATGGTGACCGGCATCGGCGCATTCACGATCGCGGTTGGCATCGCCGTGTTCGTCTTCATCAACGCCCGCGCTCGCAGCCGTTGGCTGTCGCATCATGCAGCGCACGACGGACTGACCGACCTGCTCAACCGCCAGGCCTTCGAAGCGGCGTTGCGGCTGACACTGGAACACTCGGCGTATTCGTCGGCACACCATGCCGTCGTGATGTTCGACCTCGACCGCTTCAAGCTCGTCAACGACAGCTGCGGCCACCCCGCCGGCGACGCATTGCTCAAGGAGCTGTCGCAGGAACTGCTTGCCTGTCTACGGTCGGCGGACGTACTGGCGCGTATCGGCGGCGACGAGTTCGGGGTCCTGCTGCGCTACACGCGCCCCGAAGACGCCGAAACCGTCGCAGAGAAGATCCGCGCGGCCGTCGAAGGATTCAGCTTCCTCCACAACAGCCAGACGTTCCACGTCCAGGCCAGCATCGGTCTGGTGTCGTTCGGAGACCAGCCGGTCACGCTCGAAGAGCTGATGAGCGCCGCCGACGCGTGCTGCTATTCGGCGAAGGTCGAAGGCGGCAACCGGGTGCATCAACCGACGACCAGTTTCGAGAATACCGGGCGACGCAGCGGCGAAATGCGCTGGGTCATGCGCATCTCCGACGCGATCCAGAACGACGGCTTCGTGTTGTTCGGCCAGATCATCAAGCCGCTGCACCGCGAACTCGACGACGGGCGCCTGACCCTGGAGGTGCTGCTGCGCATGCGCGACGAGGGCGGTTTGGGACTGATTCCGCCGGGTCAGTTCCTGCCAGCCGCCGAACGCTACGGCCTGGTACCGGACATCGACCGCTGGGTGGTACGCCACACGCTCGACTGGCTGGCCGGGCTGGGCAAGATCGCCGCGCAGATGCGCGTCAACATCAACATCTGCGGAACGGCGGCCTCCGACCCGCAGTTCCACAGCTACGTGCGCGAGTGCATCCACAAGACCGGCGTACCACCGACGTCACTGTGCTTCGAGATCACCGAATCCATTGCGATCAGCAACCTGGCCAATGCCGCGGCCTTCATCGACGCCCTGCGCGATCTCGGATGCCTGTTCGCACTCGACGATTTCGGCAGCGGCCTGTCGTCGTTCAACCAGCTGCGCAACCTCAAGGTCGACTACCTGAAGATCGACGGAAGCTTCATCCAGAACGTCGATCGCGATCCGATCAACCGCGCAATGGTCGAATCGATCAACGCGATCGGTAAAAAGCTCGGCAAGCGTACGGTCGCCGAGTACGTCGAGAACGACCGCATCATGCGGATCCTTCAGGAGATCGATGTCGACTTCGCGCAGGGCTTCGGTCTGCACAAACCGGAACCGTTGAGCAACATTGAACAGACGATCGTCGCGGCCGACGGTGAACAGGGCGCGAACGACTCGATCGTGGCCTGACCGGCCGGCGGCGTGGGGTCAGTGGCCGGTGCCCTTGAGCGCCGCGACCATACCCTCGATCGTATCCTTTGCGTCACCGAAGATCAGCGAGGTGTTTTGCTGATAGAACAGCAGGTTGTCGACACCCGAGTAGCCTGGGTTCATCGACCGCTTGAGGAAGTAGACCTGCTTCGACCTGCCGGCCTCGAGGATCGGCATGCCATAGATCGGGCTCGATGTATCGTCCTTGGCCGCCGGGTTGACGACGTCGTTGGCGCCGACCACCAGTGTTACGTCGGTCGAGGCGAACTCCGGGTTGATCTCGTCCATTTCGAGCACGTGGTCGTAGGGGATATCGGCCTCGGCGAGCAGCACGTTCATGTGGCCGGGCATGCGGCCGGCGACCGGATGGACCCCGAATTTGACCTCGACGCCGTTGGCCTCGAGCAGTTCCATCATCTCTTTCAGCGCGTGCTGGGCCTGGGCGACGGCCATGCCGTACCCGGGTACGACGATCACGCGGTTGGCGTCCTCCATCCAGTACACCGCATCCTCGACCGACGCCGATCTGATGCCCTTCTCCATCGCCGTGGCACCGGCGCTCTGCGCTGCGCCGCCGTCGCTGCCGAAACCGCCGAACACGACGTTGATGATCGAGCGGTTCATCGCGCGGCACATGATGTAGGACAGGATCGCGCCAGAGAAACCGACCAGCGCACCGACGATGATCAGCAGGTTGTTCTGCAGCGTGAAGCCGGTCGCCGCCGCGGCCCAGCCCGAGTAGCTGTTGAGCATCGAGATGATGACCGGCATGTCCGCGCCACCGATCGGGATGATCAGCGTGACGCCGAGGACCAGTGCGAGCAAGGTCATCAGCGCCAGCGACACGACGCTGCCGGTCATCGCAAAGTGAACGCCGAGCGCGATCGTGATCACGGCGATCGCGGCATTCAGCTGGTGCTGCAGCGCGAACTTGACCGGCTTGCCCGAGATCAGGCCCTGCAGCTTGCCGAACGCAATCACCGAACCGGTGAACGTGATCGCGCCGATGATCGCGCCGGCCGACAGTTCGCCCATCAGCACCGCATTTAGCAGGCCGGCGTCGCGCTTGTTCAGGAAGGTGCCGATCGCGACCAGCACGGCGGCGAGGCCGACGAAGCTGTGCAGCGCGGCGACCAGCTGCGGCATTGCCGTCATCTGGATGCGCATCGCGACGACGATGCCGATCACGGCGCCGACCACGACGCCGACGATGATGAAACCGTAGGATTGCACCTCGCTGCCGAGCAGCGTTGCGACGATCGCGATCGCCATGCCGGCCATGCCGAGGTAACTGCCGCGGCGCGCCGATGCCGGATGGGTCAGGCCTTTCAGCGACAGGATGAACAGGACGGCCGAGACCAGGTAGGCGATGGCCTGTGCGTTGGCGGAGATCTGCATGCGTCAGCGCCTCACTTGTCCTTCTTCTTGAACATCGCCAACATCCGGTTGGTCACCAGGAACCCGCCGAACACGTTGATCGATGCCAGCAACACGGCGAAAAAACCGGTGATCTCGGCGAATGTGCCGGCCGATTCGAGGCCGGCGACGAGCAACGCACCGACGATGACGATGCCCGATATCGCATTGGTCAGCGCCACCAGCGGCGTGTGCAGCGACGGCGTGACGCCCCAGATCACCCAGTAGCCGATGAAACAGGCCAATACGAAAACATAGAGCGCTACGAGTGTGTCCGGCATGGCCGTGTCCTCAGGTCAGATGCGGTGGGATTCGGTTCAGGCGTTGCGTGCACGCAGCTGCGCATCACGGGTGATCTCGTCGTCGTCGAGATCCTTGATGCGGACAACGTCATCGCCGCGGTCGAGCACGATGTCCAGCAGGTTGGCGACGTTTCTCGCGTAGAAGCTGCTCGCGTCGGTCGGCATCATCGCCGGGTAGTTGGTGTGACCGACCAGGACCACACCATGCTTGACGACGACCCGTCCGGCCTCGGTCAGCGGGCAGTTGCCGCCGGTCGCGGCAGCGAGGTCGACGATCACCGACCCAGCGCGCATGCGCTCGACGACGTCCGCGGTGATCAGGGTCGGCGCCGGACGGCACGGGATCAGCGCCGTCGTGATGATGATGTGCGCCTTGGCGAGTTCGTCGGCGAGCAGGGCCTGTTGCCGTGCCTTGCCCTCGTCCGACAGTTCCTTGGCATAGCCGCCCTCGCCGGCGCCGCCCTCGCCGATGTCGAGCACGATCGCCTTGGCGCCGAGCGACTCGATCTGCTCGCGCGTCTCGGGGCGCACGTCGTAGGCATACACGTCGCCGCCGAGCCGACGAGCGGTCGCGATCGCCTGTAGTCCGGCGACCCCGGCGCCGAGCACGACGATCCGCGCCGGTTTGGCCGATCCGGCCGACGTCATCATCAACGGCACGAAGCGGCCGAAGTGATTGACCGCCTCGACCACGGCGCGGTAGCCGGCGATGTTGCTCTGCGACGACAGCGCATCCATCGACTGTGCGCGCGAGATCCGTGGGATACGCTCGACGGACAGCACCGTGATCCCTTTGGCGTGCATCGCCGTGATCACCGGGTCCTCGTCACAGGTCTCGGCATGGCCGACGAACAGGGCACCGTCGCGCATCGCCGCGACGTCATCGGCGGACGGCTTGCGCACCGTGGCGACGATATCGCTGGCCAGCGCGGTCGCCCGGTCGGTCAGGGTCGCGCCCGCCTCGGTATAGGCGTCATCGCCGAAGTGCGCGTGCTGGCCGGCGCCGCGCTCGATCAGCACCTCGAGCCCGCCGGCGACCAGTTTCTTGGCAATTTCGGGCGTTGTCGCGACCCGCGACTCGCCGTCGACAGACTCCTTGGGGATCCCGAGCTTCATGGACCTGGCTCAATACTCCGTGCACCGCGTCGAAACAGCGCGGCATTATCGTTCGAACACCTGTGGCGGTCAAAATCCGTGATGGGCCTTGCGCGACCTGCTGTCTTGCGCGGCACCGTCGTGACCGTGGCGCGCGGCATCGCCGTCCAACGCAAACCGGCGCCGGTGCAGTCGGTCGCTGCTCGACGACGGAAACGCTGTCAGCGAGTTTTACAGCAGTGCCGGCGACGCTCACATTGGACAATGATAAGGCACTGTTTTACCATGTCTTTCCTGATCTGGCCCGGATTCTGCTTTAGTAGAAACCAAAAACAATAAACAACAAAAAGAACAACACACAACGGGACCCCCGTCAGGGGCAATTGCAGAGCCGGCGCACGCCGGCTTTTGTTTGCGTGGCGTGACGGCGCCGACCTGCGCGCATGACAGCCGACCGGGCAGCGCCGGGTCGCGTGACCCCGGTCGCGGTCAGCGCACCGCTGCGGCTCGCCGGCTGGCTCGGTTGGCTGGTTCGGTTGGACGGCGCCGCGGCGACGCGTCGCGCGCCGGACCGCGCAATCCGCGTCGACCGCTCAGACCCCGCGCGCGCCGCTGGCGACGTGGCCGACGAACCAGCGATAGGCCTGCTCCAGCCCGGCTTCGAGCGGGATTCGTGCGCGCCACCCGAGGCCGTTGATCATCCGGGTATCGACCAGTTTGCGCGGCGTGCCATCGGGCATCGATGGGTCGAACGCCAGCTCGCCGTCAAAACCGACCACGCGTCGAACCATCTCGGCCAACTCGCGGATCGTCAGGTCTTCGCCGACACCGACGTTGACCGGTGATTCACCGCTGTAGACATCCATCAGGAACAGCAGCGCGTCGGCCAGATCGTCGACGTGCAGGAATTCGCGGCGCGGCGTGCCGGTGCCCCACAGCGATACGCTCGACTCGCCGGCCAGTTTCGCCGCGTGCATCTTGCGCAGCATCGCCGGTACGACGTGCGACGTCTCGAGATCGTAGTTGTCACCCGGGCCATAGAGGTTGGTCGGCATCGCCGAGATGAAATCGCAGCCGTGCTGCCGGCGATAGGCCTGGCAGAGCTTGATGCCGGCGATCTTGGCGACCGCGTACCACTGATTGGTGGGTTCGAGCGGTCCGGTGAGCAGCGCGTCTTCGGGCATCGGCTGCGGTGCCAGCTTCGGGTAGATGCATGTGCTGCCCAGGAACAGCAGTTTGGTCACGCCGACGCGGTACGCCGCGTGGATGACGTTGCTCTCGATCGCCAGGTTGTCGTAGAGGAAGTCCGCAGGGTAGCTGTCGTTGGCGACGATGCCACCAACCCGCGCGGCGGCCAGCACGACGTAGTCCGGTCGCTCGGCGTCGAAGAAGGCGTTGACAGCGGCCTGGTCGCGCAGGTCCAGCTCGGCGCTCGACCGGGTCACGACCTGCGTGAGGCCGGCCGCATCGAGCGCGCGTAGCACCGCGGCGCCGACCATGCCGCGGTGACCGGCGACGTAGACCCTGGCTGTCGTGTCTTGCAGAAAGCTCATGTTCGCCATCGTTGCCGTGCGTGGGAGGCGCGCGCGCCAGGTCCGTTCACCCTGCCGGCACGTCACCCGGTACCGCCGGGTGGATCGCCACGCCATGCCGGTTACAGTCCGGGGTCAATCGCATCGCCTTCTGCCCTGCGGGTCGCGGCGCAGCGCCGCCGCTTCAGCACTTTGCCATCGATCTCGACAGTGTCGTGGCAGCAATCGACCCCGCCGCTACTCGTAGTACCTGAACGCCTTGAAGCCCTCGCGTTCGATCATCGCGTCACGCTGTGCCAGTTCGAGGTCAGCTTGCATCATCTCCCGCACCATGTCCTCGAACGTGATCTTCGGCTTCCAGCCGAGTTTCTCGTGCGCCTTGCTCGAATCACCCAGCAGCGTCTCGACCTCGGTGGGGCGGAAATACCGCGGATCTACCTCGACGATGGTCCTGCCGGTCTCGTCGTCGATGCCCTTTTGGTCCAGACCCTTGCCTTCCCAGCGGACCCGAAGGTCGACATGCGCTGCGGCGACGTCGACGAACTCTCGCACCGAGTGCTGCCGGCCGGTCGCGATCGCGAAGTCGTCGGGTTCGTCCTGCTGCAGCATCAGCCACTGCATTTCTACGTAGTCCTTCGCGTGCCCCCAGTCACGCCGGGCATCCAGGTTTCCGAGGTAGAGGCGGTCCTGCAGGCCAAGCCTGATACGCGCCAGTGCGCGGGTGATCTTGCGCGTCACAAAGGTCTCGCCGCGAACCGGCGACTCGTGGTTGAACAGGATGCCGTTGCAGGCATAGATGCCGTAGGCCTCGCGGTAGTTGACCGTGATCCAGTACGCATACAGCTTGGCGCACGCATACGGCGACCGCGGGTAGAACGGCGTCGTCTCGTTCTGCGGGATCTCGCGCACCTGGCCGAACAGCTCGGACGTCGAGGCCTGGTAAAAGCGTGTCTTGTCCTCGAGGCCGAGGATACGGATCGCCTCGAGGATGCGCAGCGTGCCGATCGCGTCGGCGTTGGCGGTGTACTCGGGCGATTCGAACGACACCGCGACATGGCTCTGCGCGGCGAGATTGTAGATCTCGTCCGGCTGGACCGACTGAATCACGCGGATCAGGCTGGTGCTGTCGGTCAGGTCGCCGTAGTGCAGGATCAGACGCCGGTCGTCGACGTGCGGGTCCTGGTAGAGGTGATCGATGCGGTCGGTGTTGAACAACGACGAGCGACGCTTCAGTCCGTGAACCTCGTAGCCTTTGGCAATCAGCAGCTCGGCGAGATAGGCGCCATCCTGGCCGGTGATTCCGGTAATCAACGCAGTCTTCACAATGGCAATGCCGGGCCCTGAGGGTGAGTGACAGACTGGTGATGATATCGTATCCGCACAGCGTAGGCGGCCGGGCAGCTGCAGATGGCGTGCCCTGGCGACATCCGGCACCGTCGCCCTGTTGACGTCGGCTCAGGCCCCGGTGCCGAACGCATCCGCGACCGCGGTGCCGGCCTCGGTGCCGGCCCGGTCTCAAGCAGGGGGCGGGACGAACGACTCGCCGGCCGGCGCTTCGCCACCGAGGCGCCTGCGGGGTAGCGGCACGGGTTCGACAGATACCGCGATGTCAGGACGACAGTCGTCGGCCGTGCGTTGACATCAGGACGTGGTCATGGCGTCGCGGCGCCGGCGACAAATGGCGCAGGCAACCCCATGGGCGAGCCCCTCTCCGTCGCCGCACCCCGGGCCGGCGCCAGCGATGGCGCGGTCGCAACAAAGGGGCCAAGACGGCAGGCGGCAGTCGCCCCACGACATAATTCCTATATTTGGGACGCATTCCCCGGAACCGAGAGCGACCTGGCTCTCCCCGGGTTCTGCTTCGCGATGGATTCCAGTGTCTTGCCGGCTCCCCCGAAGTTGGCATGAACCCTGCTGCTAAGCGACTTTCTACACGCCTGTTTGCGGGGTCAGTCCGATCTCATGGGCCGAAATCGAATGCCGTGGTCAGCTGCGTTGCTTGCACTGCTCTGGACCCTGTCGGTCGCAGGCGCCAACGCCATGCCGCCAAACAGCAACGCGCGAGGTAACGACAACGCGCGAGGGGACGACTACGCGCAACGGAGCGGCAACGCGCGAGGTAACGACAGCGGGCGCGGCAACGGCAACGGGCGCGGCAACGACAACGGGCGCGGCGACGGCAACGGGCGCGGCGACGGCAATGGGCGCGGCGGCGGCAACGGGCGTGGCGACGGCAACGGGCGCGGCGACGGCAACGGGCGCGGCAACGGCAACGGGCGCGGCAACGGCAACGGGCGCGGCAACGGCAACCCGCGAGGCGGGCTGGCGCTCGGGCGCGAGGTGTTCCTGACCTACTGCACCGGCTGCCACGGGTTCGACGGCATGGCGTTCTTCGAGTACGCCCCGTCGTTCGCGATGGGCGAGCGTCTGCAGAAGAGCGACGCCGAGCTGATGAACAGTATCCTCAACGGCCTGAACGCGATGCCCGCGTGGGAAGGTAAGCTGCCCAGGCGCTCGCTGGAACAATCCCTGGCCTATATCCGCCACATGGCCAGGACCGGCAAGTTCGAGGCCCCGAAGAACTGGACCGGCCCGTACTTCATCTTCGCGCCCCTCGGCACCGATCCGACCGTGGACTGGCGGACACAGTAGTCCAGGCGCTACTGGCCGCGCCCGGCTCCGCGGGCGCGGCAGGCCCGTCAACGGTCACAGCTGACCGAACTTCTCGCGCAACCCGAGCAATCGCGCGACACCGCCGAACGACCCCACCCAGAGGCTGCCGTCTTCGCCTTCCGCCAGCGAGAACACGTTGTTCGCGTAGAGCCCGTCACTGGTGGTCAGGACCTCGAAGGTCTTGCCGTCGAAGAACGCCATGCCGTTGCTGGTACCCACCCACAACGCGCCGCCACCGGCCGATTCGAGCATGAAGACATGGTTGGCGGGCAG
>JAAUYD010043198.1_pt1 | contig 27492 bp, 24 predicted proteins | sample 7278101 | NCBI WGS metagenome assembly JAAUYD01 (sample SAMN14350128, study PRJNA611818) | marine sediment metagenome | isolation source: surface marine sediment (0.6m) | place: French Polynesia: Moorea | collected 2018-08
GCCCTCGAGCCGGGGGAAGTCGCCGTCGATGGTGGCGCCGGTGTGGAACAGGAGGCTGACGAACCGCTTGGCCGGGTTGAAGCTGGCGATGTTGCCCTCGAACGAGAACGTTGGCGTCTGCCACTTGATCGACTCCTCGACCCGGTCGTCGGCGTCGAGGATGAGGTCGCGGACCCGCTGCATGATCGGTTCGAGTGGATGCTGCTTGGCCTCGAACCACTCGTCGACGGCGTCGACGCGACGCTCCGGCATCAGCCGAGGTGCTCGTGCAGGAACGCCGTCGCCTGCGGCCAGATCTCGGCCGCCTTCGCCTCGTCCAGGGTGCCCAGGGCGTTGTGCGGCGCCATGAAGGCGTGGCCGGTGCCGGCGTGGACCGTGAGGGTCACGTCCTTGCCCATGTCGCGGAGCTGCGCCTCGAGCGCCCGCGCCGCGTCGGGTGGGAAGAAGTCGTCGTTCTCGGCCATGTGGCCCTGGATCGCAGCGCTGATCTGGCCGTAGTCGGGCTGATCGTCGCCCTGCGGGAAGCCGTAGAAGGGCACCGCCGCCTTGATCTTGTCGGGCCGCATCGACGCCAGCACGAACGTCAGCAGGCCGCCCATGCAGAAGCCCATCACGCCGATGCCGGCGCCGGTCGTCGACTCGTGGTCGGCCAGGAAGTCGACCGCCCCGCTCATGTCGCGTCCGGCGCGGTCGGGCGGCAACGCGGTCATCAGCTCGCCGGCCCTGTCCATCTCGGTGTGCTCGGCGAGCTCGCCGTGGTACAGATCGGGGGCCAAGGCGACGAACCCGGCCGCGGCGAGCCGATCGGCCATCTCCTTGATCCCCGAGTCGAGACCCCACCACTCCTGCACGACGATCACGCCGGGACCGCTGCCACCCTCGGGTGTCGCCAGGTAGCCCCCTGCCGTGCTGCCGTTGCTCGCGAATTCGACCATGCTTCCCATGGCGTTCAAACCTACGCGAGTGCGGGCTCCGCCGACGTGGCGCGGTCGGCGGCGATCGGGACGTGGATCGCCGCCGCGAGCACGCCGAGCACCACCGCCATCACCCAGACCGGCCCGTAGCCGCCCGTGTCGTCGAACACGCGCCCGCCGAGCCAGACCCCGAGGAACGCGCCGACCTGGTGCGACAGGAAGACGATCCCGAACAACGTCGACAGGTAGCGCGGCCCGAACAGCAGCGCCACCAGGCCGCTCGTGAGCGGCACGGTTGACAGCCACAGCACGCCCATGAGGGCACCGAACACGAGGGCGCTCGCCGTGGTGAGCGGGACGAGGAGGAACGCGGTCATGAGGATCGCCCTGAGCAGGTACAGCACGGCGAGCAGCGTGCGGCGCCGGTAGCGGTCGCCGAGCCACCCGGCTGCGAACGAGCCGCCGATGTTGAACAGGCCGATCAACGACAGCGCGATCGCTGCCGTGCGATCGGTCAGGCCCTCGTCGGTGAGATAGGCCGGCAGGTGGGCGGCGATGAACGCCACGTGGAACCCGCACACGAAGAAGCCGCTGGTCAGCAGCACGTAGCTCCGGTTGCGGAACGCGCGGCGGACCGCATCGGTGAGCGACTCGCTCGTGGCGTCGGGGTGAACGCCGTCGCCCGCGGTGTCGGCGGGCAGCAGCTGCGAGGCCGCACCCACCAGCACCAATGCCACCACACCGATCGTGCCCAACGCTCCGCGCCATCCGAACGCGTCGATCAGCACCTGCACCAGCGGGACGACGGCGAACATCCCGATCGATGCGCCCATCGTGACGACACCGAACCCGAACGACTGCCGGTCGACCGGCACGGCCTTGCCGACCGCGCCGATCACGACCACGAACGACGCCCCCGAGACGGCGATGCCGAACAGGACCGCGAGCGAGAAGCCGAACACGCCGATGCCGTCGGCGTTCGCGGCGACCAGGAGGCCGGCTCCCATCAGCAGGCCCGCCGACGCGACCACCCGCCGCGGCCCGAGCCGGTCGGCGGCCATCGCGGCGAGTGGCAGCCCGAGGATCAGGTTGTGGGCGGCCAACGCGAGGGCGAACGACTCGCGATCGGTGCCGAGCTCGTCGACGACCGGCTTCAGGAACAGCCCGATCGACTGGCGGGTCCCCATCGTCAGGAACACCATCGCGGCGCCGGTCAGCAGCACGATCCACGTCCGGCGCGGCATCGGCGCAGTCTGGCATGCTCTGCGTGTGGAGAGTCGTTGGTCTGCGGAGCTTCGGCCGTGACCGTGCCGCGCGTGCTCTGGGAGCCGTCCGAGCAGGCCGTCGCCGACACCCGGCTGGGCGAGTTCCTCACGTTCTGCTCGCAGCGGACGAGCCGTCGCTTCCACGACTACGACGAGCTGTGGGAGTGGTCGATCGGCGACGGTCTGGAGGAGTGCTGGGCCGCGATCTGGGAGTTCTTCGACGTGCGGTCGTCGACGCCGTACCGGCAGGTGCTGAACGATCGGGTGATGCCGGGCGCGCGCTGGTTCGAGGGCGCCCGGCTCAACTACGCCGAGCACATCCTGCGGTCGGCCGACGGCCGCCTCGGCGACCCGGCGATCGTCGGCGTGTCGCAGAGCCGCCAGCGTGTCGAGCTCTCGTGGTGGGAGCTCACCCAGGAGGTCGGCAGGGCGCGAGCCGGGCTGCAGCGGCTCGGCGTCGGGCACGGCGACACGGTCGCCGCCTACCTGCCGAACATCCCCGAGACGATCGTCGCGTTCCTGGCGGCGTGCAGCCTCGGCGCGACGTGGACGTCGTGTGCGCCCGAGTTCGGCGTCCGGGCGGTGCTCGACCGCTTCAGCCAGGTCGAGCCGGTCGTGCTGCTCGCCGTCGACGGCTACCGGTACGGCCGCCACCACGTCGACCGATCAGGCGAGCTCGAGGCCGTCCGAGCCGGCCTGCCGAGCCTGCGCGCCACGGTGCTCGTGCCTTATGTCGATCCCGAGGCGCCGCTGCCCGAGGATGCGATGTCCTGGTCGGGGCTGCTCGCCGAACGCGGACCACTCGAGTTCGCGCAGGTCACGCCCGATCATCCGCTCTACGTGCTCTACTCGTCGGGCACGACCGGGCTCCCCAAGCCGATCGTGCACGGGCACGGGGGTGTGCTGGTCGAACACCTCAAGGTGATCGGGTTGCACGGCGACATGCGGGCCGACGACCGCTTCTTCTGGTTCACCACCACCGGGTGGATGATGTGGAACTTCGTCGTCTCGGGGCTGCTGGTCGGTGCCCGGCTCGTGCTGTTCGACGGCGACCCGAACCACGACGGTCCCGACACGCTCTGGCAGCTCGCGGCCGACGAGGGCATCACCTGGTTCGGCGGCGGCGCGCCGTACTTCACGGCCTGCCGGCGCGCCGGCCTGATGCCCGGCGAGCGGCACGACCTCTCGCGGCTCCGGGTGATCGGCTCGACCGGTGCGCCGCTCCCGGCCGACGCGTTCCGGTGGGTGTACGAGCACGTCTCGCCCGACGTGATGCTCTCGCCGATCTCGGGTGGCACCGATGTCTGCTCGGCGTTCGTGGGCGGCAGTCCGCTGACGCCGGTGTGGGAGGGCGAGATCCCGTGCAGCTACCTGGGTGCCGCGGTGCGGGCGTTCGACGAGAGCGGCGCCCCGGTGGTCGGCCGGCAAGGCGAGCTCGTGCTCACGCAACCGATGCCCTCGATGCCGGTCGGATTCTGGGGCGACGCGGACGGCTCTCGCTACCGCGCCGCCTACTTCGAGCACTACCCGGGCGTCTGGCGACACGGCGACTGGATCACCGTCACCGATCGCGGCAGCTGCCTCATCACCGGGCGCTCCGACGCGACGCTCAATCGCGGCGGCGTGCGGGTCGGCACCGCCGAGATCTACCGCGTCGCGGAGGCGATCGACGGCGTCGTCGACAGCCTGGTGGTGCATCTCGAGGCACCCGACGCCGACGACCCGGGCGACCTCGTGCTGTTCGTCACCCTCGCCGACGGGGTCACCCTCGACGACGACGTCAGCGGGCGAATCCGGTCCGGGCTGCGGTCCGGGCTCTCGCCACGCCACGTACCCGACGAGCTGCACCAGGTGGCGTCGATCCCCACGACGCTCAGCGGCAAGAAGCTCGAGCTGCCCGTCAAGCGGATCCTGCTCGGCGAAGCCGCCGAGCACGTCGCCAGCCGCGGGTCGCTGAAGGATCCGACCGCTCTCGATGCGGTCGTCGAGATCGCCGCCACGCGCTGATCGCACGGCCCGGATGTCGCGGGTCGATGTATGGATCGGGCGCATTCGTGCGTCGTACAGACTGATGGTGATGGAGGAGATCGAGGTCCAGCCCGGTTCGCTCGCCGACGAGATCGAGGTCGAGTCGACGCGGGCCACGCCGGTCACGTTCAGCGAGCTGTACGAGCACGACTTCCTCCCGCTGGTTCGGCTTGCGACGCTGATGACCAGCCGGGTCGAGGTCGCCCGCGACATCGTGCAAGACGCGTTCGTCAAGCTCCACGTCAAGTGGGCGACGGTCCGCAACCCCGCGGCCTACGTGCGCCGGAGCGTCGTCAACGGCTGCCGCTCGTACCACCGCCGCGAGATGCGATGGCGAGGCCGAAAGCAGTCGGACGAACCGACCGCGACGCTCGACGTCGACGACACCCTCTCCACGCTGTCGGCCCTCACCCCCAAGCAGCGGGCGATCATCGTCCTGAAGTTCTACGAGGGCTGCAACGAACACGAGATCGCCGAGATCGTCGGCTGCCGGCCGGGTTCGGTCGGCCCGACGGTGCAACGGGCGCTCACCAGGCTGAGAGAGGTCCAGACATGAACGAGAACGAGCTCCCCGAACGGTTGCGTGCGGCTGCCGACGACGTCGTCGCGCACTCCGACCTCGCCGAGGTCGAGCTCGGCGCCGGGCGTGTCCGGAGCCGCCGTCGCGTGGCGACGGGTGTGGTGGCGGCGATGCTCGTCGCCGGTGCGGGCGGTGCCGGCTTCGGCATCGGCCGGTCGGTCTCCGACGACGACCCCACGCTCGCCGCCGGTGACGATCCGGTGGCGACGACGACCATCGATGATGGTGGCGACGCTTCCGGGGACGTCCCGGCCCGCGATGCCGACGAGCCCAGCGACACGCTGCCTCCGCCGCCGGATCTCGCCGTCCTGCCGACGTTGCCACCCCCTGAGCCGGGCCTCACCGAGCTCACGGCCGATGACGGCGCCCTCGGTCGCTACTACGCGCCGGCCGAGCTGGAGCTGATCTACGAGCGTCAGCTCGACACCGGGATCCGGGTCCGGGCGCAGCGGGGCGAACCGTGGAGCGACAGCTTCGACCCGTACTCCGAGTGGCCCGCGGGCGAGTGGCGCCCAGCCGACTTCTGCTACGGGAACCGTGAGCTGCGCATCACCCTCGACGGTCCCGACGTCGTCGACGTGACGCACGGCGCGTACTACGACCAGCTCTTCGGTGACGTGCAGGCCGAGATCATGATGGCCGGTTGGGCCGACGGCCAGCAGATGCGCATCGTCGCCGTGCAAGCGGGCCCGGCCGTGACCGAGGTCGCCGTCGTGTGGGACGACGATGCCAACGACCGCGCGGCGGTGGTCGACGGGATCGCCGTGCTCGTCGTCGCCGGCTCCGACCCCTGGGCGAGCTCGTACACGCTCGAGGTCACCGACGCCGACGGCACCCGCTCGCTCGACCAGAACGAGCTCGACCGCTTCAACGACCAGGAGTGGCGGGCCGCGTGCGAGGAGCCGCCGCCGGCGCTGCCCGATGCGGGCGAGCAACCCGTCGACGCGGCGGCCGAGCGGGCGGCGATCGAAGAACGGTTCTCGCTCCTGTGGGACCTCGACGTGCCACGCGAGGAGAAGCAGGACGTGCTCGACGACTGGACCGGTGTCGACGAGGCACTCGCCGCAGTGACGGAGGGCGACTTCGGCGACATCGCGCTGACGGCGACCCAGACGATCGAGGAGCTGGTCTTCGTCGGCCCGACCGAGGCCTGGTTCCGCTACTCGGTCGTCACCGAGCTCACGAACTTCCACGACCGCTACGGCACGGCCACCCTGGTCGACGGCGTGTGGCAGTTCCCGCGGGCTCTGATCTGCCAGGACCTGAGCCTCGCCGGCGGCGGCTGCGACCCGTGGGTCGACCAGATCTTCCCGCCGAGCTGGTACGAGCGCTACGGCGAGCCCGGGTGCTGGATCGACGAGAGCGGTGCGCAGATCTGCGCAGACGTCCCTGTCGGCGAGGCCGACGTGGTGTTCGAGGGTCCGCTGGGTACGGTCCCGCCGCCACCGACTCTGGTACCGATTCCGGCGACGACGGTGCCGGGTCCGTAGCGGTACCCTCGGGCAGGTGACACCGCCCGACATCTACACCGAGAGGCTCGCACGGGTGCGGGCCGCGATGGCCGAGCAGCAGGTCGACACGCTGCTCCTGTCGGTCGGCCATGACCTGCCCTACCTGACCGGCTACCTCGCGATGCCGCTCGAGCGGCTCACGATGCTGGTCGTGCCGCGGGACGGCGACCCGACGTTGCTGATCCCACGGCTCGAGGCGCCCCGCGTCGATGAGCAGCCCGGCGTCTTCGAGCTGCTGCCGTGGGACGAGACCGACGACCCCACAGCCCTCGTCGCCAAGCTGGCGGCGGGCTCGCGGACGTTGGCGGTCGGCGATCAGATGTGGGCCCGTTTCCTCGTGGAACTGCTCCCGCAGCTTCCCGGCGCCGAGTACCGGCGGGCGGTCGACGTGGTCGGCCCGTTGCGGATGGTCAAGGACCAGGCCGAGATCGACGCGCTGGCGGCCGCCGGAGCCGCCGTCGACCGGATCGCCGGCGAACTGCAGTCGGGCTCGATCCCGCTCGTCGGTCGCACCGAGGCCGAGGTCTCCGCCGACCTGTCGGCGCGGATCGTCGCCGAAGGCCACCAGAAGGTCAACTTCGCGATCGTGGCGGCCGGCGAGAACGCCGCCAGCCCGCACCATCACGCCGGCCCGCGCGTGATCGGCGAGAACGAGATCGTGCTCTGCGACTTCGGCGGCACGATGGACGGCTACTGCTCCGACATCACCCGCTGCGTCGTGACGGGCGACGTGCCTGCCGACATCGCCGAGGCGTACGCCGTGCTGCACGAGGCACAACGAGCAGCGGTGGCGTCGGCGACCGTCGGCACCGGCTGCCAAGAGGTCGACCGTACGGCCCGGCGCATCATCGCCGACGCCGGCTACGGCGAGTACTTCGTGCACCGTACCGGTCACGGCATCGGGCTCGAGGAACACGAGGACCCGTACATCGTCGAGGGCAACGACCGGCCGCTCGAGGCAGGCCACGCGTTCAGCGTCGAGCCGGGCATCTACGTCCCCGGCCAGTGGGGGATGCGGCTCGAGGACATCGTCGTGGCCACGGCGGCGGGTCCGTCGCCGATGAACGCGGCCGACCACGACCTCGCCAGCGTGTAGCGGCGCTCAACGGTCGAGCAGGGCGTCGTCGACGGTCTGGGTGTACGAGGTGAGCTCGATCGACACGTCGGCGCCGAAGTAGCGGCCGAGGACGCCGGCGTCGAGTGCGCAGTAGTCGACCGTGCCGCCGATGACCGGGACGCCGACGCAGGCGGCGGGCTGCCCGGCAATGGTCTCGACGCGACCACGGCCGTCGGCGATGTTGCGCGTCGCATCGAGGCGCAGCCGTGACGCGAAGCTGTCGCCCCAGAACCGGTGGGTGATGTTGAGGTTGCTGATGCGGGCATCGTCGAGCCCGTCGACGCACGACTCGATCGTGCAGGTCCGAGTGGTCGAGCCGCTGACGACGTAGTCGATCTCACCCACGGTCACCCGTCGGCGTCCGTCGGAGCCCTGCCTGACGGTCGCCGTCGTGGTGGTGCCCGTCGACGACGGGATGATGTCGTACACCGCCGTGAACGCCGTGCTGCCGGCACGGTCGAGCCGCTCGAGCACGGTCTCGACGGCCGGGTCGTTGACGGGAGGCTCGGGCACGAGCGTGGGACGTTCACCCGTGACACATGCCGGGAGGGCGCACACGGCCGCGACGACGGCGAGGCGGGGGGCGGTGACCGGCATGGGGGTGACAGGTTACGGGCGTTACCCTCCACCGGCGTGATTCGCCTCGACGCTGCGACGGTGCTGCTGCAGTGGGCGACGGGCGGCATGGCGTTCTGCTGGTTCACGACCCGCCGCCGCGAGGTCGGCCTCGGGTACGGCTGGCTGCTGCGGGGGACGTTCGGGCTGCTGGCGGTCGGGGCAGCGGTGGCCGGCTTCCGGTACGGCACGCTCCCGGTCAGGGAGGCTGCGTCGATCGGCGTCGCGCTCACCTGTCTGCTCGGCCTCGTCGTGTCGGTGGCACGACGGTCGGCCGGCGTCAGTGGACAGATCGCCGAACACGACCGACGCACCGCCCGGGTGGCGGCGATGACCGGCATCGACCGAGCCGTCGACGGCGAACGTCGGTCAGGGGCTCGCGGCGCCGAGTTCCCGCCCGTGCTCGACCTGCTCCCGGTCGTCGTCGGTGCGGGCGGGTTGATCGCCGCGGGCCTCGACGCGGCACCCGACGGTGGTGCCGACGCGGCCGTCGCGCTGCTGCGCACGCTGGTCGGGGCGGCCTTCCTCGGTGCGGTCACCGACGCGATGCTGCTCGGGCACTGGTACCTCGTGCAGCCGGGCCTGCCGCGCCGGCTGCTCAACGAGATCGTCACGGCGCTCGGCTGGATCTGGCCGGTCGAGGTCGTCGCACTGCTGCTGCCGACCGGCATGTTCAGCGTCTTCTCCGGGGCCGTCGACGACGGTTGGGGCGGCACGCTCGGATGGTTCTGGGCAGCGTGCGCGATCACCACGATCGTGCTCGTCGTCGTGACGCGGGCGGCCCTGCGCGAGCGCGAGTACTCCGCCGTGATGGCTGCGACCGGCCTGCTCTACCTCGCCATCCTCACTGCGTTCGGGACCGATCTGGTGGCGCGAGCGGTACTGGATGGGTAGTCGATCGGGCATGATGGTGCGCATGCCTCGGCCCGTCTGGAACGGCACCATCAGCTTCGGCCTCGTCGCGATCCCGGTGAAGCTGTACCACGCGGTGCGCAAGCAGAGCGTCTCGTTCAACCAGCTCGACGACCGCACGATGGCGCGCATCAAGTACAAGAAGGTCTCGGCCGTCGACGGCGAGGAGGTGCCGGACGAGCACATCGTCAAGGGCTTCGAGGTGTCGAAGGACCGCTACGTCGTCGTCGACCCCGACGAGCTCGAACCGTTCATCCCGGCCGCCACCAAGACCGTCGACCTCGAGGAATTCGTCGATCTGGAGGAGATCGACCCGGTCTTCTACGACAACGCCTACTACGTGGCGCCCGGCACCAACCCGAAGCCGTACGTGCTGCTGGCGTCCGCGATGGAGGAGGCCGGCAAGGTCGCGATCGGGCGGTTCGTGATGCGCAACAAGCAGTACACCGCTGCGATCCGGGCCGAGGAGGGCCGCCTGATCATGTCCACGCTGGCGTACGCGGACGAGGTGGTCGACCCGGCGAACATCGACGAGCTGCAGGGCCTCGACGACGTCGAGGTGTCGAAGAAGGAGATCGCGATGGCCGAGTCGCTCGTCGACTCGCTCACCGCCGCCTTCGAGCCCGAGAAGTATCGCGACGAGTACCGCGAGCAGGTGGTCGACCTGATCCAGATCAAGGCGGCGGGTCAGGAGTTCGAGGTGCCCGAGGCGGCGGCGGAGAAGCCCAAGGTGGTCGACCTGATGGCGGCGCTCGAGGCGAGCGTGGCGAAGGCCAAGGAGGAGCGCAAGAAGCCGGCTCGCAAGAAGAAGTCGGCTTGAGCTCGGTCGAGATCGAGGTCGGGGGGCGTCAGGTCTCGCTCTCGAACCTGGACAAGGTGCTCTACCCGAGTGGCTTCACCAAGGCGCAGGTCATCGACTACATGGCGCGGATCGCGCCGGTCGCGATCCCGCACCTCACCGGCCGAGCGCTGACGTTCCGCCGGTACCCCGACGGCACCGACACGGCCGGGTTCTTCGAGAAGCGCTGTCCCGGTCATCGCCCGGAGTGGGTCGACGTCGCCCTCGGCCCGGGCGATCGGAAGGGTGGCATCCACTACTGCCGCATCGACGAGGTGGCGTCGATGGTGTGGGCCGCCAACATGGCGGCGATCGAGATCCACGCGCCGATGGCGCTGGCCGACGACCTCGCGACCCCGCGTGCGCTGGTGTTCGACTTCGACCCCGGTGCCCCCGCCGCGATCGCGGAGTGCTGCGAGGTCGCGCTCGCCGTGCGCCACGTGCTCGATTCCGTCGGCCTTCGGGGCTGGTGCAAGACCTCGGGTTCGAAGGGGCTCCAGATGTACGTGCCGCTCAACACCGCCGGCGCCGGCCACGAGGGCGCGGCGGACTTCGCCCTCGCCGTGGGGCAGGTGCTCGAACGGCAGCTGCCCGGCCGGGTGACCACGGTGATGGCCAAGGCGCAGCGGCCGGGGAAGGTCTTCGTCGACTGGAGCCAGAACGCCTTCCACAAGACGACCATCGCGCCGTACTCGCTGCGCGCCCGCCCGGAACCGACCGTGTCGACGCCTGTCGGCTGGGACGAGGTCGAAGCCGCCGCCGCACGATCGCTCGACCTGCGCTTCACCAGCGACGACGTGCTCGAGCGCGTCGACCGGCACGGCGACCTGTTCGCCGAGGTGCTGACCGTCGAGCAGGTGCTCCCGACACCTGGTGCGTGAACTGCTACGGCGGTCGGGCGAGCACCCAGGGTGCAATTCGGACCGGTTTGGACCATCATGGTGGGTCGTGAGACCGCGATGTTGGGACGTGGGCCGCTGGGCCGCGCTCGCGACGGCCCTGGCCGTCGGGGCCACCGCCTGCGGTCAGGCGCGCCTGGCGACGCCGCCCGAACCCGAGTTCGTCACCGGCTCGCGCGCCGAGCCCGTTGCGCCGCCGACGACGCTCGAGGGTGCCGGGATCGTGTCCGACGCGAGCAGCGACATCGATGTGATCGCCGTCGACGTGGCCGACATGGTCATCATCGACGATGCCGGCAACGCAGCGCCGAACCGCTCGGGCTGGGCCGCGTTCGATCAGTCGCTCCAGCGTCGCATGGTGCCGGCGAGCGTCGGTGCGTCGGTGGCCGTGATGATCGACGGGCAGATCGTCCACCAGGCGGCGTTCGGCGAGCGTGTCGCCGGCGGCGGCGACCCGGTCGAGACCACGGACCGGTTCCGCATCGCCAGCATCTCGAAGACCATCACGGCGATCGTGGCGCTGCAGCTCGTCGAAGATGGCGTGCTCATGCTCGACGAGCCGGTCGGCGCCACCATCGCCGCGCACCTCGGGCTGGCGACCTACGACGTCGACGCCGCGTCGATCACCGTCCGCGAGCTGCTCAGCCACACGGCCGGCTTCCCCCAGCACGAGGCGACGTTCTTCTCGAACGGGGCGACCTCGTGTCCCGATGCGGCGGCGCAGGGGCTCTCGCGCTCGGTCTCGTCGGGCAGCGGCTTCCGCTACAGCAACATGAGCTACTGCGTGCTCGGCGTCCTCATCGAAGCGGTCACCGGCAAGACCTACGAGCGCGTCGTCGACGAGCGCCTGCTGACGCCGCTCGGCATCAGCGGCATGCGGATGACGTCGACCTACGAGCTCGGTCCCGACGAGGTGTCCCACGACCCGTCACCCGACCGGAACTTCATGGAAGCGCTCGGTGCCGCAGGGGCATGGAACGCGACGCCGGCCGACGTGGTGCGCATCATGAACGCCGTCGACCCGAAGACCCGGGGCTGGAAGGCGCTCAGCGACGAGACGATGTCGATCCTGCGGTACCGCGTGCCGAACGCGCTGCCGCCGTCGGGCTACGGGCTCGGCGTCATCAACTACGACGGCGACGCGTACGGTCACACCGGCACGCTCCAGAACACGCACGCGATGGTGCTCGTGCAGCCCGACGGCCTCACCTGGGCGGTGACGGTGGCGGGCGCGTACCCGAGCGACAGTGGTCAGCTGCGCAGCATCGTGCGGCAGGCCCTCGCGGCCGGCTTCGCCAGCGCCTGAGATCAGGCGTTCCGTCGGATCGGCCTCCGCCGGATCTGGCAGGATCGGCGGATGGAGTTGCCGCAGCAGGGCCGTGCCGTCGACGACGTGATCGCCGATCTGAGCGCCAAGCGCGACGGCGACGTCCGCTGGCAGGACGGCAGGGCGTTCGGCATGGTCTACAGCGGTGGCCCGTCGGTGCACGAGGTCGCCGAGCGCGCCGCCACGCTCTACCTGCACGAGAACGCGCTCAACACGAAGGCGTTCCCGTCGCTGGGTCAGATCCAGAGCGAGGTCGTGCGTTGGACCGCCGGGTTGCTGCACGGCCCCGACACCGCGGCCGGCTTCCTGACGAGCGGGGGAACCGAGTCGATCCAGTGCGCGGTGCTCGCAGCCCGCGAGCGCGGCCGGAAGGAACGGGGCATCCACGCCGGTGAGATCGTCGTGGCCGAGTCCGCCCACGCGGCGTTCCACAAGTCGGCGCACATGTACGACATGCCGATCCACACGACGCCCGTCCGCGACGACTGGACCGTCGACGTCGACGCGATGGCCGCAGCGGTGAACGACCGCACGGTGCTGGTCGTCGGGTCGGCGCCGCAGTACCCGCAGGGTGTCGTCGACCCGATCCCGGCGATCGCCGAGCTGGCGGCGTCGGTCGGTGCCAACTGCCACGTCGATGCCTGCATCGGCGGGTTCGTCCTGCCGTTCGCCGAGATGCTCGGCCGCGACGTGCCGGTGTGGGACTTCCGCGTCGAGGGCGTGCACTCGATCTCGGCCGACATCCACAAGCTCGGGTACGCCCCGAAGGGCGTGTCGGTCATCGTCCACCGCACGAAGGAGCTGCGGCGCTACCAGACGTGGATCTTCGACGGGTGGTTGGGTGGCTTCTACGGCTCGCCGAACCTCCAGGGCACGCGGTCGGGGCTCCCGATGGCGACGGCGTGGGCGGTGATGCAGCACCTCGGCGTCGAGGGCTACGTCGACCTGACCCGCCAGACGCTCGAGAACGCCGATCGGATGCGGGCCGGCATCAACGCGATCGACGGCCTCCGAGTGCTCGGCGACGGCGACTACCACCTCGTGGCGATGGCGGCCGATCCCGAGTCGCCGGTCTCGATCGACGTCTTCGCGCTCGCCGACGTGCTCCTCGAGCGTGGCTGGTACCACGATCGCCAGGGCCCGCCCGACTCGCTCCACTCGACGGTCAGCAACTCGAACACCGGCGTCATCGACGACTACGTGCGCGACCTCCGTGCCGCCGTCGTCGAGGTCACCGGCACGACCACCGACGACCGCAGCACCAGCTACTCGACCGTCGAGTAGGGCCTGCGGGCACCCCGACGGCTCGGCCCCGGCTCGACCGCCTCGTAATGTCGTGGACTTCTCACCGGCGGCCCGCGAGCATGGCGGCGGGGCGAGGGGGAACCATGGCGTACGACGACCTTCGATACGACGACGTTCGGCAGAAGTCGATCCACAACACCTTCCAGCGGACCGAGGGCATCTACGACCAGATCGTCTACTGGCGCGTCCGCTCGCTCGAGGCGGACATCCACACCTCACACATCTTCGACGACCCGGAGACGGGCGGCGACTTCGACGAGTGGTTCGTCTACCACAACACGTTCGACATGGGTTCGTCGGTGCACACCCTGCACGACTTCCTGCGGGTCTGCGTCGGGGCTCACCGGGCGCTGCCCGACCACGAGGCCATCACCCTGTTCCTCGACATCAAGGACGGCTTCCCGTCGAGGATCACCAGCGCTCACTCGCGGGCACGCTTCGACGCGCTGCTCGACCACCACCTCGGCGAGCACCTCTACACGCCGGCCGACCTGATGAAGCGCGACCCGGACGCCGGCAGTCTGCGCGAGGTCGTGCAGGGCGTGGGGTGGCCGACGCTGGGCGAGCTGCGCGGCAAGTTCATCGTGATCCTCACCGGGAGCGAGCACCAGCTCTCGAACTACGTCTCGTCACGCGAGGAGCCGACCGACCGCCTGGCGTTCCTGTCGGGCTATGCGGAGTCGAAGCGCGACATCGGCCGCGACGACGGCCTCGTCGTGTACAACATGTCGCGCGAGTACGTTCACCTGGCCGCCGAGGTCGGCCGCCAGGGGTTCCTCTCCCGGGCGTACTACATCGACGACCGGGACGCGTGGGAGGAGGCGGAGGCGGCGCGGTGCCACCACATCGCGACGGACATGGTGAACTCGCGGGTCGACCCGTGGTCGTCGACCACCGGTCCGTCAGGCTTCCCGTTCCGCGCCCTCGACGGCCCGACGCCGCGGGAGGTCGAGCCGGGCGTGGTGGGCGCGATCTGGGCTCGGTCCGGCGACATCTGGGAACGCGAGGACAGCTGCTACTTCCAGCATCGTGCGTGCGGACCCCGTGACGTCGACGAGTCGTACGTGTTCGCGGTCTCCGGCCCGAACTCGCACACCGAGGACTGGACCAAGGGTGGGATCATGGCGCGCCAGTCGACCGATCCCGACTCGCCGTACTTCGGGGTGTTCCGGCCCGGCGAAGGGGACGGTCTCCGCGTGCAGTTCCGGGCCGAGTCGCGCCGATCGACGACCGTGCTCGAGCGGCGCATCGGCCGCACCTGGTTGTTCGGGTCCTGCTTCGCGCAGGACAGCCTGGTCTACCTGCGCCTCGACGTGTCGCGGGGCGGGCGGCGGTGCGTCGGCTCCGGTTCGATCGACGGCGTCGAGTGGGTTCGGCTCGGTTCCTTCGACTTCGAGCAGCCGTTGATGCTGCACGGTCTGGCCGTGAGCTCTCACGGTCAGCGGCGCGGCGCGAAGTACCTGTTCGTCGTGCCCGGTGGTGAACCGCCGCCGCCGTTCGACCGCGAGCGTGCGATCGGGCCGAGGGGTGACCGCGCCGAGGGATGGGCCGACTGGACGGGCACGCGTCGCTGGCGCGTCGACCGGTTCAGCCGGTAGGTCGGAAATGCCGGGCCGACGGGCTCAGTGGGCTCGGCCGAGGATCCGGTCGACGTACGGGTTGGCGAACGTGCCCTCGGGGTCGAGCCGCTCGCGCACCTCCTGGAAGCGATCGAAGCGGTCGGGCTGCATCCGCCGGATGTCCTCGGCGTCGAGATCCTCGCACCACTTGCCGAGGTGGACGCGGGCGTCGGTCCGTCGGACCCACTCCTCGACGTCGGCGAAGTAGTCGCCGACCGCACCGGACTGGTTGAGGCACAGGCACAGCCAGGCCGTGTCTCGCCCGACGCCCGGGCCGAGGAACGACGTCTCGTGCGGGCCCGGCGTGAAGCGCACCTCCACCAGCAGGAACGGCAGCCGGTCCGTACTGGCTCGCTGCTCGTAGAGGTCGATCAGCTGCTGGAGGTCGCTCCACACGCGCGTGCGAGGCACGGCGACCTCGAGCTCTTGGTGGAGGTGGTACTGGCTCCGGCTGAACGCCTCGTGCGAGTGGAGGACGAGGCGGGTCGGCCGCTGGAGCCGCATCGTCCGGGACGCCAGCCTGGGCAGCAGACCCCAGTGCGCCATCGCGTCGCCCAGGGTGGCGGCGACGACGGCGGCCTTCGCCTCGTTCAGCGACTCGCGGAACGCTCCCAGACGCGAGCGCCCGTCGTCGGTGCGGGTCCACGTGTGGACGTGGAGCCGGTCGGTGTGCGGGTACGCGTAGAAGCTGACGTGCTCGTGGGCCTCGAACAGCTCGTCGAGATGCTCCTCGGCCCACGCGCGTGACTCGACGAAGGTGCCCTGGCGGAGGTTGAAGGCGTCACCGACCTGGAACGTCACCTTCGTGATCACTCCGACCGCCCCGATCCCGCCGACGGCAGCCCGGAACAGATCGTCGTCCGGACCGAGGCCCTCGTGGAGGGTGCCGTTGCCGTCCACGAGATCGAGGGCGACCACGGCGTCGCTCGGATGGGCGGGACCGCGACCCGTCCCGTGGACGTCGGTCGCGAGGATCCCGGCGATGCTCTGTGCGTCATGCGACGCCAGCGTCTGGAACGCCAGACCGGCGTCGAGCAGGACCGGCGTGAGGTCGCGGAGCCGGGTGCCACCCCACGCAGTGACCTGCTGGCGCTCGTGGTCGATGTCGACGACGCCGGCGAGCCGGTCGAGCGAGAGCGTCACCCCGTCGGTCTTCAGGCCGTCGTTGAACGAATGGCCCGCTCCGGCGACACGTACCGACGATGCCGACCGGACGATCTGCTGGACCTCCGCGACCGTCGCGGGTAGCTCGACGGCCGCGGCGTGGCGTCGGTCACCCGACCAGTTGCGGTACTCCGACCCGTGCGTCCGCCCCTCGAGCGACAGGTGCCGTCGCCGGCTGGCGACGTACCTGAACGTGTTGCCGACCGTCCGTGCGGCCGCCACCACGAAGTGCGGATACACGATGTTCGACGACGTGGCCCGGCGCCGTCGCAGCCGCTCGCGGAGGCTCCCCATCGGGCCATTGTCTCGCGGCCGGTGGTGTGGCTGCCAGTGGTTTGGCCGTCCGTTCGAGTGCGCACCGTGGGCGGGCGCGTCGAGCACCGCCGTCGGGTCAGTCGTCGTCGTCGCCGCTGCTGTCGTCGCTCGCGTCGTCGAGCTCGTCGCCGACGACGGCGAAGCTCTCGTCGAGCTGCACGTCGACCTGGCGGCCGTCGTCGAGCGTGACCTCGACCTCGTACATGCTCTCCTCGTCACCGACCTCGGTCTCGGTCACCGTGCCGCCGCCCGTGTGAGCGAGCGCAGCCGCCGATGCCTTGGTGAGCGCGTCGCCGGTGATGGGGGTCTCGTCGTCGTCGCCGCCACCGGCTGTTGCGACGCCGGCGATGCCGATGCCTGCGACCGCCGCCAGCGCGGCGCTCGTGATGATGATCGTTCTGCGTGTCATGCCATGAACGTACGAATCGAAGGCTGACCGCAACCTGACGCCGCTCGCCACGCGTTCAGCGGCGCGTCAGCTGCAGCGGTCATGCTGTGAGGGTGAAGCTGCTCGTCATCGAGGACGACGTCAAGACCGCAGCGTCGCTGCAACGCGGCCTCGAGGCCGAGGGGTACCGGGTCGAACTGGCGCACGACGGCCACGACGGGCTGTGGATGGCGACCGAAGGCGCCTACGACGCGATCGTGCTCGACATCATGTTGCCGGGCATGAACGGCTACCGGATCTGCCACGAGCTCCGGGCACGGCACCTCTGGACGCCGATCCTGATGCTCACCGCCAAGGACGGCGAGTACGACGAGGCCGAGGGCCTCGACACCGGTGCCGACGACTACCTCGTCAAGCCGTTCTCGTTCGCGGTGCTGCTCGCACGGCTCCGAGCCCTGCTCCGCCGGCCGGCCGAGCCGCCCGCGCCGCTGGAGGTCGGTGACCTGCGGATCGAGCCGGGCCCTCGGCGCGTCTGGCGCGGCGAGACGGAGATCGAGCTGACGGCCCGGCAGTTCGACGTGCTCGAGTACCTCGTGCGGCGTGCCGGCGACGTGCATTCGAAGGCCGACATCCTCGCGGGCGTGTGGTCGCACGACTTCGACGGCGATCCCAACATCGTCGAGGTCTACGTCAAGCGGCTGCGGCGCGCGATCGACGAGCCGTTCGCCCGCCATTCGATCGAGACGGTCCGTGGCGCCGGGTACCGACTCGTGCCGGACGACGGGGACGCATGACACGATCGACGAGACCGATCCGCGCCCGCGTCACGTTGGTCGCGACCGTGCTCGTCGCCGTCGTGCTGGTCGCGTTCGCAGTCGTCGTCGTGATCGCCCAGCAGGCTCAGCTCAGGGGCAACCTCGACAACTCGCTCGAGCAACGTGCCGATCTGGTGCGCGACCAGATCGCCGGCGGGCGGTCCGTCGTGACCTCCGACGACGAGGATCGCTTCACGCAGGTGCTCGACGGCGAGGGCCGGGTCGTGCTGGCGAGCGAGAACGTCGCGGGCGCCGGCGCACTCGCCGCGCTGCCGTCTGGCGACCAGGCCTTCTCGACGTCGGCTGCGCTGCCGGTCGAGGACGACGAGTTCCGCATCCTCGTCAAGCGCTACGAAGAGGACGGCCGCTTCGTCGTCGTCGGCGAGAACGTCGACGACCTGCGCGACGGCATGTGGGCCCTGATCACCGCATTGGCCGTCTCGATCCCCGTCACGCTGGCGGTGCTGGCCGCGGTGATCTGGTGGATCGTGGGCCGGACGCTCCGGCCGGTCGAGGAGCTGCGGCGCGAGGTCGCCGACATCGGCCTCGACCGGCTCGACCGCCGCGTGCGCGTCCCCGACACCGACGACGAGATCGCACGCCTCGCGGCCACGATGAACGACATGCTCGTCCGGCTCGAGCGGTCGGCCGAGCGGCAGCGGCGGTTCGTGGCCGACGCATCACACGAGCTCCGCACGCCGCTGACGAGGATGCGGACCGCGCTCGAGGTCGACCTCGGGCGCGACGATGCCGACCTCGCCGAGACGGCGAGCGGCGCGCTCGACGACACGATCGAGATGCAGCACCTGATCGATGACCTGCTGTTCCTGGCGCGCCACGACGCCGGCCAGACCGCGATCCGATTCCAGCGCGTCGATCTCGATGCGATCGTCGAGGCCGAGGTGCGCGAGGCCCGGGCGATGGTGCCGTCGGGGCCAGGGATCGACATGTCGGCGGTGTCGGCGGCGGTGGTCCGGGGCGACGCGTCCCAACTCCGGCGGCTCGTCCGCAACCTCCTCACGAACGCCGTCCGGCATGCAGCGTCGTCGGTGCGCGTTCGCGTCGTCGACGGCCCGGACCGGGTGGTGCTCGTCGTGCAGGACGACGGACCGGGTATCCCGCCAGCCGACCGCGAACGGGTCCTCGAGCGGTTCGTCCGTCTCGACGAGGCCCGCACCGACCGCGACGGCGGCGCCGGTCTGGGGCTCGCCATCGTCAAGGAGATCGTGCTGGCGCACGGTGGGACGATTCGGGTGAGCGGCGCCGATGAGGGCGTCGATGTGCACGGCGCACGCGTCGAGGTGACGCTCCCTGCGGTGGGTTGACGCGTCGGGTCGACGCGTCAACCCGACGCGTCAGTTGACCTGGCGCTCGTGGCCTTCCCAGAACGGGGCGCGAAGCTTGAACTTCTGCAGCTTGCCGGTGGCGGTGCGGGCGAGCTCGTCGCGGAACTCGACCTTCTTGGGGCACTTGTAGCCGGCGAGCTTCGTCTTCGTGTACGCGATGACCTCGTCCTCGGTCAGCGTGCTGCCCGGCGTCTTCACGACCAGCGCCGTCACGAGCTCGCCCCACTTCTCGTCGGGGATCCCGATCACAGCGACCTCGGTGATCTCGTCGTGCTGGAAGATCGCGTCCTCGACCTCGATCGACGAGACGTTCTCGCCGCCCGAGATGATGACGTCCTTCTTGCGGTCGGCGATCGTGACGTAGTTCTGGTCGTCGATGTAGCCGCCGTCGCCGGTGTGGAACGCCCCGTCGTAGATCGCCGCTGCGGTCTGGTCGGGTTGCTCCCAGTAGCCATCCATCACGACGTTGCTGCGGGCGGTGATCTCGCCGTTCGAGGTGACGCCCATCGTGCAGCCGATCGCCGGCACACCGGCACGGTTCAGCTTGACGGCGCGGTCGGCGGGGGAGAGGTCGTCGAACTCGGCTCGCGGCCGGTTGATCGTCAGCAGCGGCGCGGTCTCGGTGAGGCCGTAGATCTGGTTGAACTCCCAGCCGAGCTCGGTCTCGGTGCGCTCGATCGTCTTCGTCGGCGGCGGCGCACCGGCGATCACGACCCGCACCTGGCCCCGGCCGGGGATCTCGCGGCCCGCCGCCGTCCAGGCTGCAGCGGCGTCGAGGATCATGTTGAGCACGGCCGGAGCGCCGCACATCAGCGTCACGCCGTGCTGCTCGACCCGGCGGAGGATCTCGTCGCCGTCGACCTTGCGCAGGATGATGTGCTCGCCGCCCATGCCGGTGATCGCGTAGAGCATGCCCCAGCCGTTGCAGTGGAACTGGGGGAGCGTGTGCAGGTACACGTCACGGTCGCTCACGCCCATGTGCCACCCGAACGTCGCCGCGTTGAGCCAGACGTTGCGGTGGGTGAGCTGCACGCCCTTGGGCCTGGCGGTCGTGCCGGACGTGTAGTTGATCGTCGCCGTCGCGTCCTCGTCGGGCTCCCAGGCCGCCGGTTCGACGTCGAAGCGCATCAGCGCCTCGTCCGCCTCGGCGCCGATGGTGAACTTGTGCTCGCACTCGACGTCGGCCATCGCTGCCTCGAGCTCGGGGTCGACCAGCAGCACGCGTGCGCCCGAGTGCTGCACGATGTACTTGACCTCCTCGGCGACGAGGCGGAAGTTGACCGGCACGAGGATCCGGCCCGACCCTGAGACGCCGAACAGCGCGGTCAGCAGCCGCGCCGAGTTGTGGCTGAGCATCGCGACGCGCTCGCCGACGCCGATGCCCATCGCGTCGAGGCCGGCCGCCATGGCCCGAGCCCGGCGCGCCATCTCGCGGTACGTGATCTCGCCCCACGACTCGGCGGGTTGATCCGGCTCGTCGACGACCGCGACGCGATCGGGGTAGACGAGCTCGGCGCGCTGCAGGAAGTCGTTGACCGTCAGTGCAACCTTCATGGGTTGCGAAGTTAGTCGTCGCCGCCCGATGCGAACTGATCGACCATCACCGGATTGCCGTCGGGGTCGGTGAGGACGATGTGGCCGGCCCCGGTGGCGTCGGGGTCGGTCCGGACCGCGAGCTCGATGCCGGCCGAGTCGAGGATCGACTGGATCTCGCGCACGTCGGTGAAGTCGTCGGTCGGGTCGGCCCGCTGGGTCAGGCCTGGATTGAACGTGAGGATGTTCTGTTCGAACATGCCGTGGAACAGCCCGATCACCGCATCGCCGTTGCGCATGATGAGCCAGTTCTCGTCCGCGTTGCCGCCGATCTGCTCGAAGCCGAGGGCCTCGTAGAAGGTCTGCGACGCGCCGAGATCGGCGACCGCAAGGCTGATCGAGAACGCTCCGAGCTTCATGTCGCGACCATAGGGCCCTGCGTCGTGAGCGGCCAGGGCCGATTGCGTTCGGCGGTCAGTGCGAGGTCGAGCAGGAGCTCCTCGGCGAAGTGCCGGCCCACGACCTGCAGACCGATCGGCAGGCCGTCGAGCATGCCGACCGGGATCGAGATCGCCGGGTTGCCGTAGAGGTTCGCCGGGAACGTGAGCCGGCCGTTGATCTTCGCGCCGGCCTCGATGCCGCCGAACGTGTCGGGGAGCGGGCCGTCGGCGTCGAACGCCACGTCGGGGTTGCTGGCCGTCATCACGAAGTCGACCCCGCCCGACGTCGCGTCGAAGATACGGGCCATCGCCTCGTTCAGGTCGGCGCGCCGCCGTTCGAGCTTGATCCGGGCTTCGACGCCGTAGTTCGCCGGACCGTGTTCCATCGCCAGCCGGATCTCGGGCGTGAGGTCGTCGGCACACTCGGGCCAGAAGTCGCCGAGCCGTTCGACGAGGCCGACCGAGTTGGCGACCGACCAGGCGGCGCCCATGCGGGGGAGGGCGGTGTCGAGCCCCTCGACGCGCACCATGTCGCAGTCGGCGATGAGCTGATCTGCCGCCTCCTCGAGCAGCTCCCACATCACTGGCGACACCACCGCCGAACCCCAGTCGGCGACGACGGCGACCCGCTTGCCGCGCAGCTCGTCGAGATGCGACCCGAGCCCGCGTTCCCAGCCCTCGACCCGCGGGAGCGAGAGCGGCTCACGCGGGTCGTGCCCGTTGCAGACGTCGAACCACCGAGCCGTGTCACGCACCGAGCGGGACAGGCAGCCGACCGTCACCGTCATCGCTCCGAGCTCGGCGCCGGGTGTGCGAGGGATGCGTCCGTACGTCGCCTTGAGGCCGACGAGGCCGGTGAAGCCGGCCGGGATGCGGATCGACCCGCCACCGTCGCCGCCGGTCCCCAGCGTCACGATGCCGCCGGCGACCGCGGCCGCGGTGCCACCGCTGGACCCGCCCGGCGTCCGCCCGTGCTGCCACGGGTTGTGCGTCGTGCCGTTGAGCACGGTGCGCGTGACGTTGACGCCGCCGAACTCGGATGCCGTGGTCTGGCCGACGAGCACCGCACCCCCGTCGTCTCGGATCCGTGCGACGTTCGTGCTCGTGTGCGTCGCGACCTGGTCGCGGTACAGCACGCACGCATGCGTGTCGGGCCAGCCGGCGACCTGGTCGAGCTCCTTCACACCGATCGGCACCCCGCCGAACGGGAGGCCGACGTCGGCGCGGGCGGCCGCCGCCTCGGCCCGCTCGCGATCGACGTGTGAGAACGCGTTGAGGTCGCTGGCTTCGATGGCGTCGAACGTCGCGGCCAGCTCCTCGCCCGGTGAGCGCTCGCCGCGCCGGAACGCCTCGACCAGCGAGACGGCGTCTCCCTGCCATGGTTGCTCGGCCATACTCTGACGTTACTCATGGACTCCCGTTCGTTTCTCGGCCTCGAGGACAGCCACAACCCGTTCCGCTGGAAGCTCGACGTCCGCGCCGACCTGTGCACGTCGGGACGGTTCCTCTTCGGTGGCGCCGGACTCGCCTCGGCGATCTCGGCGCTCGAGGGCACCAGCGGTCGCCGGTGCATCTGGGCGACGGGCCAGTACCTCTCGTACGCACGAACCGGTGAGGTCATGGACATCGACGTGACGATCGCCGTCGAGGGGCATCAGATCACCCAGGCCCGAGCCGTCGGCCACGTCGGCAACCGCGAGATCCTGACGGTCAACGCTGCACTCGGCGACCGCCCCGACTATCCCGCCGGTCAGTTCGAGCAGATGCCGACGGTGCCACCGCCCGAGGACTGCCCGCCGCGGCCGACGCGCAGCGACACGAACGGCACGATCAACGAGCGGGTCGACGTGCGGCTCGCGAAGGGGCGCCTCTACGACGAGCTCGACGGCGTGCTCGGGGACGGCCGCACGATCATGTGGGGCCGCGTGCCCGACGTCATCGAGGGGGTCGACGCGACGTCGCTGGCGATCATGGGCGACTACGTGCCGTCGGGTGTCGGCCAGGCGCTCGGCCGACGTGGCGGTGGCAACAGCCTCGACAACACCTTGCGGGTGCTGCACCTCGTGCCGACCGAGTGGGTGCTGCTCGACATCCGCGTCCACGGCGTCGAGCGCGGCTTCGGCCACGGGCTGGTGCACATGTTCGCCGAGGACGGCACGTTGCTGGCGACGGCAAGCCAGAGCTGCATCGTGCGCTTCCACAAGAGCTGATCGAGGCCCGCCTCGGCCCTTGTCGCCGGGCGCGCTGCGCCGGATGATGGTGGTAGAAGCGTCTGACTTCGGTCGGCTGCTCGCGTCCGTTCGGGAGGTGGGCGATGGGTCGTGGAAGTGCGTGGAGGCGTGTCGGAGGGTGGCGGTCTGCAGCCGGTGCGCTGGCGATCGTCGCGGGACTGGTGGTCGCTGCGCCGAGGCCCGCAGCGGCGGGCGCCGGCGAGGAGCCGATGCCGATCCCGCCTCCCTGCGCCGAGCCGTCCGAGCACGTGCCGATCGACGGCGCCGCAGATGTCGCGGTCGACGCCGGTACCCGGCTGGTCGGGACGTGGATCCGGTGTGACGGCGACACCCGGATGTGGTGGGCGTACGAGGGCGACGACGTCGGGTACGAGTTCGCGGACGACGGCCGGTTCTTCCGGCTCTACCAGGACGAGAACGGGGGATTGATCCGCGCCGAGGGCTTGCTGCAGGAGGGCGAGTGGACGATCGACCGCACGATCGCCGGTGAGCCGATCGTGTGGATGGCCCTGACGGGGTCCGGCTCGATGGGGCATCTGCTCTCGTTCTTCGCCGAGCCCCAGGCGATTCGTCTCGTCGAGACGATGGGGCCGGCGATCCGGACCTTCGTCCGGTGGTCGGGCGCAGCACCGGCGCCCGGTTGGCCTGCCAGCCTCGGTGAGGGGCCGTGCAGCGTGCGCACGCTGCCGGTCGAGGTGGACTCGGTCGAGGACGCTGCGACCCGCCTCGTCGGAACCTGGATCCGCTGCGGCGACGGTCCCCGGTTGTTCTGGGCCTTCGAGGGCGACGACGTCGGGTTCGAGTTCACCGCTGACGGCCGGTTCTTCCGTGTCTACGAGGGCGCCGACGGCGGACTGATCCGCTCCGAGGGGTTCGCGCAGGAGGGCCGGTGGCAGATCGACGACCTGTACGACGGGTTCACCGTGGCGCTCGGGATGGACCTGCACGGCAGCGGCTACTTCAACCACCGAGCGACGTTCCACGAGGAGCCGGTCGCACTGCGGATCATCGAGGAGATGGTGTTCACGGCCACCCACTACGTCCCGTGGTCGGGCGCCGAACCCGAGCCCGGGTTGCCGACCGACGTGGGGGACGGGCCGTGCGGCCATGCGACCGACCACATCGTGCTCGAGTCGTCGGCGCAGACCGAGGATCTGCTCACGGGGACGTGGACCGTCTGCGGTGGCGAGCCGTTCGGCCCGGCGGTGATCGGCGTCGAGTTCGCCGCCGACGGCGACTTCCGGGCCCTCGTGCACGCTGCCGACGGACAGGTCGTGCCCGACGCCATGAGCGTCGGCGCCACCTGGCTGGTACACCGCTTCGACGAACCGTTCGACATCCACAACGGACCGCAGCTCGACATCCGCTACGCCGACGGCAGCACGCGCATCGCCAGTCCGCGCTTCTTCGCGACGCCGCCGTTCGTGGCGTTCGGGGTCGGTGCTGGCCTGGTCGAAGGCACGCCGGCCGCGCTGTCGCTCTCGCCCCCGGACGCGCTGCCACCGACCGGGCGCGACGCATCCTGGGAGCTGGCGCTCCTCGCCGGCGCCCTTGTCGTGGTCGGGTGGGTGTCGGTCCGCGTCACACGTCGCAGCAGGTTCCGCTGATCGGTCACGACGGCGCGTTCTCGTAGTGTCCCCGGGATGACGCTGCCGATCCGACCAGGCATGACCGTTCCGCTCCCCGGCCCGCTCCACGCGCAGCGCGACCGCATCGTCGAGCTGGCCGACCTCGGCTTCACCGACGTGTGGAGCGCCGAGTCGGACGGCGGCGACGGGTTCACGCCGCTCGCCTTGGCGTCGGTGTGGGAGCCACGGCTGCGGCTCGGCACGGCGATCGTGCCGGCCTACACGCGGGCGCCGGCCTGCATGGCGCAATCGGCGGCGAGCCTCGCCGACGCCGCCCCGGGGCGGTTCGCGCTCGGCATCGGTTCGTCGTCGAACGTGATCGTCGAGCGCTGGAACGGGGTGCCGTTCGACGAGCCCTACAAGAAGGTGCGCGACATGGTGCGGTTCCTCCGCGATGCGTTCACGGGCGAGAAGGTGACGCAGCAGTACGACACGTTCGAGGTCCAGGGCTTCCGGCTGGGCATCCGTCCCGAGCAGACGCCGCCGATCCTGGTCGCCGCGTTGCGCTCGGGCATGCTGCGGATGGCCGGGCGCGAGTCGGATGGCGCGATCACGAATTGGCTCGCGCCCCAGGACGTCCCCGTGGTGGCGGCCGAGGTCGCCCAGGGATCTGGCGGCGACGAGCGCGAGCTGGTGGCCCGGATCTTCGTGTGCCCGAGCGATCAGACCGACCTGGTGCGGGCGGGCGCCCGTCGTGTGATCGCCGCGTACATGAACGTGCCGGTGTACGCGGCGTTCCAGGAGTGGCTGGGCCGAGGCGATCGGTTGGCGGGCATGTGGGCGGCGTGGAAGGCCGGCGACCGCAAGCAGGCGCTGGAGGAGATCCCCGACAGCGTGGTCGACGACCTCGTCGTGCACGGCACCCCGGAAGCCTGTCGTGCCCGCATCGACGAGTACTTCGCGAACGGCATCACGACCAGCTCGCTGGCGATCCTCCCGTTCGATCCCGAGCTCGACTTCTGGGACGCCGTTCGTTCGCTCGCACCCGCCTCGTGAGGGGGCCGCCTCGCACGCGCTAGGTGTAGCTAGGTGTGACGACCGGGGACGTTGTCCTCGGAGCAGTGGGTGAGGGTGTCGATGGGTGATGCCCAGCCGAGTGCTCCGTGGGATCGGTGGTGATTGTAGAAGTGCATGAAGCCGTCGTAGGCGTCTCGTCGTTGGGTGTCGGTTTGCCAGTCGCGGACGTAGGCCCATTCCTCGAGCAGGATGCGGTGGAAGCGTTCGACCTTGCCGTTGGTCTGGGGCCGGTAGGGGCGGGTGCGTTTGTGGGCGACGCCGGTGTGGTCGAGAGCGGTTCGCCAGATGCGTGACTTGTAGCAGGAGCCGCTGTCGGTGAGGGCGCGTTCGATGGTGATGCCGTGGGTGGCGAACCAGGTGTGTGCTCGGTACCAGAACGCGGCTGCGGTGGCGCCTTGTTCGTCGGGCAGGATCTCGGAGTAGGCGATCCGGTCGTCGACGGCGGTGTGGATGAACCGATACCCGACCGTCGAACGCTTCTTGGACGGTGCTTGGCCGCGGCCGTGGATCCGCCAGCCGCCACCGTCGGGGATCCCCGACAGCTTCTTCACGTTGACGTGCACCAGTTCGCCGGGTCGGTCGCGTTGATAGCGACGAACTGGTTCTCGATCGGTGGCACGGTCGCCTCGGTCGAGCCGGCCCAGCCCTTCGGAGCGGAGCACCGACTGCACGGTCGACGCGGCGATCCCGACTTCGTGGGCGATGTGATCGGCTCCCCAACGGTGCCGGCGGCGGAGCTCGATGATCCGGGCCCGGTCGGCGTCACTGGTGCGGTTCGGTGACCGGTGCGGCCGCGACGATCGGTCCAGCAGCCCAGCAGCGCCATCGGCGAGATAGCGGTCGCGCCACTTACGCACAGTCTTGGCGTCGATCTGGAACCGTTCCGCGGTCTGCTCAATCGTCCAACCACGATCGATCACGCAGGCAACCATCCGTCGACGTCCCGTCGGGGTCAGCACCGCGTTCGGGTGCTGGCTCGTAGCGTGCAACATGAGTCCTCCGGTGTGTGGTGGTGAGTTGTGGAAGACCCACAGCCTCACCCGGAGGACTCACCTCATTCGGGGATCACCCATCACGCCAGGGACAACCTCCCCGGTCGTCACAGCTAGTGGCGCGTCAAGCAACGTTTGCGCGGTTGACGAGTTCGGTGAGTTGTCGGTTGCGGGCATTGGTGTTGCGCCAGCGGATGTAGCGGCGGATCATCGCAGCTTGTGCTTTGTGGGTGGGGTGGTCGGTGCCGTCAAGGGCGAAGTAGCGCAGCGCCTGGAACTGGGCCTCGATCCGATTCAGCCATGACGCGTAGTGCGGGGTGTAGGCCAACTCGACGTTGTTCGCCGCGGCCCACTCACCGACCCGGGTGTCCTTCTTCGTGGTGAGGTGCGGGGAGAAGTTGTCGAGCACGATCGCGATCCGAACATGAGGCGGGTGCAACGTGCGCAGGTAGCGCATGAACTCGAGGAACTGGGTGCGGCCCTTGGTCTGTTTGATGTGCCCGTAGAGCCGGTCAGTCGACAGGTCGTAGCCAGCCAGGAGATGTCGGACGCCGTGGGGACGGGTGAACGTCGCCCGCCGGGTTCGCCGCGGAACCTCGCCGCCGCCACCGGCCACGGCCCAGTGCTTGCCAGGGTGCGGTTGCAGGTTCAACGGACCGAACTCGTCGAAGCAGATCACCACATCGGGATCGC
>JAAUYD010283109.1_pt1 | contig 27490 bp, 20 predicted proteins | sample 7278101 | NCBI WGS metagenome assembly JAAUYD01 (sample SAMN14350128, study PRJNA611818) | marine sediment metagenome | isolation source: surface marine sediment (0.6m) | place: French Polynesia: Moorea | collected 2018-08
CCCAGCGCGTCCTCTTCCGGATCGAACAGTTCATCGCGCACGCGCTGGGCGACTATATTCGCATTGGTGGCGTGCCGTTCCAGGTCGTCGGCGTCTTCGATACCCGGGTGATGGGCGAGCAGGCGATCAATGAGCTGCAGACGGTGCACATCCCGCTGAGCACGGCACAACGCACGTTCAACCTGGCCAACCGCATCGACTGGTTCGGCTTTATTCCGTCTGCAGGAAACTCGGCAACCGATACCGAAGACGCCGTAAAAGAGGTGCTTCGGTCGCGCCACCATATCTCGCCAGACGACCGCCAGGCACTACGGAGTTTCAACGTCGAGCGCGAGTTCAGGGAGATGCAGGGCATATTCACCGGTATCGCCGGGTTCAGCTGGTTTGTGGCGATCGGCACGATCATCGCGGGCATGGTCGGCGTGGCGAATATCATGATGATCATAGTCAAGGAGCGCACCCGGGAGATCGGCATCCGCAAGTCGGTCGGTGCGAAGCCATGGTCGATCATCGGGATGATCATTCTCGAGGCTCTGGTGATATCGGGCGTTGCCGGCTACGTGGGCCTCGTGAGCGGCGTGCTACTCATTGAGAGCATAGCGCTGGCCATGGACACGGTGGGCGCACAGAGCGACTTTTTCGCAAACCCGGAAATCGACTTCGGCGTGGCAGTTTCTGCGATCGCCGTGCTCGTTTTTTCCGGGATTCTTGCCGGTTTCTTTCCGGGCCTCATGGCAGCCCGGGTCAACCCGGTACGTGCGCTTCGAGATGAGTAATACAAGAGTATTAACAACATGAAGAAATTCTTCGTCGTCCTGACGTTGCTGCTGTTTGTCGCAGCATTCCTCGGTACCGTGCTTTTCCTGTACAACAAGTCGCAGGAACCACCGGAGATCTTTGAAACGGATGAGCCCTTCGTCACCGACATCGTGCGCAAGACCGTGGCGACGGGTTCGATCGTGCCGCGCCGTGAGGTTGCGCTGAAGTCGCAAGTGCCGGGCGTCGTGGACGAGCTGTACTTCGAGGAGGGCAGCGGCGTTGGCAGTGGTGATCTGGTCGCAAAGATTCGCCTGATTCCGGACATGGTTCGGCTGAACGACGCAGAGGCGGCACTCGAGGCAGCGCGTATCGACTTCGAGGACGCCGAACGCGAACTCAAGCGTCGCGAGGAGCTGTTCGCCGACAATTTGATTTCGGATTTCGATTTCAACCGCTTCAAAATCGAGTTCCGGCGTGTCGAGCAGCGACTCGAGGCCGCCGAGAACAACCTCGAGCTGATCCGCGAGGGTTCCGCCAGGCGGTCCGGCAACGTGTCGAACCTCGTTACGTCGACAGTCGATGGAATGGTCCTCGATATTCCAGTCGAAGAAGGGACGTTCATCATCGAATCCAACATGTTCAACGAAGGCACGACGATTGCGACGGTTGCAGACATGGGTGAGATGATTTTCGAGGGCCGTGTCGACGAGGCCGAGGTCGGCCGCATAGCCGTGGGTATGGACCTGATCCTGTCTGTTGGCGCGATAGAAGGCGATACGTTCAATGCCGAGCTCGAGTTCATCTCTCCCAAGGGCGAGCAGGACCAGGGCGCCGTCAAATTCGATATCCGTGCAGCGATCGAACTCAAGGAGTCGACGTTTCTGCGCGCCGGATACAGTGCGACAGCCGACATCGTGCTCGACAAACGAGACCAGGTTCTGGCCATCCGCGAAGGCAACCTGATCTTCGAGAACGACAGGACCTACGTTGACGTCATGGTTGCGGAGCAGGAGTTCGAGCGCCGCGAGGTCCGGACGGGCCTGTCCGATGGCATCAACATCGAGATTCTGGAGGGCCTGCGCGAAGGCGAGCAGATCAAGAAGTTATAGTCGACACCGCCACCCCCGCCTCCGACGGCCGGCGGCGGAGGCGGGAGTATCGGCCGGTTCTTCCTGTATGCGCTTTGGCCGCGTGATTTTGCGCCGGGCGCGCTAGAGCGGATTGCCGTTCGCGTCCACGGCGTTTAGCTGATTGCCATCCGGCGCTTCGGACGGATCCGGTATCCATGGTGCGAGGCAGGCACGGTCCAGCGTGCACGGGTCGGTCAGCGACCTGATGAACGCGTCGAGAAGGGGCGCGTCCGACGGCGGACTGAAATCCAGGTTGGGGAACGTCATGTCGGGATTCGTCGTTCGGAGCAGCTCGACCTGGTTGAACGCCATTCTGCTGTTCGCGATCAAGTTCGGGAACAGCGTGCGGCAGTCGGGATGATTCTCGAATTGCGGGACACTGCAGACGCCGGCGCCGGCGACAAAGTTCGCGGCCAGCGTATCCTGAGGCAGGAAGTAATGGGCCAACGAGTCGTTGAACGAATAAACGCCTGAATGGCTGTACGGTCCCGTCGCCTCCAGGTTCAGCAAGGTCGGCGTGCGAAAGGAAAATCGATCATTGCTGTCGCTGGTCTCGCGCTCCCGCCCGAAGTCGTGATCGCCGGTGGCGCCGTCACCCTTGCCCGGCCCGAGCTGTGGGAAACCGGTGACTGACATGCGTTCATTCGTGAAGAAGTCGCCGCTGTGACACTGACCGCAGGATACGCCCGGAGCCGTACCACCGAAAAACAGCAGTGCACCTTCTTTCGCGCGTGCGTTGATGGCGTTGTTGTTGCCTTCGACATAGGCTTTCCAGGGCGTCTCGACGAAGACCATCGAGCGCTGGTATTCACCGAGTGCGAGCGCGATGTTGTCGAACGTCACGAGCTGCTCGGCTGTCCCGGTGCTGCCAAACGCCGCCTGAAACTCAGCCAGCCAGTTGTTGTTCGGGATTTCCCCGGCGCCTGAGCCGTAGTCTCCGATACGCTCGGCCAGCCGCGTCCTTACCGCGACTCCGTCAGCTCCCGGGAGAAGCGAGCCGAGCATCTCTTCGGGAACGGTTACCGGAAACCGCGCCTGTGCGGCAACGAGCGACGTGTTGGCGGGCACGAGCATGTCGGGTGAATTCAGAAGGGAATCGGGTGTTCGGATGCCCGAGTCCGTGCCGTTCTGACCGTCTGTCTTGCCGATGCTCTCGACGCGCAGGTCCCAGAACATCCCGTCGTCGTACAGGCCTACGTTGAATACGGACTGCGAATGCCGACCGACATTCGGCATGCCATCCGATCGTGCACGTCCGGGACCGACAACGTCCGGGTCAATAGCGCCGGTTCCGATCGCCAGTGCGAGGCCGTCACCACCGCCGAGTGCCGGGTGGTGGCAGGATGCGCACGCCGTATCGAAGTCGCCGCTCAGGCTCTTGCTGAAGAAAAGCAGTTTGCCGAGCTGTGCGAGTGGCTCGTTAATCGAAGGCAGATTGCGTCCCGCTGTCGGATCCCCGGTGAGACCTTCTGCAGCGATCATCGTGCGGACCTCTTCGTCGAGCGTCGGTTCGGGCGGGATGACCGGAGCCGGCCCGCCGCCGCCACCACCACCGCCGCCACCGCAAGCGGCGATTGCCAGAGAGCACAGGAGCATGACTATAATGTTCGTTCGCATTTCGGGTACCTCCGTAAGGCATTGATCAATTACGAAAAACTCGTGATTCTTCGCGCCAGTGGCTACAATGCGCAGAGTCGGTCCGGGAAGCTTTACCCGTGCCTGAAACGTCATGAATTGATCTGAAATCGGGGCGAAAACGCGATTGGCGGACGAAAATAACAACAAGCCGCAGATTTACGAGTTTGGTGGGTACCGTCTTATGCCGGACCGGCGGCGCTTGCTCGATCCGGAAGGAGAGCCGGTGGCCCTGCGCGGCAAGGTCTTCGATCTACTGCTCCACCTGGTCGAGAAGCGCGGCACCGTGGTCGAGAAATCGGCGCTGATGGAGGCACTGTGGCCGGACGTCGTCGTCGACGAAAATAACCTTAACCAGGCGATGACGGCGCTTCGCCATGCGCTGGGCGAGAAGGCGCAGACGCCGAGGTTTGTTGCCACGATCAAGGGCCGTGGTTACCAGTTCATCGGCAATGTGCGCGTCGTCGACAAGGACGCTCCGGTATCGAGCGGCGACCATCGGCGCATCTGGCCGTTCGTCGTTGGCGGCATGGCGGTGGTCGGGCTCGTTTTTCTCGCATTGTGGCCGGCCAGGGACGAACCGGTAGCACGGAGCGTCGTCATCGACCGTTTCGCCGAGTTGTCGCCGCGCCTCGTGACCGACTTTCATGGCTCACACTCGCAGCCGACATTGTCGCCGGACGGCACGATGATGGCGTGGCTCAGCGATATCGACGGCACGCCGCACGTTTGGGTCGGCAATCTGCAGGCAGGCGACCCTATCCAGGTGACACACGGCGAGCTCGCGGCTGATTCACCGAGCTGGTCTCCCGACAACAGCCGCATCATCTTCGAACGAGCAGGCCCCGAAAGGGTGTCGATCTACAGCGTCGATACGCTCGGTACGTCGCCACCCCGGCTCGTGCTCGAAGGTGGAGCGAACCCCTCTTATGCGCAGCGGTCCGATCAATTCGTCTACACCTTGGGAAGGCAGATCTGGATCGCTGCGGGCGACGGGAGCAACGCGCGAAAAATCGAGAACCTTCCGATCGAACAGGGATTCGCCGACCGGCAGCCGGCGCTGTCGCCGGACGGCAGCCTGATCGCTTTCATCCATGCCAAGGCCGGCCCGATCGGCAACTTATGGGTTATCGGCAGCGAGCCCGGCGCCGAGCCTCGACAACTGACATACAACGACATCGAGGAACTGCGGGCCGCGTATTCGCCGACATTCACGCCGGATGGCAAGGAGATTGTCTTCAGCCTCGCGTCGAAAAACGGCACCGCCGGTCTGTATCGAATTTCGGTTGATGGCGGTGAGCCCACGCCTTTGACGACCGGGACGGGGACTTTCAATTCCCCGGAGGTTTCCGCGAATGGCGAACGCATTGTTTACACGGATCGACGTCTGACATCGAAACTTATCGTCGTCAGCCCGGACACGGGTGAGCGGAAAACAATTTTTGAAAGCCGGCACCAGGTCGTCTTGCCAGTTGCGTCGCCGAGCGGTCGGCAGATCGTCTTCTTTTCACCTCTGGCGAACGGCGCACAGGTGATGACGATAGGCTCGGATGGCCGATCTCTGCGCCAGCACACGTCGGACGACGGCGGCTTCAACACTCTGCCGACGTTCGGATCCGACGAGGACACTATCTACTACTACGCTGGCGAGACGTTCATACGCCAGGACCTGGACGAGGGCCGCAAAGAGGTCGTCGTGGAGGACTTTCACTGGTCCACGCGAAACTGGCCCGCCATTCACGAGGATCTGCTCGTATACCATCAGATCGATCGGACGGTCCGTTCGCAAAAAACAATTCTGCACAATCTCAGCGACGGTTCCGAGAGGGAGTTGCCCGTCAAGATGGAGGGCATGTCCTTTTCAAAGGACGGTCGCGAGATTCTCGGTTTTGTTCGAAGCCCGGGGGCCATCATGATCTGCGACGTCGAGGGCCTCGAGTGCGATGCAGTGTCCAACCTCGGCGCAGACGTTGACGGGTATTTGCCGCGCTGGTCGCAAGACGAACAGCGCATCTTCTTCCTGCGCTGGTCCGAGGAGAAGGAGTGCTGTGACCTCTGGGTGGTCAACGGGGACGGATCCGACAGCAAGCTCCTCACCCACCTCGAGGAGTTTGACGTCAAGTCCAGTTACATAGGCGTGACCGACCAGGACGAGGTGTTCTATAGCCTGGTCGACGGTGGGGACGACGAGATCTGGCTTGTCGCCACGGAGTAGCGTCCGGAGATCGCCCGCATAGCCGCAGGTATGGACCTGATCCTGCCGGCAAAACGCCCTTCCCGTTTCCCTGATTCGAATATCAGGTAGATATTACACTTTCATCAAGCGACAACTCGCGCACAAGTATTCAATCAATCCTGAGACGGACAATGTTTGAGCACAAATGCGGGAGGAGTCGTCATGGGTACAAAATCTCAATTCTTAAACTACGCGGGCTTGGTCGTGCTAGGTCTGCTCAGTGCTTGCGGCGGCAGCGGCAATGGAGGTGGCTCCATCGAGTCCGCTGGCGTCCTGCAGATTCGCGACGCTTCTTACGATGTGAGCGAGGGCGCCGTCGTCAATATCAGGGTCGAGCGAAGTGGCGGTGCCGCGGGTCTCGCGAGCGTTGATTTCGCTACCTCGGATGAGAACGCCACAGGCGGACAGGACTACGTGAGGGCCAGCGGCACATTGTTCTGGGCAGATGGTCTGTCCGGCAACCAAACCATCAGCATCTCGATCGCGGATGACGACTTGGCCGAGCCGGTCGAGACATTTGTGATGACCTTGAGCAACGCGACCGGAGCAACGCTCGGGCAAAACGTATCCGCCACCGTCAGTATCGTCGACAATGATACTGCCAACGTCTCGGCTTTCGGTGCCATAACCGAGCTGAACAGCGTAACGGTCAATGGCGTCCGCTATGAAACGGACGACGTTGCGGTGTATGTCAACGGTATGCCTGCGAACGTTGCCGATCTGAAGCTCGGCCACACGGTACTGCTGGATGGTGACGTGAACTTCAGCGAGGCGAGAGGCACGGCGGACAAGATCAGCTATTCCTCGGCAATCATCGGTCCGGTTGAAACCGTACGCGCCGAGTTTGGCCGGTTAGTCGTCCTGGGACAGACAGTACTGACGAATGAGGACACCGTATTCGATCTGGGCGTTGATGTAGACACGTACGGCGATCTGGCGCTTGGTACAAACCTGCAGATCAGCGGTTATCTCAATGCTGCCGGCGACATCCTTGCGACGCGTATTTCGCGCGATGAAGTCAGCACGAACGTGCAGCTCGTCGGAACAGTGGCCGGGATCGATCCGGCGAACATGCTGTTCAAGGTCAATCGGATGATGGTCGACTACAGCATCGCAACGCTCATCGATCTGCCGGAAGGTATGCCGACAGACGGGCTGCTGGTGATCGTTCGAGGATCATTGGTTAATGGCGTTCTCGTCGTATCCGAAATCGCGAGCACGGACCACATGGCAGCGGCTCCGGGGGCGCGCGTTCACCTCGGCGGCATGGTCACTCGTTTCGAATCAGCCAGTGCCTTTGACCTCAACGGCACGCTGGTGACGACGGACGCGAGCACCGTGTTCGTGAACGGCACGGCGAGCGACCTCCAGGCAGATGCGGAGATCACCATTGACGGACATGTTGCCACCACGGGTGACTTCGTTGTGGCCAGTCAGCTTACATTCGGCGAACCGATCTTCAATCGGACCACGGTGGAGTACGACTTCACGGATTTCACGGCCGTTACGGTGCATGGCATCTCAAGGGTAACGATTACCCAGGGCGCGGAATACTCTGTAGAGGTATCCGCCAGCTTCGAATCGCCGGGTGAGATCCAGGCCAGCCAGGAAGGCGACACGGTTACGCTCGGCGGCGATCACGGCCAGCTGCTGAGTGCCTACGTCACGATGCCGGTATTGAATCGGCTCGACGTCGGTACGGATTCGATCGCCCGGGTGTCGCTCCGCGACTTCGTTCAGCCGAAGATAATCGTGAATGTGGGCGGTGTCAGCAGGGTCCACGGCGAGGGACTCGTGATTGGCGATCTGACAGCCACGGTGACCGGCGTGAGCATGCTTGATCTTGGTGAGATTCGACCAATTGGTCGGGCGGAAGTCGATATCAGCGGCGTAAGCCAGGCAACACTCAACATGGACGTCGGGTCTGCGCTAACCGGCTCCGTACACACCGGGACGGGTACGGGCGAGTCGACGTTGTTCTACTACGGCACGGACACGTCCGTTGACGTCACTACCGATGCCATATCGAGAGTTGTCAGGCTCGGCGGGACGCGGGTATGACCCGGCTGTATCGAGCAGGGGCATCGATAGCGGTGCCCCTGCCGCCGGGACCGCGGCAATCGTTGTACAATGAAGGACTGCCCGCTTTTGTATGGTAGGAGGCACCGTAGTTATGGCAGGCACTAGTGACCGACTGTCGAACTGGGTCATGGTGCTGTTCGTCCTTCCGGGACTTTCCCTCGGCGTCGGCACTGCGTCTGCCCAGGAAACCATCGTCCCGATTCAACTCAGTTTTTCCGATCCTGGCGCGCGAAGCATGGGTTTTGGTGGCGCCTTCGTCGCGCTGGCCGACGACGCGACCGCGGCATTGGCCAATCCTTCCGGATTGGTGCAATTGGTACGGCCAGAGGTCTCGATCGAAGCGCGCAACTGGAGCTACTCGACGCCATACACGAATCGGGGCCGGGTAGAGAATCTGCCCAGCGGTGTCGGGATCGATTCGATCGCAGGTCTGGTCTCGTCCAGGTCAAAATACGATGTCGAAGGGCTGTCTTTTGTCTCGATCGCGTACCCGATCGGCGATTGGTCGCTGGCTGTCTTCCAACATGAGTACGCGGATATCGCGTTCGCCGGCGAAACCCAGGGATTGTTCGGCGGCGGTTCGTCCTGCTGCCAGACGCGTATCTGGGATCAGCGATCGACGAGCGACCTCGAAATAAGTAGCTTCGGGCTATCGGTGGCGTACCGAATCAATGACAAGCTGAGCATAGGCGCCACGGCGGTCCGCTACGATTCGTCACTCGTCGCGACGACGAACGAGTTTCTATGGGACGACGACACGATACAAAGTTTCTTTGAGAGGAGCTCGTATCTGCCGGAAAGGTCGGTCCGGCAACAAGTACTCTGGGTCGACGATGATACCTGGAGTTTTTCCGGCGGATTCCTGTGGACGCTGTCTCCGACCTGGAGGATAGGGGGCGTTTACCGTCAGAGTCTGGACACCGCTTTATCGGTAGAGGCTACGGCAGGTCCGGCATCGGACTTCGGCGTGCCGCCCGGTACGACGATCTTCGAGGCAACGGGGATCCCGCTCGAGTTCCCGGATATCTGGGGCCTGGGATTCGCATACCGCAGTGCGCACGAGCGTTTGACGATCAGCTTTCAGTGGGACAGGGTCAACTACTCGAATATCCCGCGCAGCATGGGCGTGGACGATGCAACTATCGACGATGCGGATGAGCTGCACCTCGGTGCCGAGTACGTCTTTCTCGATTCGACACCCGTATTCGCCGCACGCCTCGGGATGTGGCTGGACCCGGATCACCAGATGCGTTCGACGGCTGACGAACCCTTCGTACGTGCGCTGCAGCCAGCGGGTACTGACGAAATACACTTTACTGGGGGCGTCGGTGTCGCCATGGACCGATTCCAGGTCGACGTCGCGTTCGACTATTCCGATCTGGTGAGCACCGCCTCGCTATCGGCCATCTATAATTTCTAGCCAGGTGCGGAAGAAGTGGTTCGCGAGTTGGAGACGGTCTTCTTCCGCCCGACGGATATAGCCGAGGTCCTCGAGCTGGCGCAGCTCGCCCCGCGCCGCCACTGGTGATATCGCCAGCGTATCTTCTACCGACTGGGCGGTCGCGGCGGGTTCAGAAGCGATCAGCCGGATGATTTCCCTTTCAGAGTCCGAAAGCATGTCGAAGTCGACGGAGAAGAAATAGCCCACCATGCGATCGGTTGCGACCTGCTCGATAGCCTCCGGGAGGTCGCCCGACTCGACGTAGCGTTTGCAGACGAGCTGGAGCAGAAACGGGTGGTTGTCACATTGCTCACGGATCGCAGCGGCGACCTCCGGTGCAATACCTGGTCGCTCCTCGGGGTCAAGATTCGCCTGTTCGATCAGCGCATGCGCTTCTTCGTTGGAGAATCGCTCGATATAGAGTGGGGGAGTGAAACCGTGCAGGAACGGTGATGTATGAACTTCCTGTCCGGCAAGCGCCCAAAGGCGAATCGTTGACGCCAGGACGGTCCGGATGTCTTCACGACTCTGCACGGCGCGCCGCAGTTTGCTGAGCAGCGAGGGATTCGTTTGCTGAAGCCCAATCAGCTCCTCCACTTCGTCGCACAGCAACAGGAGTCTCAACTTCTTTGAGCGCAAGCGGTAACGAAGACGGTCGAGAGCGTCGAAGAGGTCCCCGCCTTGCAGATCCTGGATGGCTACATCGATTTGCCGGAGTCGGTCTTCCGCGTCCAGAAGCGCGTCTTCGAAGTTCAGGTGCAGTTCCTCGGGCGTATCAGCGCCCTGGAAGTCCCAGAAGACCGGGAAGTAGCGTGGATCCGGCTCGGCCGCCGCGATGAGTTCAATCTGCTTCAGCATGGACGTCTTGCCGATCCGCCGTGTGCCGATCAGCCAAATGCAGTTTCGATGCCCGTGCAGTATTTCCGAGATTTGGGCGGAGCGGCCATAGAAACGACTGCCGCGCACCCACTGCCCTACGACGTAAGGAATCACCGGCAGCGCCGGGGACCGAGTCAGCCGCTGTGACGGGTCCGCCGCCGGGGTTTCTTCAAAGCTCACGAGCAGGCGATAGCCGCGTTTGGGAAGCGTCTCAATCGGGTTGAAGTCAGCCGATTCCTGCTGCCCGATGGCCTCGTGCAGATCGCGCCGCAGCTGGTAGATACAGCGGGTGAGCGTGTGCTCGGTGACAATCACACCGGGCCACACCTTGTCCATCAGTTCGTTTCTCGAGACGACGTGACCCGGGTGACTGGTCAAGACTGTAAGCACCTTCATCACCTTCGGTTCCAGCCGAACCGTGCCGCCGGGGCCGACTACCACACCTTCACGCGGGTCCAGCGTGAACGTCGGAACTGATTTCAACTCGCCAGGCAACGCTCGCCTCCGGTTCTCTTGCGCGAACAACCCAATAGTACTCCGCAATTCGGCCAGTACACGGGCCGGACATCGAAATCATGTCGATATTACGCGGCCATCAGGCGACCTCCCGGCTCCCGGTGTCCAATCAAGTCTAGGGACAGGTAGTTCGAAAACCTGGCACTTGAAGGAGGGATGTCATGGAGAGCAAATTTGTCAAAACGTGTTGTCTGGGCCTCGGTCTGTTCGGCTTGCTGAGCGGCTGTAGCAGCGGAGATGTGAACTTCGGCGGATGGAACGCGGAGTTGCCGTCCGGATCGACGGGCACCATTCAGTTTCGTCACACGATCTATGACGCCGCCGAGGGGGCGGTCGTAAATGTTGGAGTCAATCGCATCGGCGGCAGCGCCGGTATCGTGCGGGTGGACTACAGGACCGTGGACGGTTCCGCCACAGGAGGCCGGGACTACCTCGCCACGAGCGGCACTCTGACCTGGCCGAGTGGGACCACCGGCAACCAAAGCATCAGCATCCGCCTCGTCGATGACGACGTCGCGGAGGCGACAGAGTCGTTTACGATCGTGCTGAGAAACGTCTCGGTCGCGACCCTTGGCCTGCATACATCGGCAACCGTCAACATCGCCGATAATGATACAGCGGCGGAGAAGACCTACGGCAAGATCACCGGGCTGGACGAGATAGTCGTAAGCGGATTTCACTACGACACCGATTCAACCAACGTCTTCGTCAACGGGCTGCCGGCCAACGCGCCGGACCTGAAGCTTGGTCAGATCGTTGCGGTGGAGGGCGAGGTGAACTACAGCGACGCGAGCGGTATAGCCGATGAAATCCGCTACTACCCGACCGTCGTCGGGCCGTTTGAGAGTGCCGACGTCGAAAACGGCCGGTTGGTCATTATGGGGCAGGAGATCCGGGTGGATACCGACACGGTGTTCGGCATCGACATCGACCCGGATACCTACGACGGTCTTACGGTTGGTACTGTCGTGGAGGTCAGCGGTATCGTGGATACCGATGGCACTATCGACGCAACGCGAATCGAACGCCCAGTCTCGAGTGACAGGCTGCAGCTCACGGGCGATGTCACCGCCCTTGATGCTGTAAGGATGACGTTCAGAGTCAACCACCTGATGCTCGATTACAGCAATGCCACATTCATCGATCTGCCGGCCGGCATGCCGGTGGAGGGCATCGCGGTCATGGCCGTTGGCGCGTTATCCGGCGATACAATGGTCGTCGAACAACTCGTGCAGGCGCCGCTTGCAGGTGGTGCGCTAGGCGAGTAAAGCGCGAAGGGTGATGCGGTATTATTAAATCGCACGATGATGTACACGATACTTTCCGCCCGCGCCGACAACTGGCGGCTGCGTTTGCTGGCCGGAGCGATGATCTTGTTGTTCGTCACTCCGGCCGCGGCCGACCCATGGTACGAGCACTACGCAAACGCCGAGCTGGCGCTGGAGAACGAAGACTGGGCGCTGGCTGTTGAGGAGATCAACGAGGCGCTGAAGCGGAAAGGCGACTCGGGAGCGCGCGTGCGCAGCTATGGGATGAACGTCACGTCCTACTTCCCGTATCTTCACCTTGGCATCGCCTACTACCACCTGGGGCAACTCGATGCAGCCTCGCAGGCATTCGATACCGAGGCCAGGCTCGGCGCTATCGAAGACTCCGAATCGGCTACGCAGGACCTGCTTCGCTACCGGTCACTGCTCGCGGATGCCAAGGCAAAGGCAGCGGCTACGGAGCAGGCGCGCATTCGCGACATCGTCGGGCAAAGCCTCACCAAAGCGCAAAACCTCGCCGCAGCAGGAGAGCTCGTCGATGCAATGTCGACGCTGGATCGGGCGCTTGCAGTGGCACCGGACGATGCAGATGCAGCGTCTCTCATGCGTGAGTTGCGGCAGCGTTTCGCCGAGCAGGAAGACGAACGGCAGCGCCAGCGAATTGCCGCCGAGCAGGTTGCCGAAGGGCAAGCGGCAAGCGGCACTGAAACGGATGATGTGATCGACCTCGAAGCGGAAGTGGCGCGCGCCCGCCTGACAACAATCCAACGACTACTGGCCGAGGCCGAAGCGGGTATCGACGCCGGTGTACCCGAAGACGCGCTATCGGCGGCGAACAGGGTGTTGTCTCTCGATCCAGGCAACGACGTCGCCCTGACGCAGCTTGCCCGGGCCTACGCGATGATCAGTGACGAGCTCCTCGGTACACGACCGACGGGGAACTTGCCTCCTGCCGTACGTTTCGTGGACCTGCGACGAGAACGCGATGACGGCGGACTCGTCGAAACGATCAGGAATCCGTCGTTTCGGTTGAACGGCGTGGTCATCGACACGTCGCCGGTGGACGTAGAATTCGCTGACAGCCTCAATAATCCCGTTGCCACCAGTCTCAACAGCCAGCCGCTCGGCGACTTCTACATAACTGAATTCAGCATGGAAACGGAAGTCGCACCCGGCGCTTCGACGTTTCGACTAGTGGCAACGGATTCCGAGGGATTGAGTTCGAGCAGCGAGTACCTCGTCGTCTATATCCGGCCGTTCTTCCTCGCGCCTTGGTTCCATGCTTTGGTGTTGCTGGCCGCCGCGGCGGCGCTGGTGGCGCCGTTCTGGCGTCGTTACCGACGGCGCGAGCAACTTACGAAACGCAAATTTAATCCCTACGTGGCGGGTGCACCGGTACTGGATGAGGAAATGTTCTTCGGTCGGCGAGAGCTGGTCGACAGGATTCTGCAGACCGTTCACAACAACAGCCTGCTGATCTACGGGGAGCGGAGGATAGGAAAAACCTCGGTTCAGCATCAACTGAAGAAGAGGCTCGAGCAGCTCGACGATGCCAGGTATGCATTCTTCCCGGTCTACGTCGATCTGCAGGGCACCCCGGAAACGAAGTTCTTCCAGACGATAGCTGAGGATATTTTTCAGGAATTGGCGCCGATTCTCGATGAACTGGAGCCCACCTACAAGACAACAGCGGAGTATTCCTACAGGGACTTCATCAGGGATGTACGAGCCGTCCTGCGAACGTTGCAGGACAGAACGCCAAAGCGGGTGAAGCTGGTACTTCTAATGGATGAAGTCGATGAACTGAACGCCTACGACCCCAGGATCAACCAGAAACTGCGCAGTCTCTTTATGAAGAGCTTCGCCGAGAATCTGGTTGCTGTGGTCTCGGGCGTCGGAATCAAGAAGCAGTGGGAACGAGAGGGAAGCCCTTGGTACAACTTCTTCGAGGAAATTGAACTGAAGCCGTTCGCGCCGCATGAGGCGCGGGAGCTGATCGAGCGACCGATCGCCCAGGTCTTCAGACTGGACGACGGCGTAGTGGATCGGATCATCTCATTGACCGACAGCAGGCCATACCTGATTCAGAAACTCTGCATTGCCCTGATTACTCGACTTCACGAGCAAGGTCGTCGGAGAATCTCGCTGGCAGACGTGGACACCGTATCTTCGGCGGCAGAAATTGGCGGAGCTGCGTCCGGAGATTGACAGGGCACCAGGTCCGAATAAACCCCGCGAAGGGGTTTTTCGGTTCCGAAATCGCCCTTAGTACGGCCCGTTGACTATTGTCGGTGTTGCCCAGAACGCAGCCCAGACATCCTCGTCGCGAACGTAGTAAACCGTGTCATCGTGGATGAAAGCACGGCTGCGCCCGACCCAATCAGGTGCGTTGGGATCCAGCGGCGGTGGTTCAATCGCGCCAATGCGGTTCAAAGACGTAAGCGCCGGCATGTCTTTGTCGAGAATCTCAAACAGGTACAACGCTGCGCCCAGGTATCGCCAATCACCGTCCACGGCATATACGTTTGCCGGGATCGTGAAGCGGTCCGTGCCGTCGACATCCGCCTGATAGGTAAAGGCGTGTCGATCATAATTCGCCTCGCTGTGAGAGGCGCGACCACCGATCACGGCGCTGCCACGCGAGAGCGGCTGCGCGATGTTCGATACGTCGAACAGTTCGATCTTGATTCCGCCTTCTGCACTGCGGCCGAGACCCAGCAAGAGGTCGTCTGTTACCGGATGCAGGAAATCCGAGAATCCCGTGACCTCCAGCTCCCCGGCGATGAACGGGTCGGCCGGGTTGGAGAGATCAATCGCATACAGCGGGTCGATTTGCTCGAAGGTCACGGCGTAAGCAACGTCACCGAGGAAGCGAACGCCGTAGAGTGCTTCGTTCGGTTTGCCGATTTCTTCGGGTCGATTGTCATTTGGCAGCGTCGAGACAATCTCGAGGTCGGGCCGCGCGTTCGATTCGCGCAGAATATAGAGTTGATGATCGACAAAGTCGTCGTTCGTCCGGTCCCAATGCGTGGCGATCAGGCGCAGGTCGCCGTTGTGCTCGTTCATGCGGAAGTCTTCTTGCCCGCCGCGCCAGACAAAGCCCTTGACGTCGGCCGAGCCGCGGTAACGCGCGTCCGTCCCTGCGAGCGCAAACTTGTGAATTCGCGTCATGTCGGTGGATGAGGCCGTGTCGAGTCTGTGCTGCGTGAAATACAAGGCGTTCTCGGAGACGTACACGCCGTAGGTGTCTTCGTTGTAACACGTGGTCCTGAAGTTGTCCGGGTCGTCGAGCGGAATCGCGACGATGCTCGTGATCACGGCGTAAGGCGCGTCCTCATTCGTTGTCACATAGCAGCGCTCGGGCGCAACGAGCGTTCTGGTCTGGCCGTCGATCGTGATTTTCGGCAACAGGTCATCCAGCGAAGTATTGGCCAGCAGTGCCTGGTTTTCGGCTTGTTGCGCGGCATTGCTGACGTAGTAATGCAGCCCCTCGATCCAGGGCGTGTAGCGGCTGACGAGATAGACCGTATTGCCGATGCGACGACTATCAACGAATACGCCGTCGATCGTTACGTCGGCATCGAGTGTCGGGTTACTCGCATCGCTCACGTCGTAGATACGGAAGCCCATTTTCTCGGGCGCCCAGATCGAGACGTCGCCCCAAAGCCCGCCGTAGGTGCCGTACATCATCGTGCCCGTAACCGCGAACAGCGTGTCGTCCTCGACGTACATACCTTGCACGGAGACGCCATCCTCGAGCGGAATCGTGCCGGCCAACTCTGCGTCAGCGGCCGCCGGATTCGTAGAGAGAATCCGGATTGAGCGTTCCGGTTCGGGCGGAGGTGTGACGGCCGGTGCTCCGGAATCCTCGAGGATGAAACAGCAGTGGAAATAACGGCGCGGCGCAACGAACAGGTGCTCGCCGTCGTACCGCACGGCGTCGAGTTCATCGACGTTGAGCTCCTGCGTGTATGTGCCGGTGAAATTGCCGGCCGCCGCCGCGGTCGCCGCTGCGTCGGCGGCGGCAAGCTGCTCGGTCGTCGCAATCTGGGTAAGGCCGTTCTTCAAAGAGGCCTCGAACGAAGCCAGGTCGCTGACCGCGCTCAGGAGACCCTGCACGGGCGGCTCGGGGTTGCCACCACCGGGCTCGGAGCTGGATCCGCAGCCTGCCAATACGAGGAAAGAAAGCCCACAAACAAGCGAAATGATACGTGTCATCGCACGATCTCCATTGTTGCCCATACACAAAGGCTATTCCCGTCGGCCGGCTGTGTCTGTGCAGATGTTTCGCAAGTTTGTGTAATTGTGTGAAGGGACGCTTTACATTATTCGACAATTTTCATACACCTTTAATACGGGCCCAATGTGTAAGGTGTTCCAATGGCCAAACGAATCGTCAAGTTGCCGTTGTTTCTGGTCCTGTTCGTTGCCGGACCTTGTATCGCTGCAGAAGTTGGCGGGAAACACGAGGAATCCAACTGGCGCCTCGGCGCAGCGTTCGGCTACGGCCAACGCTCCAATCCTCTCGTGCAATCCGACGACATCCCGATCTACGTCGACCTCGACATCGCGTGGTTTGGCGAACGCTGGTTCTTCGACAACGGCGACCTGGGCTTCACCTTCGCCAACAACAGCGTGTTGACGGCGAGTGCCGTTGCCAGGGTCAACTCCGACCGATTGTTCTTTAGCAATACCGAGACGCGCTTCGTCAACGTCGACTTCGCCGGTGCGCCGTTGGCCGCAGTCACGGGTTTCAAGCCGCCGGATCGCGATTACGCCGTCGAGCTCGGCATGGAGCTGCTTACCGACGGCCGTTGGGGCGCGCTGCAGGTGACGGCGTTTCACGATGTTTCGGGTACGCATGACGGCTACGAACTCTACGCCGACTACAGCTACGGCTGGCGCAAGCAACGCCTGTACATCGGGCCGTCATTCGGCGTGAGCTACAACAGCGCCGATCTCAACAACTACTACTGGGGAGTTACGCCCGAGGAAGCCGGGACGGTCGCGGTTCCCTACGAAGCTGACGCCGGCCTGAACTGGCATGCGCGGATCATGGTCGGTTATCAGCTCAACGAACATTGGGCGCTTTCGCTTGTTGCCGAGCATGAACGCCTCAACAACAACGCTGCGGCTAGCCCTATCGTCGATGACAACAAGTTGCTGGGCTGGTTTGCCGGCGTATCGTGGAGGTTTTGAGTGATGCGCCGCTACCTCGCGCTCCTCCTGCTCTCTTCCGCGCTGTTCGCGGGGACCGAGACACGCGCCGAAGACCTGAAACTCGAGGTGAAACCGGTGCTCTGTATCACGGACAACCGTAATCCGAGTTGCGAGATGGGTTTTCTCGTCGTGTGGCAGACCGTGTCGACGGGGTATTATTGTCTCTTCAACGACTTTGGCGAAGCGCCGGTGCGTTGCTGGGACGAGCGACGCGAGGGCCGGGCGACCGACGAACGAACCGTGCAGGAGAGCTTCAGCTACTGGATGACCGGCGCGGATCTCGAAGCCCGGCTGGCTCAGGTCACGGTAGAGGTCCTGCACCTCGATTCCGATGACCGGCGGCGCAAGCGACGCACGCGCCATGTCTGGGACATTAATTGACAACCAGCTCTGCTGACATCCTGCTCGTAGAAGACGATCGACGGCTCGCCGAACTGACGGCGGAGTACCTCGAGCAAAACGGCTTTACCGTCGTGATCGAATCGCGCGGCGACAAGGCGCTGGCGCGCTTTGCCGAGGTGAAGCCGCGCGTCGTGCTGCTGGACCTGATGTTGCCGGGCCTCGATGGCCTGACGATCTGCCGCGAGCTTCGCGAGACGTTCACGGGCCCGATCCTGATATTCACGGCGCGCGATTCCGACATCGATCAGGTGATCGGTCTCGAAGCCGGTGCCGACGACTACGTCGCGAAGCCCGTCGATCCGATGGTGCTGCTCGCGAGAACCCGCGCTCTGCTGCGACGTGCCGAATCCCCGGAGCAGGTGCCGAGGCACGGTGGCGACATCGTGCTCGGCGCGCTTCGCATCAGCGCGTCGTCGCAGGAAGTCATGCTGGAAGCCGAACCCGTGCAGCTGACGACGCACGAGTTCGAACTGCTGTTGCTGCTCGCGCGGCATGCCGGCAAGGTCCTGAGTCGCGATGACATATTTCATCACCTGCGCGGCATCGACTACGACGGCACGGATCGCTCGATCGACGGTCGCATCTCGAAGCTGCGCAGGAAGCTCGGCGATACGGCGGCCGAACCCTCGCGCATCAAGACCGTATGGGGCAGGGGTTACCTGCTCGTGCCCGACGCCTGGGGCGAGACCACGTGAAACTGCTGTTTCGCTCATTTCTGTTTCTCGTCGGCGGGTTGCTTTTGGTTGCCGTCGTTCTCGACTTCGGATTCGGTCAGTTGCAGTCGAAGCAGGAGCCGGACGTCGACCGCTGGCTGACGTCGACGTTGGCGCTCATAGAGGCGGACCTTGTGCGAACGCCGCCTGCGGACCGCAGTGCCAAGGCGACCGAACTCGCCGACACATTGGGTCTTGGCGTGCAGTTGCTCGCAAGCGACGACGTGCACATCAACCTCGCGAGTGACCAGCAGCTCACCCAGCTCGTCGATGCCGATGGCAATACCTCCTGGCTCTACAAAGCCGGCTCGCTCGATTCTATTGTCCGCCTGGGCCCAATCGCTGCGCCAAAAGAGAGTTTGCTTCTCGAGCTGCTGCCGCCTGTGTTCTATCTTTCGATACTTGTCGTGGTCGGGCTCTGGCTGCGGCCGATATTGCGGGACATCAACGTCATCTCGAGCGGCGCGAGCCGCTTCGCTGCGGATTATCGTGAGCCATTGTCCACGGCAGATCAGACGACCGAGCTGAAGTCCCTTGCGAAGAATCTCGACGAGATGGCGGCGCGGTTATCGGGTGTCCTCAGCAGCCAGAAGGAACTGATCGCGGCACTGTCGCACGAGATGCGCACGCCGCTTGCAAGGATCCGATTTGCGCTGGCGGTTCTCGGTGAGGACGTCGGAGAGCCGTTGAAAGAGAAGCTGGCCGCAATGAATGACGACGTGCAGGAAATCGACGATCTCGTTGCCTCGATGCTCAACTATGCGCGTCTCGATCATCCCGACATCGAGATGCACTGGCAGGACGTGCCGGCCGAAGCCTGGCTCGAGCAGATCGTCGCGAAGGCGCCGGGCGATGCGATAAAGATCGAGACCACCACGGGCGAAGAGCTGGACACCGTCCGATTCGACGCGAGGCTCATGGAGCTTGCACTCAGCAACCTCCTCGTCAATGCGACCCGGTATGCCGAGAGCGAGGTCCGTTGCATGATCGTCGAAGAGCGGAGCAACTACGTACTCAGCGTAGAGGATGACGGTGGGGGCATCCCTGATTCCGCGAAGGAAGCCGTTTTCAAGGCATTTGCCCGCATCGATGACAGCCGCAACCGCGAGACCGGCGGCTACGGCCTCGGACTTGCGGTTGTTGCGCGCGTCGCTGAATTGCACGGTGGTACAGCAGCGGTCGACACATCCCCGACAATGGGCGGGGCCAGGATCAGCATAAGCTGGCCAGCTTGAAAGAGGACCTACCGACCGCTGGCCGTGCGCAGAGCGTGACCAGGAGTCGAACCAGCTTCGCGGTCATGTGCCCCGGTAGTAGTCGAAAAAGATCGCGAAAAGGACGCTGCATATCAGCAGTGTCGTGAACATGACGGGCGTGCCTTTCTTCAGCCAGAATAGCGGCGTTATCCGGTAATCGGGGTTGCGCGTGTGCTCGGCCTCCGCGACGCAGATGACGTTTGCCGTAGCGCCGATGTGCGAGCCGTTGCCGCCCAATCCCACGCCGAGGGCCAGCGCCCACCACAAGGGCATCACGTCGACGCCCTGGGTTTGGAGGTGGGAGATGATCGGGATCATCGTCACGGTGAACGGAATATTGTCGACCGCGGCGCTCAGGACGGCCGAGACCCACATGACTACGAGCGCCGTGACGAGCAACCTTGCGGGGTCCTGGGCGACGCTGACCAGGTGCTCCCCGAGAAGGTCCAGCAGCCCAGAGCCCTCGACGCCACCGACGATGATGAACAGGCCGGCGAAGAACACCAGCAGCGACCAGTCGATCTCCCTCAGAAATTCTTCAGGGTCCGGGCGCACGAGCGCCAGAGCCACGGCCACCCCGACCCAGGCGACGTATCCCGGGAAGAGATGAAACCGGTGGTGGATGAAGAACAGCGCGATGACGACCGCGATCGAGAAACATACTGCGATCAGCGCTCTTTTATCCTTGAGCACCCTGGTTTCATCGAGGTCGAGATCCTCGTTGATTGTCTGCGCGAGGTCCTTGCGGAATGAGACGAGCAGGATCAACAGGGTGGCCACCCAGGCGACGAGGACGATCGGACCCATGTGAAACAGGAAGGTATTGAAGTCGATGTTGGCTGCGCTGCCGATCATCACGTTCGGTGGATCGCCGACCAACGTCGCGACGCCGCCGGTGTTCGACAGCAATGCGGCCGCCATCAGGTAGGGTACCGGGCTGATACCAAGAAGCCTGGCGATGACGACGGTGAGGGGCGCAAAGACGAGGACGGTCGTGACGTTGTCGAGCACGAGGCTGATCAGCGTTACGGTCGTCGACAAGTATACGAGCAGGCGCGTCGGGCTGCCTTTCGCCGCCTTCGCAATACGAATGGCCAGGTACTCGAATCCGCCGGTCGGCTTCAACAAGACGACGAGGGCCATCATTCCTATGAGCAGGAACATCGTGTTCGCGTCGACGGCGGCCACTGCCTCTTCCTGCGAGTAGAACCCGCCGGCCATGCCGACGCCGATCATTGTGACGGAGCCGATGACCGCCGCCAGCGTCCGGTGAATGACCTCCGTGAAGATCAGCGCGTAGGCGGCAACGAGTATGGCCAGGGCCACATACATCGCCGTCGTTGTTGCGCCGGCGGTCATTTCCGTCACAGGTGCTGCCGGTTGCCCGGCAAGGACTCGCCCCGATCGACCTCGGCCAGCCAGTCGAGCAGGCGGTTGGCGATGACCATTCGCGTCACAATGCCCATGTACTTCCCGTCCTCGATGAGAAAGATGTAGTGGGTGTTGTAGGCTTCCATGATCGCGAGCGCCTTGATGAGCGACGAGGCCGGAGAGACGCTCGGAATGTTTTCCAGCAGGTAGTCTTCGACCGGCAGCGCCAGCGAATCCAGAATCTTCTGCTCGGACATATCGAGCCGGTTGGTCTGGTCCCCGATTGCGTCTGCGAGCCGGAGATAGCTGTTCGGAACGGCGATGTGCTTGAACACATCGCGAACGGATACCCGCCCGACGATACGATCATTTTCGTCGATGTAGGGAAGACCGGGCACATTGCTGCGCACCGCTTCTTCGAAGAAGTCGCGTACGGTCATGCCGTGGCGCATAACGCCGGTCATGACCGCAAGCCGTTGCAGTTTCATCGCTACACCGCCAGCACCTGCTCAATCAACGGTTTGTATTGATCCGCGAATTTCTCAAGGCTATACCGTGCCGCCGAAAGGTGCGAGTCGTCCATCGGCAACGACAGGAACAGGTCGCCCCGCCCGACGATCAACATGCCGTCGAGCAGCAGTTCCATGTGCAGTAGCGGCCTCAGGGACTGGCATCCGGCCGTGATGTCGGACGGTCTTTTGGTCGGCTTCCTGTTGAAATGTATGGCGATCATGGAGCCCAGTCCGTTCGCGTACATCGGCACGTCTTTGGACGCGAACATCTCGTTGAGCGAAAGACGGAACGCTTCGGACCAGTCGAGAAACTCCTGTGCGCGTTCCGGCGTGTAGATTTCTCGCATGGCCGCGCAGCCGGCAGCCATCGAGCAGACGTTGTTGTTGAACGTGCCGGCATGGGCAAGGGAACCGGCCTGTTTCGGGTTGAAGTGTTCCATGACGCGCTCGCTTCCACCGAAGGCGCCCGTCGGCAGTCCGCCGCCGATGAATTTGCCCATCGTCGTCAGGTCGGCATGGATGCCCACCATTGCCTGGATTCCGCCGGGGCCGAGGCGGGCCGTCTTGACCTCGTCGAAGATCAGCAGCGTGCCCGTTTCCTCCGTCTTGCGCCTGAGCATCTGCAGGAATTTTCGATTGCCCTGAATGTTCCCGCCCGCGCCGAGGATCGGCTCGACGATGACAGCGGCAAGCTCGTTGCCCATTTCGTCCAGAAGTTCGGCCGTACCGTCGATGTCGTTATACTGCGCGAGCACGAAATCGAACGGAATATTGAGCCGGCAACCGCCGCCCAGGAACTTGATGACGCCGCCATGGTAGGCGTCGTTGAAAACCATTACCTTGCTGCGCCCGGTGACGGCCCGCGCCGCGCTCAGCGCCATGAGGTTCGCTTCCGTGCCGGAGTTGCAGAACCTGATACGCTCGATGGACGGGTAGCGATTGCACAGCAGGCCCGCCAGTTCTCTTTCGTACGGTGTCGGTGCGCCCATCGCAACGCCGCTGTCGAGGGCCTCGTGAATAGCGGTTTTGATGACCTCGTTCGAGTGGCCGAACAGGGCCGCGGAGTACTCTCCGACGAAGTCGACATAGTGATGACCGTCGAGATCGATCAGCTCGGCGCCGTTTCCTCCTACCATAGTCAGCGGGAACGGGTGAAAATGCAGGACACTGCGCGTGTTGCCGCCGGGCAGGTGGCGTTCGGCGCTCTCGTCGGCGGCCTGGCTCAGGGGGTTTGCAGCGGCGTACCGGGATCGGGCGTCCTCGATCGCGTGTTGCAACGATTTCATGTCTTTCGCCTATTCAATAGATTCGATGACGAGCGCAATACCCTGCCCGACGCCGATGCACATCGTGCAGAGCGCGAGCTTGCCGCCGCCCTGAAGTTGATCGAGCGCAGTGATCGCGAGTCGCGCGCCGCTCATGCCGAGCGGATGGCCCAGCGCGATGGCGCCGCCGCGCGCGTTGATCCTCGGATCGTCGTCCGCAAGGCCGAGCTCCCGGGTGCAGGCGAGCGCCTGGGCGGCAAACGCCTCGTTGAGTTCGATGACATCGAATGCGTCGAGTGACAGGCTGAGCCGCCGCAATAGTTTCTTCGTCGCGGGCACCGGGCCGATACCCATGATCCGCGGCGGCACGCCGGCGACGGCCATGCCGAGCACGCGGGCCTTCGGTTCGAGCGTGTGGGTCTTGAGCCCTGCTTCGGAGGCCAGCAACAGCGCGGCGGCACCGTCGTTGATGCCCGACGCGTTGCCGGCCGTGACCGTGCCGTCCGGAAACAGCGGTCTGAGCTGAGAGAGCTTTTCGAGCGAGGTTTCCCGCGGATGTTCATCCGTGTCGACGATCAGGGGGTCTTTCTTGCGCTGCGGCACGCTGACCGGCGTTATCTCGCGCGCGAGGCGGCCATCTTTCTGTGCGGCGGCGGCCTTTTCCTGGCTCCAGAGGGCGAACCGGTCCTGGTCCTCCCGGCTGATCGACATGTCGTTCGCCAGATTCTCCGCGGTCTGCGGCATGACGTCCGTGCCGTATTCGCTGTCCAGCTTCTTGTTGATGAAACGCCAGCCCATCGTGGTGTCGTACATCTTCGGCGTTCGCCCAAACGCACTCTCGGCCTTGCCGATCACGAACGGCGAACGCGACATGCTCTCGACGCCTCCGGCGATCATCAGGTCGCTTTCGCCGGACCGTATCGAGCTGGCGCAGCTGCCGATCGCGTTCAGGCCGGAGCCGCACAGCCGGTTGATCGTGCTGGCCGGCACTTCCTCGGACAAACCGGCCAGCAGGCTACTCATGCGAGCGACGTTGCGGTTGTCCTCACCGGCCTGATTGGCGCAGCCGAGCATGACGTCGTCGACACGAGCCCAGTCGACCTCGGGATTGCGGTCCATCAGGGCTGCAATGGGCAGCGCCGCCAGGTCGTCGGTTCGCACTGCGGAGAGGCTGCCGCCGTAACGCCCTACAGGTGTGCGGATGCCGTCACAAATGAATACGTCGGTCATTGTCCCGTCCTCTGACTCCTCAGTCCGGCGGCAGAATCGCCGTGCCGGTTTTCTCCCGCACCTCGTCGAAGGTCACTCCGGGCGCCAGTTCGACCACGCGAAATCCCTCCGGCGTGACGTCGACCACGGCCAGGTCAGTGAAAATGCGCGACACGACACCGACACCCGTCAACGGGTACGTGCATTTCTCGATCAGTTTGGGTTCGCCGTTCCTGGTCGTGTGCTGCGTAATCACGAAGATGTTCTCGACGCCCTGTACGAGGTCCATGGCGCCGCCAACTGCCGGCACCGCATCGGGCGCACCCGTCGACCAGTTTGCGATATCGCCGCTCGACGACACCTGCATCGTGCCGAGCACGCAGACGTCGATGTGTCCGCCACGGATCATGCTGAAACTGTCGGCATGGTGAAAATAGGCCGCGCCGGGCAGGGCGGTCACATACTTCTTGCCGGCGTTCATCAGGTCGAGGTCACGCTCGTCCTCATCGGGTGGCGGGCCCATGCCGAGCATGCCGTTCTCTGTGTGGTAAATAAACTCGCGGCCCTCGGGTACGAACCGTGCCACCAGCTCCGGAATGCCGATACCGAGATTGACGTACGAGCCGTCCGGAATGTCCTGGGCCGCCCTTGCGGCCATCTGTTCTCTCGTCCAGCCTGCGCTCACGGGTAGCTCCTTTCGGCGGCGATGAGGACATCTTCGTGCACCGGGTCGGGAACCTCGACAATCCGGTTGACGAAAATGCCCGGGGTGACGACGTGTTCGGGATCGATGTCACCCCGAGCCACCAGTTTCCGCGTCTGCACGATGGTCGTTTTCGCAGCCATGCACATCAGCGGACTGAAATTGCGGGCGGTCTTGTTGAAGGTGAGATTTCCGACAGGATCGGCAGTCTCCGATTTGATCAGTGCGTAATCGGCTTTCAGCCACGGCTCCAGAACATAAGGTCGGCCGTCGAACTCGCGCTGCTCTTTGCCCTCGGCCAGTACCGTGCCGACGCTCGTCGGGGTGTAGAACGCCGGGATACCGGCGCCGGCGGAGCGAATTCTCTCGGCCAGCGTGCCCTGGGGTACGATCTCGAGTTCGATCTCGCCGGCCCGGAACAGCTTCGGGAACACCCTGGACTGGCTGGATCGCGGGAACGAACAGATCATCTTCCTGACCTGACCGTTGCCGATCAGCGCGGCCAGTCCGACCTCGCCGTTGCCGGTGTTGTTGTTGATTACCGTCAGGCCGCTCGCGCCGTGGTCGATCAACGCGTGAAGCAGCTCGATAGGACTGCCCGATGCGCCGAAGCCGCCGACCATCACCGTGGCGCCGTCCGGAATCTCCGCCACGGCTTCCGCAACCGTTGCACACGTCTTGTCAATCACCAGCTACTCCTCATCGAGTTTGGCGTCATTCGAGAAACGCTTTGGTGTCTTCCCAAAGCGCCTCTATTCGATCGATTCGATCGGTGGCATCGTCGTGCAGCGCTTTTGCGACCGCCGCGACCAGCAACTCACACATCGCGACAATGGACACCGAACTATCAAACGGGCCGATCGCCGGCACTTCGATCTGGCGCCACGTATCGGCCAGCTCCACGAGCGGCGAGAGGGGACTGTCGGTGATCGCAACGATCGTCGCCCCTGCGTCGGCCAGCACCTTCGTGGCCGTCGCCACCGGTCGGCGGTACCGATAAAAATCGAATACGACGGCGGCATCACGTGGTCCCGCGTCGCTCAAATCCGATCCGAACCTGTGCTCATCGAGCGAACGCACGCCCGGCCGCACCATCGACAGGCCGCTGTGCAGCGTATGCGCACCGGCTTGCGAGGTCTCGCCCGACAGGACCCAGACCTTTTCCGCGCGCACGATGGGCTCGACCAGCTCCGCGAGCCGCTCGCCCTGAAGTGCGTCGAACACGGATGCGAGAGCGTCGTTGATGGCTACCCGGGCCGGCACGGCTTTTTCGCCGTCGCTTCTGATGCGCTCGCTCGGACGCGAAAGCTGGTGCGACAGGTCGCTGCGAACGTGCTGCTGCAGCTGCGTATAGCCTTGGAAACCGAGTTTCGTCGCGAAGCGCACGATCGACGGCCGGCTCGTGCCGACGTGGTCGGCCAGGTCAGACACGGTGCCGAAAGCAAGCAGCGTGGGCTCAGCCAGCACGGCCTCGGCAATGCGGCGGTCCGTGGGGGTGAGGGTGTTGCCGACCGCGGCGACAAGGTCCAGCGTCGACGTTCTCGGTCCGGGATTGTTCATATTGTTACAATAGCACATATTGAACGTACAATGTGTTACATTAAGGGTTCAAAGTACTGGATAAGCGAGGTGTCACGTGGCTAACGCGAGCAGGTACGTGCCGACGGAACGGGAGCAGGCCTTCCTCAGCACGATCGAGAACCAGAAGTACGAGCGGGAAATCATCAACGGCCTGACGCCGTTCCTGAAGGACAAGGCCCCGGCCGATATCAAGAATTTCTATTCGGCCGATGAGCTCTCTGCACTGGTGGCGCTCAAGGACACCCAACGCGACGTCGAGGCGCGGATGCCGGTCAAGCTGACCCGCCATTTCTTCGAGATCGCGCAAAACAGCGAGCCGCTCAAGCGGTTGGTCAAGGCCAGTCCGGACGAAACGCTCAGCCTGGCGGGCTCCGAAGACCCGGGCTACCAGATGGATTTCGCGCCCGTGGAAGGAATGCTGCACAAGTATGAGATGGGACTCCTGTACGCCGTCTCGACCTGCTCGGCCCATTGCCGCTTCTGCTACCGCGAAGAATTGATCGCGCAGAAGGAAGTCGAGCGCCAGGACGGTACCGTGGCAAAGAAAGGCCTGGCGACGATCAAACCGGTGACCGATTACATTCGCGAGCACAATCGCATCGTCGAGGCGAACGGTGGAATCCACCCGGACACGGGTCGTGAAAAGCTTCGCGAGATCCTGTTGTCGGGCGGCGACCCGATGGTGCTGTCCAATCGCAAGATCGGCGCATGGCTTGCGGCACTTGCAGAAGCCGGAATCGAGTCGATTCGTCTGGGCACGAAAGAAATGTCGTTTTATCCGAGGCGTTTCGACGACAGCTTCCTGACGATGATGGACAACTTTCACGAGGCGTACCCGGACGTCGGATTCCGCCTGATGATTCATTTCAATCACCCGGACGAGTTCCTGCAGAAAGGCCGGGGCGGCGAATACCTGACCAACCCCAACGGTTCGCTCAAATGGCACGACGACACGCGCAAGGCCATGGAGGGCGTGATCGCGCGGGGCTGGATCAACGTCGAAAACCAGGCGCCGATCATCAAGGGCATCAACGACGACTCGGATGCATTACGGGTCATGCAGCGGGCGCTCTATCGCGTCGGCGTCGGCAATCACTATTTCTTCTGCGGCAGGGACATCGTGGCGTATCGCGCGTTCAACGTGCCGATCGAAACCGCGTGGAAGCTCCTCAATGACTCGCAGAAGGGCCTGTCGGGCGTGGAGACGCATGCGCGTCTCTCGATCACGCACTACAAGGGCAAGACGGAAGTGTCTGCCGTGACCAGCGAACCGATGCATGGCGTTCCGGGCGCGGAAAACGGCGTGCTGATC
>JAAUYD010099378.1_pt1 | contig 27479 bp, 24 predicted proteins | sample 7278101 | NCBI WGS metagenome assembly JAAUYD01 (sample SAMN14350128, study PRJNA611818) | marine sediment metagenome | isolation source: surface marine sediment (0.6m) | place: French Polynesia: Moorea | collected 2018-08
CACCACGCTGGAACTTGCCGAACCCATCACCCCCCGACGAGAACGCCGGCGCATTGTTCGTGAACGACACCAAATTCTGCGAACCACTGTTCACCATGTCGAACGCCACCGCCGAGGGCGCCGCCGAGACCACCGACGTCGAGACCACCGCCGGCGCCGCGAGGGCGACCAGTGGGGCGACGAGCGTGGCCGCCAGTGCAGGAACGACGTTCTTCCGCAGTCGATAACGCATGAATGGCTCCTTGCTGCTTGTCCGGGTTCGCATGTGCTGCATCGTCGCCCCCCAACGTGCACGGCACCTGGCCGCAGGCTGACCACAGCGTGAACACCCTGCACACTAGGCGCGCGGCGCCGGTGGGCGACAAGTCGCCGAGACGCGCTCAGACCGACGCCAGGCGCCGCTCGAGATGACGTCGCTCCGCATCCGAGCCGACGAGCTCGAGCGCCAGCCGGAACTGGGCACTCGCCTCGTCGCGGCGACCCGCCCGCAACAGGAACTCGGCCCGCGCCGAGGCCAGCAGATGGGCCTGCGGGAGGTCGTCGTCCACTGCGTCGAGCGCCGTCAGTCCGGCCTCGGCACCGTCGGCGAACCCGATCGCCACGGCGCGGTTGAGCGCAACCACCGGGCTCGGGTCGACGCGAGCGAGCACGCCGTAGAGCTGCTCGATCTGCGCCCAGTCGGTCGCCTCGAACGACGGCGCCTGGCTGTGCAGCGCGGCGATCGCCGCCTGGAGCTGGTAGCTGCCGATCGTCCGGCGTCGGAGCGCACGCTCGACGAGCGTCGAGCCCTCGGCGATCAGCTCGGCGTCCCACTGCGACCGATCCTGGTGTTCGAGCAGGACGAGGTCACCGGCTCGGTCGAAGCGGGCAGCGGACCGCGCATGGTGCACGAGCATCAAGGCGAGCAAACCCAGCACCTCCGGCTCGTCCGGCATCAGCTCGACCAGTTGACGCCCCAATCGGATCGCCTCCTCGGCGAGGTCGACGCGCAGCGGCTCGGCCGCGCGCGCCGACAGGTAGGCCTCGTTGAACACGAGATAGACCACGCCGAGCACGCCGTCGAGCCGGTCAGGCAGCTCGTGGCCCAGCGGGACCCGGTACGGGATGCCCGCGCTCTTGATCTTGTTCTTCGCGCGCACGATGCGCTGCGCCATCGTCGCGGTCGGCACCCCGAACGCCGCTGCGATCTCGTCGGTGGTCAGCCAGGCGACGCTGCGCAGGGTGAGCGCGATCCGGCCCTCGAGGCCGAGGGCCGGATGACAGCAGGTGAAGATCAGCCGCAGCCGATCGTCGTCGATGCCGCTGTGCCATCGCTCTTCCCGGCGCTCGAGCTCGTCGAGCTCGCGACCGCGGTCATCGGCATCGGCCCGCTCGTGGCGGGCCTGGCGGCTGCTCTCGCGACGCAGATGATCGATGGCGCGCCGCGACGCCGCCGTGTAGACCCACGCGGCAGGATCCCGCGGCCAGCCGTCGACCGGCCATCGCTCGGCCGCCAGCAACCACGCATCCTGCAGCGAATCCTCGGCGAGCCCGAAGTCACGGTACCGCCCGATCAACGCCGCGAGGATGCGACCCGAGTGCTCGCGAACGGTGTCCTCGAAGCGGGCCCGATCGCGGTCGGCCGGGCGGATGTGCTCAGGCGGGGTCGTCAGCCCGCTGCTCCTCGGGGATCTCCATCAGCGGGCGCACCTCGATCGACCCCCACTTCGCCGTGGGGATCTGTGCGGCGAGCTCCTGGGCCCGCTCGACCGAGTCGACATCGACCATGTAGAAGCCGCCGAGCACCTCCTTCGTCTCGGCGAAGGGGCCATCGGTCACAGCCGTGGCACCCTCGCGGATCCGCACCGTCGAGGCGGTCTCCTTCTCCTGCAGCGGCTCGCCCGACACCATCTCGCCCGACTCGACGATTCGCTGGGTGAAGGCGAAGTAGTCGGTCATCATCTCGTTGGTCTCGGCCTCGCTGAGCTCGACCGACGGGTCGCTGTAGATCAGCAGCATGTACTTCACGGTGTTCCTCCTCGGGTGGTGGTGACATCACGGAGTGGTCACAACACGGAGACGAACGGGTTCGCCGCCGATCGACAGGCGCCGGCAATTCGTTGCGGGCCCGATCGCCCACGTCACGCCTCGGAGCCGAGAACGCCGTCGCCGAGATCGCGGTCGCCGAGATCGCGGTCGCCGAGATCGCGGTCGCCGAGATCGCCGTGGCCGCGGCGGTCGACTCGTCATCGGGCCGACCGGCCATCCTCGTCATCGGATCTCGGGAGGCGCCGCCGAGGTCTCGGCACGGGCCGCGGCCGCAGCGGAGGACGTCAGACGCACGACGTCGACGGGCTCGAGCATCCCGGCGATCTCGTGCCTGCCGACCGGCTCCACCGCAGTGTTGACGAGCAGCGGCGAGACGGCGATGCGCTCTGCGAGCACCTCGTGCGGGTCGGCGAGATCGCACAGCCTCGAAGCGAGGTTGACCGGCCGGCCGATGTAGTCGTCACCCTCGAAGAGGATGACCCTCCCGGCGGCGATCCCGGCCCGCAGCGGGAGCGGCGAGCCGATGTCGTCGATGCGATGCTCGAGATCGACGATCGCCTCGATCAGCGGCTCGCTCTCGACGCCGACGAGCATCGCCCCGTCACCGAGCCACTTCGCGACCCTGACCGCGTGGGCCGACGCGACGTCGCGGACGAGGGTGCGGAACGCCGCGAGGATCTCCACGGCGCGATCGTCGCCCTCGCTGTCGGTGAACGCCGTGAAGCCCGATAGGTCGACGAACGCGAACGAGCGCTCGACCCGGTTCGCGGCCCGGGCCACGCCGTACTGATCCGACACGTCGGCGAATCTAGTCAAGCGACCGACTCACGCCTCGGCGCACCGACCTCGGCGACGGAGGACCTCGCCTCGGAGGGCACGCAACGGAGGGGCGAAAAAGAGAGCGGCCCCGGGCGGTGCGGCCAGCTTGCGCCGGCGCACCCACCCGGGGCTACCCAAAAGGTGGAGCGATCCACCACTGATCGATCTTCGGGCGTTAACCTGCGTCTCGATCAATCACATCGCCCGTCGCGCCTCGTAAGGCGTGGCGGGCGATGCCCTTTTCCGGCCAGTCGACCGGTTGCCCGGCCCTGCTGCCTTCGACCACCCCCACCGGTTGCCCGGCGGCAGCAGCCGCCCCGACTCCTTCGGCCGGTCACCCGACCTCCGTCGCCGGAGTTCGAGGCTCGGTCTCCGGTTGCCCGGCCCGTCACCTCTCGACGCCCCGTCGGTTGCCCGACAACGGTGCCGCCCCGACTCCTTCGGCCGGTCACCCGACCTCCGTCGCCGGAGTTCGAGGCTCGGTCTCCGGTTGCCCGGCCCGTCACCTCTCGACGCCGTTCACGCTGACCCGGTTGCCCGACCCATCGTTGGACGTCGCCGGACCGTGACCCCGAGAGCAGTTGGGGTGCTCTCGCGGCTCGTGCCCGGTCACTCCTCGGCTCGTCACCCCCGGTTGCCCGGCGGCTCGGTTGCCTCGAAGCTTGTGGCTTCTCGCCCCGTCCGGAGCCGCTCTCGCCTCGTGAGCCGGGCCCGTTTTCCGTCTCGGTCCACCCGAAGGCTTCGTTCGACAGACTCGGTCTCTCGGCCCCGGTTTGCGTGCGCTCTCCGGTACGGGAGATACCATCGCGCCCGAGAAACACCAGGTCAAGAGGTATTTTCGAATCCCCAGGGTTATCCACTGAACTTCTTCGAGATCCCCAGGATTTCTGCGGTCGTCCACCTCTCGTTCACAACGTCGTGCACAAGTTGTCCCCAACTTCGGGGCCCGCGGTACCCCCAGTTCGTCGTTCGAGCCCATGCCGACGTTGACGTTCGCAGCCCTGCGGAGCAGAATGGAGGGCGATGTGCTCCGCAACCGCCATCATCATCATTCCGTAGAGCACGTGACACCTCACGTGCTCGACTCGCCGCCCGCCGGGCGGCTTTTTTGTTGCCCGAATCGAGACGCACCATGACGACCCACGTCGAGATCTTCGACACCACCCTCCGAGACGGCCTCCAGGTCGAGGGCGTCTCGGCGACGGTCGACGACAAGCTCCAGATCGCCGAGCAGCTCGACCACCTCGGCGTGCAGTACATCGAGGGCGGCTGGCCGGGCGCCAACCCCAAGGACGTCGAGTTCTTCGCCCGCGCGGCGTCCGAACTCGAGCTCACGACCTCGACGTTCGTCGCGTTCGGGTCGACACGGCGCCCTCGCGGCAAGGTCGACGAGGACCAGACGTTGCAGCACCTGCTCGACGCCGGCACCTCCGCGGTGTGCATCGTCGCCAAGAGCTCGGACTATCACGTGACCGAGGCGCTCAAGACCAGCCTCGACGAAGGAGCGGCGATGATCGCCGACTCCGTCGAGTTCCTGCATGGCCACGGGCGGCAGGTGCTCGTCGACATGGAGCACTTCTTCGACGGCTTCAAGGAGCATCCGGAGTTCTCCTTCCGGGCGCTCGAGGCGGCCGTGCTGAAGGGTGCCACCCACGTCGTGCTGTGCGACACCAATGGTGGCTCGCTTCCCCACGAGATCGAGGAGATCGTGGCGAAGGTGCACGCCCACGTCGGCGCCGACGCCACGATCGGCATCCACTGCCACGACGACACCGGCTGCGCGGTGGCGAACTCGATGGCCGCCGTGCGCGGCGGGGCGCGACACGTGCAGGGCACGCTGAACGGCCTCGGCGAGCGAACCGGCAACGCCAACCTCACGTCGATCATCCCGAACCTGCAGTTGAAGCAGGACTACGTCTGCCTGCCCGAGGGACGGTTGGAGCACCTGACGGTGGTCTCGCACCGGATCGCCGAGACCCTCAACCGAGCGGTCGACCCGCAGGCGCCGTACGTGGGGTCGTCGGCGTTCGCCCACAAGGCGGGGCTGCACGTCAGTGCGATCGCTCGCGCCAAGGACGCCTACGAGCACGTCGACCCGCTGCTCGTCGGCAACGACACCCGCTTCGTCGTCTCCGAGATGGCCGGCCGGGCGACCATCCAGATGAAGGCCGACGACCTCGGCCTCGATCTCGACGGTCCGGCCGTCAACCAGGTCATCGACGACCTGAAGCGGCTCGAACACGAGGGCTATCACTTCGAAGCCGCCGACGCGTCGCTCGAGCTCTTGATGCGGCGGACCGCCGGATGGGAGCAGGACTTCTTCCGCGTCGAGTCGATGCGCGTCATCACCGACGAGATGGCCAGCGGCGAGTTCAACACCGAGGCGACCGTGAAGGTGTGGGTCGGCGACGAGCGTCATGTCTTCACGTCGGAGGGCAACGGTCCGGTCAACGCCATCGACACCGCCCTCCGACGTGCGGTGCAGCGCGCGTACCCCCATCTCGCGCACGTGCACCTCACCGACTACAAGGTGCGGATCCTCGACGGTGGTCAAGCGACCGGGGCGGTGACCCGGGTTCTGCTGTCGGCGACCGACGGCGAGCGCGACTGGACCACGATCGGCGTCAGCGCCAACATCATCGAGGCATCGTGGCGGGCCCTCGAGGAGAGCATCGTCTACGGCCTCCTCCACGCTCCGAACGACGCCTGAGCCAGCGCGACGCAGCGCCGCGTCCAGCCGTCGGCGGTCGAGCCGATCGACGAGTGCGGCGACCCCGGGTGCGCCACGGGTACGCTGGCGCTCGCCATGGCAGCACCCAAGTCCGCCCCCGCCGGCGCCCGCGAATCGCCGTACTACCGCTCCCCCGACGTCGTGCCGGCGCCGTGGAGCCCCGAGCGCCCTGGTGTCGTCGACGGTCTGCAACCGGTCGGGCCGCGGTTGGGCGCACAAGGGCCCGACCAGGGTTTCGCCCTGACCATCGCGGGCCGACTCGCCTCGAAGCTCCACCTCCATGGGCGCGAGCGCCTCGACGACGCGGTCAGGGGTTGCGTGGGGATCGCACTGCGCCGAGCCTCGCTGTTCAGTCGAGCGCCGGTCGTCCACGACGTGCGGCTGGCGTTCACGATCTGGGGGTTCTTCGACGAGGAGCCGCCCTCCGAGCTGATCGCCGAGCGGGCGCGGCTGTTCGAAGGCGTGGGCAACGTCAACCACCACTATGCGGAGGGTCGGCACATCGCCGACCTGGTTCCCGAGGCGACGCTTCGCATGACGCCCGAACAGGCCACCGACGCCTACCCGAACCGGTGGCGTGAGCTGACCGGCGCCTGACAGAAGGCCCACGCCTGACTCGTGCGCCGCGTGGCCGAGTCGGCAGCGCGCAAGGTATCCCTCAGCAGACGCAGCTGTCTGCTACGCGACCAGTTCGCACCAGTCCTTGTAGCGATCCTCTTGGCCGCGCACGACCCGGCCGTACAGCTCGGCGATCGCCAGCGTCTTCTCGCCCGGGCACGGGATCGGCCGGTCGTCGACCGAGTTCACCGAGCTCACCTCGGCCGCCGTCCCGACGAGGAACATCTCGTCCGCGATGTAGACGTCCGACCGGGCGATGTTGTCGGTGACGCACTCGTAGCCGAGGTCGTCCGCGAGCGTCATCACCGTGTTCTGCGTGATGCCTTCGAGCGCTCCGGCCGAGAGTGGCGGGGTCAGCAGCTTGTCGTGACGCGAGACGAAGACGTTCTCACCCGAACACTCCGCGACGAGACCGTTCGGGGCGAGCATCAAGGCCTCGTCGTACCCGGCTTTCAGCGCCTCGACCTTGGCCAGCGACGAGTTGACGTAGTTGCCGGTGGTCTTCGACGCCGGCGGCATGATGTTGTGGTCGTGGCGCGTCCACGACGACGTCTTCAACCGCACGCCCTTCGTCACGGCGTCGTCGCCGAGGTAGGCGCCCCACGGCCAGCACGCGATCGCCACGTCGACGGTGCAGGGCATGGTGTTCAGGCCCATCTCGCCGTAGCCGAAGTAGGCGATCGGCCGCACGTAGCAGGAATCGAGGCCGGTCGACGCGACCGTCGCCTTCGTCGCGGCGATCAGCTCGTCGACCGAGTACGGGATCTCCATCCCGAGGATCTTCGCCGAGTTGTGGAGCCGTTCGATGTGCTCGGTGAGCCGGAACACGGCCGGACCCTGCGACGTCTCGTAGGCGCGGATCCCCTCGAACACGCCCATGCCGTAGTGCAGCGTGTGGGTCAGGATGTGCACCTGCGCCTGGTCCCAGTCGACCAGCTCGCCGTTCATCCAGATCTTGTCGGTCGCAGTGATGGGCATGGTCGGTTCCTTACTACAGGTTCACGTTGCTGTCGGCTTGCGTCTTCTAGTACGGCTCGCTGCGCTCACCGCACCTGGCGCCGTCTTCGATGGTCGCCTCGCCTTCCGGCTCGGCTCCGGGGCTCATCCTCTCACTCGGTCGGCGATGGTGTCACCCACCGAGGTGGTGGTGCCGGTACCGGGGTCCTCGCACGCGGCGCGGATGCGCCCCGCCGCCTCCGCTTCCCCGAGGAAGTCGAGCATCAACGCCGCCGAGAGGATGGCCGCCGTGGGATTGGCCTGATTCGTGCCGGCGATGTCGGGCGCCGAACCGTGCACGGGCTCGAACATCGACGGGCCGGTTCGCGCCGGATTGAGGTTGGCCGACGAGGCGAGACCGATGCCGCCCGACACGGCCCCACCGAGGTCGGTGAGGATGTCGCCGAACAGGTTGTCGGTGACGACGACGTCGTAGCGGTGCGGATCCTGCACGAAGTAGATGCACGCCGCGTCGACGTGGTTGTACGCGGTCTCGATGCCGGGGAACTCCGCCGCGACCTCGTCGAACGTCCGCTCCCACAGGTCACCGGCGAACGTGAGCACGTTGGTCTTGTGGACGAGCGTGACGTGCCGACGCTCACGTCGGTCGGCCAGCTCGAACGCGTAGCGCACGCACCGCTCGACGCCCATCCGGGTGTTCACCGACCCTTGCGTCGCCACCTCGTTGGCGGTCCCCTTCCGGAGGACACCGCCCTCGCCGACATACGGCCCCTCGGTGTTCTCGCGGATCACGACGAACCCGTGCGGCATGTCGTGGCCGGGCGCCGTGCCGTAGAACGGTCGCTGGTTGACATAGAGGTCGAGCTCGAACCGCATCTTGAGCAGCAGCCCACGCTCGATCACGCCCGGTGGAACGTCCGGTGTGCCGACCGCCCCGAGCAGGATCGCGTCGAAGCCGCGCAGCTCGTCGAGCGTCGAGTCGCTGAGGACCTCGCCGTCGCGCAGGTACCGGGCCCCGCCGAGGTCGAACTCGGTGGTGTCGAGGGCGACGCCCGCCGCCTCGACGACCTTGACGGCCTCGGCAGTCACCTCCGGTCCGATGCCGTCCCCGCCGATGACTGCGATCTGGTGTGCCATAGGCACTCGAATCTACGTGGCGGCCGCGGTACCGTCCCAGGCGATGAACGTGTCGGGGCTCGACCATCTGGTGCTCAATGTGGCGGACATCGAGCGGTCGCTCGCCTGGTACACCGGGATGCTGGGCCTCGCCGGCGAACGGGTCGACGAGTGGCGAGCCGGGGAGGTGCCGTTCCCGTCGGTGCGCGTCGACGACGCGACGATCATCGATCTGATGACGATCGACCGGACCGGTCACAACGTCGATCACGTCTGCTTGGTCGTCGATCGAGCCGACGTCGACGCCGTCGCAAGCGACGACCGCTTCGACGTCGTCGGCGGCCCGGGCACGCGCTGGGGTGCTCGCGGCGACGGCTGGTCGGTCTACGTCACCGACCCCGACGGCAACGTCGTCGAGCTCCGCGCCTACGGCTGAACGGGCTTTCGCCGACCGGCCGAGCCGGACCGGCTCCGCCTCCGAGCCCACCGCCCGCTCCACCTCGTCGACGCTCGCCCATCACCACGCCACGCGCCCACACCGACCCGCCGAGCCGGACCGGCTCCGCCTCCGAGCCGACCCGCCTCCGCACCACCTCGACGCTCGCCGACCCGAGCCCCGACGCGATCGCGCCCATCGGGCCCAGCCGGACGGACACCCCGATCCTCCAAAACCTCGCAGATAGGCTGACCTTCCTATGGCGACCCAGCGACTGTCACGAGCCGCCTACGACCGCCTGAAGGCAGAGTTCGAGGATCTGACCACCCGCGGCCGCATCGAGGTCGCGGAGAAGATCGAGCGGGCACGCGAGGAGGGCGACCTCAAGGAGAACGCGGGCTATCACGCAGCCAAGGACGAGCAGGGCCACATGGAGGGCCGCATCCGGCAGCTCGAGCACATGCTCGAGAACGCCGAGATCGTCGACGATCAGTTCGTGTACACGATCCTCTACGACGGCGATCCCGAGGACATGGCCGAGCGGTTCGTCGTCGGCAACCTCGAAGAGCAGGTCGACGGTGCCGACGTCATCAGCCCGTCCAGTCCGCTCGGCGCGGCGCTGCAGGGCGCCGCAGTGGGTCAGGCGGTCACGTATGAGGCACCCAACGGCTCCCTGACCGTCAAGGTCCTGAAGGTGGAATCGGTCTGAGCGCAGCCGAGACGCCGGCCGACGATCTGTCGTTCGGGTCTGCCGCAGCCGACGCACCACGGCTGCCGATCGGCCGCGAGATCGAGCTCGACGGGCTCGGACCGCTGTTCGTCCGCGACGTGCCGGGCCCGCCGGGCGCGCCGACGATCGTCCTGCTGCACGGCTGGACCGCCACGGCCGACCTCAACTTCTTCACGTGCTACCGGCGCCTCAGCGAGCACTACCGGGTGCTGGCGTTCGACCATCGCGGGCACGGCCGCGGGCTGAGGGTCAAGGCATCGTTCCGGCTCGAGGACTGTGCGGACGACGTGATCGCAGTCGCCGACCATCTCGGCATCGACTCGATCGTGCCGGTCGGGTACTCGATGGGCGGGCCCGTCGCCCAGCTCGTGTGGCGTCAGCACGCCGACCGCGTCGACGGGCTGGTGCTCTGCGCGACCGCGCCGTACTTCGCCGGCCGCCGGCCCGAGCGCCTGTCGTTCGTCGGTCTCACCGGTCTCGCCACGCTGGCCCGCTTCACACCGAGCCAGGCGCGGCAGTGGATCACCGACCAGGTCTACCTGCAGCGCAAGAGCGAGTCGTGGGGTCCGTGGGCGATCGAGCAGGCCGCCGGCCACGACTGGCGGATGATCCTCGAGGCCGGCAAGGCGATCGGCGAGTTCTCGTCGTCGGACTGGGTCGGCGAGATCGACGTCCCCACGTCGGTCGTCGTCACGATGAACGACCAGGTGGTGCCGCTCCGTCGGCAGGTTCGGCTGTTCGAGTGGATCCCGAGCGCATCGGCATTCCGCGTCAACGGCGGTCACGACGCGGTGGTCGCCAACAGCGACCGCTTCGTCCCGCAGCTGATCAGGGCGATCGACTCCACGCTGGCGCGCGGTGGGGCGACCTGAGGCGAACCGATCCCGCCCGACGCCGGCCGGGAGCCCGGGGATTCCTCGGGCGTGGACAGCCCCGGGCAGCGGGCGGATGATGGAATCAACACCCCTGCAACGAGGAGGCCGCCATGCCGCGCCACTTCGTCCGAACTCGCTGGGCAGCGATCGGCGCTGTGGTCGCCGTCTGTCTGGGCGCTGGAGGCGTCGGGATCGGCGCAGCGACCACATCGTCCGGTGAGCGGGCGGTCTTCCAACCGATCGAACCCTGTCGTCTCGCCGATACGCGGCCGGCGCCGGACACGGTCGGCAACCGCACGACGCCGCTCGGACCGGACGAGACCTACACGCTGCTCGGATGGGGCGACGTCGGCAACTGCAGCCTGCCGACCGACACCGCCGGACTGGCGCTCAACGTCACGGCAGTCGATCCGACGTCGCTGACGTTCCTCACGCTGTTCCCCGCCGACAGCGAGCTGCCCCTCGCCTCGCACCTCAACCCGGCACCCGGCGAGCCGCCGACGCCGAACGCCGTCACGGTCGACCTCGATCCGGCCGGACGCTTCAGCGTCTACAACCTGCAGGGCAACGTCCACGTCATCGTCGACGTCGTCGGCCACTACCACGACCACGACCACGACGATCGCTACTACACGCAAGCGGACGTCGATGCCGCGGTCGATGCCGCGAAGCCGATCGCGAGGTACCGGCAGGGACGGTCGGCGTGGGTGCTCGAGTCGCCGACGTCGGTTCCCCTCGGCGGTACGTTCTCGTTCGCGTTGCGAACCGTGACGATCGACGCGCCGTCGCCAGGCACGATCGTGGCGAACGGGAGCCTGTGGGCGGAGGACCACGACGGAGGCGGTGGGATCGAAGCGGCGTGCGGCCTGTCGACCGCACAGGACCTCACCGGCGGCGACCGGAACGTGTTCACCCTCGGCGACCACGAAGCGAAGGTGATCGCCGTGACGCGGTCCTTCGACGTGGTCGACGCCGAGTCCGTCACGATCAGGCTGCTGTGCCGCACGTACCCGATCAGCGTCATCCCGCCGCAGCCCACTGCGATGCAGGTCCACAACTGGACGCTGACTGCGATCTTCGTTCCTGACTGACTGCGACGGGCCTCCGATCGGCAGGCGGCCGTGCCGGGACGGGGCGGCATGGACAACGAGCCGACCCGGGCGGATGATGGAGACATCATCCCCCACCACGAGGAGGCCACCATGTGGAGCCACTTCGTACGTACCCGCTGGGCCGCGATCGGCGCCGCCGTCGCGGTCACCCTCGGAGCCGGTGGCATCGGCATCACCGAAGCGACGACCGGCACCGGCGAACGACCGATCTACGTGCCGATCGAACCCTGTCGACTGGCCGATCTCCGGCCCGCCCCCGACACCGTCGGCCCGCGCAGCGCAGCGCTCGGCCCCGCCGAGGTCTACAAGCTGTCGGGCTGGGGCGATGTCGGGAACTGCATGTTGCCGAACGGCACGACCGGCCTGTCGCTCAACGTCACCGCCGTCGGCCAGACCGAGTTGACCTTCATCACGTTCTACCCCGGTAGTGGCTCACTGCCGCTGGCCTCGCACCTCAACCCGAGCCCGGGCGAGCCACCGACGCCGAACGCCGTCAACGTCGACCTCGACGCCGCCGGTGAGTTCAACGTCTACAACCTGCAGGGCAACGTCAGCGTGATCATCGACGTCGTCGGCTACTACGACCACCACCATCACGACGACCGCTACTACACCGAGAGCGAGACGTACACCAAGGCCGAGGTCGACGCAGCGATAGGCGCGCTGCCCGAGACGCATTGGGCGGTCGTGAACGGCAGCACCTCCGCCGTCATCGCCAGGCAGTCGGGCGGCATCACGCTCTCGTACGCCGGCGTCGGCAACGCCTACTTCCTCACCTTCCCGCGCGACGTCAGCAGTTGCGGCTGGGTGGTGTCACTCGGTGGTTGGAGCTTCCTCGACAGCGTGCTCCCCGTCTTGAACGACTACGGCATCTCGACGAACGCGGTCTTCGGGACGCCGGAGAGGATCGGCGTGTCCGTCTACGACGACGCGGGCGCCCTCGTCACCAACGCCTTCACCGTCCACATGACCTGCCCGTGACGAATCGGCTGTCGGCGGACTGAGCCCGGGCGGGCAGCTCGCGCCGAGGCGGCGCGCCGGCGCCCGGCACGTGGTGTGGAGCACTCGCGTTCGGGAAGCGATCGCTGCCCGGACGGCCACTCCTCGCGTAATTCGGTCGACACCTGCCGCTCACCGTGGTCGAATCGCGTGCCTCAGTCCGTACGGATGCACGAGAACAGGGGCGGCACATGAGGAACACGATCCGAACTCGGTGGGCGGCGATCGGCGCCGCGATCGCCATCAGCCTCGGCGCAGGCGGTGTGGGGATCACCCAAGCGACCACGTCGTCGGGCGAGATGCCGATCTACATCCCCATCGAGCCGTGCCGACTCGCTGACCTCCGGCCGGCACCCGACACCGTCGGGCCGCGTGACACCCCGCTCGGAGCGGACGAGACCTACCTGCTCTCCGGGTGGGGCTCGGTCGGCAACTGCACCCTGCCCTCGGGAACGACCGGCCTGTCGCTCAACGTGACCGCGCTCGGCCAGACGCTGCCGACCTTCATCACGCTGTTCCCCGGCGACGCCGACCTGCCCCTGGCATCGCACCTCAACCCGACACCGGGCGAGCCCCCGACGCCGAACGCCGTCAACGTCGACCTCGACACGTCCGGCGAGTTCAACGTCTACAACCTCCAGGGCACCGTCAACGTCTTCATCGACGTCGTCGGCTACTTCGACGACCACGTCCACACCGGCGACGACATCGTCGACGGCTCGCTCACCGGCGACGACATCGGCGACAACACCGTGTCGAACGCCGACACCTCCAACGAGCCCGGCGTGGTGTCGAGCTTCAGCCCCGGGACGTTTGACCTCACCGCGGCACCGGAATCGGCGATTGCGACGGCGATCCGCGTCCCGTCCGACGGCCACGTCGTGGTCCAGGTGACCGGCCGGTGGACCGGGCGCAGCGGGGGCAGAGACGTGGCGGATTGCCAGCTCCAGAAGGGCGACGCCAGCGCCATCGATCGCGACGAGCCGTGGTTCCGGCTCGATGAACGGAACGCCGGCAACGGCCTCACGTCGTTCTCCGCGCATCGCGTCATCCCCATCGCCGTTGCGGACAACCCAGCTGCGAGCTTCCTGGGCCAGTCGCTCCGGCTCGTCTGTGAGGAGGCTCTCTCGACGGACGCTGTCCGCCTCAGCGACCTCCACATCTCGGCGACGTTCTTCGCGACCTCGTACGCACCCGTCGGGCTGGTCGTCAGTCCCTGAGTTGCTCGACGCCCCGACCGCGGGCAGCGCCGCTCGACGCACCGAGGCTCGGGAGTGGACGAGCAGCCTCAGCGCAACGACCTGCGGAGGCAGCTGATACGACGGGCCCTTCCCGACACCAGCACCGCACATCTGGGCGCGCACGCGCCGGCCGAGCGGTCGCGAGCACCTGTCGACATCCGGAATCGCCCGTAGCATCTGATCCGTGATGCGGCGGTCGCGGGCGGGTCGAACGGCGAAGGTGGCGAAGCTCGGCGCCAAGGTCGCCGGCGCGCACGCCACGACCGCGGCCCGCAAGGTGTTCGCCTCGGCCGAGCGCCGGGTCGAGCTCGACGAGCAACGCCGCCTCACCACTGCCACTGCGGTCGCCGAAGAGCTCGGCCACATGAAGGGCGCCCTCATGAAGCTCGGCCAGATGGCGAGCTACCTCGACGAAGGGCTCCCCGAGCCGATGCGGATGGCGCTGGCCCAGCTCCGCACCGACGCCCCGCCGATGTCGCGCGAGCTCGCCGCCGATGTCGTCGAGCAGGAGCTGGGCGGCCCGCCCGAGCAGGTGTTCGTCGACTGGGACCCCGACCCGATCGCCGCTGCGTCGATCGGCCAGGTGCACCGCGCCATCGCAACCGACCCGGCCACCGGCGAGGAGCGTCCCGTCGCCGTGAAGCTGCAGTACCCCGGCGTCGACGAGGCGATCGAGGCCGATCTCAAGAACGCCGACATGCTCGGCACGATCCTCAAGCAGGGCTTCGGCGGCCTCGAGCCCGACGAGATGGTCGAAGAGATCCGCGATCGCCTCGTCGAGGAGCTCGACTATCGGATCGAGGCGGAGAACCAGACGGCGTTCGCCGACTTCTACCGCGGTCACCCGTTCATCCACATCCCCGAGGTCGTACCCGAGCTGTCGACCGGTCGGGTGCTCACGTCCGACCTCGTCGACGGGCACTCATGGGAGGACCTGCTCACGTGGGACGTCGCCGAGCGGGATCTGGCGGGCGAGACGATCTTCCGGTTCGTGTTCCGCAGCCTGTACCGCATGCGGGCGTTCAACGGCGACCCGCACCCCGGCAACTACCTGTTCCACGGCGACGGCCGGGTGACGTTCCTCGACTTCGGGCTCGTGAAGCACTTCTCCCCCGGCGAGATGAACTCCTTCGCCCACATGGTGAAGGCGGCCGCCGTCGACCACGACGTCGCCGAGTTCAGGGGCATCCTCGAGCGGGCAGGAATGCTGCGGCGCGGCGCACCGGTGTCGACCGACGCCGTCGGCACCTACTTCGAGCGCTTCTACGAGCCGGTCCGGCACGATCGCGAGATGACGTGGTCGGGCGAGTACGCGAGCAGCATCGTGCGACACACCTTCGATCGCACCAGCCCGATCGCGCAGTACGCAACCGTGCCCAAGGCCTTCGTGTTCATCCAGCGCATCAACCTCGGCCTGTATGCGCTGCTCGGTGAGCTCCGCGCGACCGGCAACTACCGGCGGATCGCCGAGGAGCTCTGGCCGTTCGCCAACGCTGCGCCCTCGACACCGCTCGGTGTCGCCGAGGCCGAGTGGGTCGCGGACCGCCAACTCGTCTGAGCCGGTAGCGTCGCAGCCCATGCCTCGCCCCGTCCTCCCGTTGCTCGTCGCGTGCACGCTCGCCATCGCCGCCTGCGGTGGTGACGACGAGCAGGACGGCGCCGCGGCAACCACCGACGCCACCGACGCCGCCGACGGGACCAGCACGTCGTCGACAGCCACGCCGAGTGAGTCCGCCCCTGCGACGACGACCCCGTCGGTGACGGGCACCGACCCCACCGCGTGCGAGGCCGTGCCGGACGCCGCCGACTACGTCGACGGGCAGGTGCCGCTCGCGCTTCGGCCGTGCGACCTGCCGACCGAGCTCGTCGTCAACACGATCCGCACGGGCAGTGGCGCCACTGCGGCCGCCGGGGACACCGTCGTGGTCGACTACCAGGGCATCCGCTCGATCGACGGCGAGCCGTTCGACGACAGCTACAGCCGGGGCGTCCCGTTCGACTTCCCGCTCGGCCGGGGCAGCGTCATCCAGGGCTGGGACCAGGGTCTGATCGGCGCGCAGGGCGGTTCGCTCGTCAAACTCGACATCCCGGGCGACCTCGCCTACGGCGCGACCCCGCCGCCCGGCGTCATCCAGGCCGACGATCCGCTGACGTTCGTGATCGAGGTCCGGGCCGTGATCCCCTCGGTCACCGGGGACGACGCGCCACTGGACCTCGAGGTCGAGACATCGATCGACGCGGTCGAGTTGACGTCCTACGACGTCGACGTCGGTGACGGGCCGGCTGCCGAGGTCGGTTCGACCGTGATCATGCACTTGCTGCTCATCCGCGGCGACAACCGTGCGGTCATCTTCAACACGTGGGAGCTCGGCGACCCCGTGAACGTCCTCGTCGAGGACGGTCAGACGATCCCGGGCATCTTCGAGGGCATCCAGGGGGCCCAGCCGGGCACGCTGCGGGTGATCACGATGCCCGCCGAGCTCGCCTTCGGCACCGAGGGCGCGCCGACCCTCGGGCTTCCCGGCGGCACCGACGTGATCGCCGTCGCCGACGTCGTCGCTGTCTTCTAGACAGCGATCCGTCGCCGTCTTCTCACGCCGGTTCGTCGCCGTCTTCTCGACGGCTCGGGAGGCGAAGCCGATCGTCTGGCAGCGGCAAGCTCCCGCCCGCGCGGGCAAGGCAGCGAGGAGCGCAGGGCGGCGGCTACATCGGCGGCGCCACGAGCGGAGCCCTGTCAGTCGACGATCGCTTCGAGATCGAGACCGAGGTCGAGCACGCGGGCCGAATGGGTGAGCTCGCCGACGGCGATCCAATCGACACCGGTCTCACCGACCGAACGCGCCACCTCCAACGTCAGGCCGCCGCTCGCCTCGAGCTTGGTGCCGGGCGCGAGCTCGTCGCGGACCGCGACTGCGGTCCGCATCAGATCGGTGTCGAAGTTGTCGAGCAGCACCTCGTCGGCGCCGGCCGCCAGCGCCTCGCGGAGGCCGTCGACGGAGTCGACCTCGATCTCGACGGGGATCGTTCCCTCGAGATCTCGCACGAGTCGGTACGCCTCGCCGACGCCACCGGCTGCCGCCACGTGGTTGTCCTTCACCAGCGCCATGTCGGCCAGACCCATCCGGTGGTTGGCACCCCCGCCGCATCGCACGGCGTACTTCTCCATCGCCCGCAGACCCGGCGTGGTCTTGCGGGTGTCGCGGACGACGGCCCCGGTGCCGTCGAGCGCATCGGCCCAGCGCCTGGTGAGGCTCGCCACGCCGGACAGGTGGCACAACAGGTTGAGCGCGGTCCGCTCGGCGGTCAGCAGCCCGCGGGTCGGCGCGGTGACGCGGGCGACGCGTTGGCCGGGCTCGACCCGGTCGCCATCGGCCACGAGGTACTCGAACTCGCTCGCGGCGTCGCCGCACACCGCCTCGACCGCCGCCGCCGTGATCGGCAGGCCCGCGACGACGCCGTGCTGCCGCGAACCGAACGTCGCGACGCTGCGCTGGTCGGCGGGAATCGTGGCTGCCGACGTGACGTCGAGTCCGCCCATCAGATCCTCCTGCACCGCCATCCTCACGATCGCTGCCACCGCGTCGGGATCGAGACGACCCGCCAGCAGGCGGGCGCGCGTCTCGGCGGAGATCGGCTGCGGGACGAACATCGTTCGAGACAGTAACGAAGTAGCGTCGCGGCGGTGCAGGCTCACCTCGCCCAGATCAACATCGGCACGATGGTCGCCCCCACCGACGACCCGGCGGTCGCGGAGTTCATGGACAACCTCGATCGCGTCAACAAGCTCGCCGACGAGTCCGAGGGCTTCGTGTGGCGGCTCCAGACCGACTCGGGCAACGCCACCGACATCCAGATCTTCCCGAACCCGCTCGAGCTGGTGAACATGAGCGTGTGGGAGAGCGTCGACGCGCTCAAGGCGTACGTGTACCGGAGCGATCACGTCGACTTCTTCCGGCGCCGGGCCGAGTGGTTCCAGGTCGACGCCAAGCGGGTTGCGCTCTGGTGGATCCCGGCGGGCACCGTTCCCGAGCTCGACGAGGCGGTTCGTCGGGTCGAGTTCCAGGAGCGACACGGTCCGTCGCCCTACTCGTTCGGGTTCGCCCGGCAGCCGGAACAGCTCGTGATCCACGAGACGAGGCCCGGCGACCCGGCAACCCTCGACCTCGTGTCGAGGTCGAACGCCGAGCTGACCGCGCTGTACGACCATCCCGACGCCAACCACTTCTCGCTGGCCGACGACGAGGTCACCGGCGACCGTGGCGCCATGATCACGGCGCGCCTCGACGCCATCCCCGTCGCCTGCGGGGCCGTCCGGCGCCTCGACGACGGCCGCGGCGAGATCAAGCGGATGTTCGTCGACCCCGCCGTCCGCGGGCAGCGGCTCGGCGCTGCGATCCTCGACCAGCTCGAGCTCCGTGCGACGCGCCTCGGCATCGACGAGCTCGTGCTCGAGACCGGCGTCCACCAGCACGCCGCGATCTCGCTCTACGAGGCGAACGGCTACACGCCGGCCGAGCTGTGGGGCGAGTACGTGCGCAGTGCCGAGACCAGCCGGGCGTACCGCAAGCTGCTGCGCTGACCCGCGGGCGACGACGGAGGGGACGCCCAGCGCCTCGGAGCTCAGACGTGCGGGATGCCCGTGAGGGCGAGCCCGCCGTCGATCGTCAGGCGCACGTCGAGGTGGGTGATCCACTCCTCGCGTGGCTCGGGGTGGTCGTCGCGCCGATGGCAGCCGCGGCTCTCGGTCCGCGCCGACGCAGCCGAGGCGACAGCGGCGGCAACGGTGAGCATGTTCGTCGCCTCCCACGCCGCACGCGAGCCGGTGACGCCCACGGATGCCGTTGCTGCGAGCGCCTCGAGCTGGCTCACGGCGCTGGTCAGCCCGGCAGGCGAACGCCGCACGCCGACCTGGCTGGACATGATCGACCGCAACTCGACGCGCTGCGCCGGGTTGCGCAGCGGTGCGTCGTAGCTGCGCCCCGCCCCCGGCGGGACGTCGATCTCAGCAGGCAGCTCGTCCGCGAGCGCGGCCCCGACGCGCGTGCCCGCGACCACCCCCTCGGTCAGGCTGTTGGAGGCCAGACGGTTGGCGCCGTGCACCCCGGTGCAGGCGACCTCGCCGATGGCAAACAGGCCGCGCATCTCGGTGACGCCGTCGAGGTCGGCGGGCACGCCCCCGCACACGTAGTGCGCCGCCGGGGCGACGGGGATCCGCTCGGTGGCCGGGTCGACCCCGACGGCCCGGCACGCCTCGGTGATCGACGGGAACCGCTCGAAGAACTCCTCACCCATGTGCGTCGCGTCGAGGAAGACGTGGTCGCCGACACCGCCGGGCGCCTCGGCCATGCGCCGCGAGATCGCTGCAGCGACGACGTCGCGTGGTGCGAGATCCTCCAGCGGGTGCACGCCCTCCATCACCCTCCGGCCGAGACCGTCGTACAGCACCGCACCTTCGCCACGAACGGCCTCGGAGACGAGCGCCTGCTGACCGGTGGCCCCCGGCCCGACCCACAGCACGCTCGGGTGGAACTGGACGAACTCGACGTCGCGTGCCGCGAGACCGGCGCGCATCGCCAGCGCCAGCCCGTCGCCGGTCACCGCCGGCGGGTTCGACGTCGACGCGAACACCTGGCCGTACCCACCGGTGGCGAGCACGACGGCGCGCGCCCTCACAACGCCGACCGACAGCGCGGCATCGTGATCGTCGAGCATGGCGACCCGTACCCCGGCGGCCTGCCGGCGGCCCTCCGCGCCCTGACCGGTGACCAGGTCGAGCGCGAACGCGTGCTCGAGCACCTCGACGCCGGCCTCGATGGCAGCCGAGTCGAGCGTCCGCTGCACCTCGACGCCCGACTGGTCACCGCCGGAATGCACGATCCGGTGATGCGAGTGCCCGCCCTCCATCGTGAGCGCCATCTCGCCCGACTCGTCCGGGTCGAACATCGCGCCGAGCTCGATCAGCCGGCGGATCGCCACGGGCGCCTCCATCGCCAGCGTCCGGACGGCGTCCTCGTCGCAGAGGCCGGCGCCGGCGGTGAGCGTGTCCCGGACGTGGTCGTCGACCGTGTCGGCCGGGTGCAGCACAGCGGCGAGCCCGCCCTGCGCCCACGCAGTGGAGCCGGCGGCGAGCACGTCCTTCGTGACGACGAGCACCGAACGCTCGGGCCGCATCGCCAGGGCGGCGGCGAGGCCGGATGCACCCGAACCGAGCACGACGACGTCGACCTCGCGCTCCCATTCCGCAGCGGGCCCGGCGAGGACCGAGGGCAGCGTGAACGAGGTCACCGGCTGCTCAGTCGGCGGTCGCGGACGGGGAACCGATCGCGATCATCCGCTCGACGCTCGCACGAGCGCGCTCGGCGACGTCGGCGGGCACGTCGACGACGTCGGTGCCGTCGCGCAGGCTCGCCAGCAGCTTGGCCGGCGTGATCATCTTCATGTACTTGCAGACCGCCGCCCGGTTGACGGGCGCGAACTCGGTGGTGTCGTTGACCCGCTCGAGCTGGTGCAGCATGCCGGTCTCGGTGGCGACCAGGACCCGATCTGCGGTCGTGGACCTGGCGGCGTCGACCATCCCGCTGGTCGACAAGATCTTGGTCCGCTCGGCCGGCACCACGCCGGCCTCGGCGAGGTAGAGCGCGCTCGTGGCGCAGCCGCATTCGGGGTGGATGAACAGCTCGGCATCGGGGTCGGCCTCGACCTGCTCGCGGAGCTCGGCGCCGTTGATGCCGGCGTGCACATGGCACTCGCCGAGCCAGATGTGCATGTTCTCGCGTTGCAGCACGCGCTGGACGTGGGCGCCGAGGAACTGGTCGGGCCCGAACAGCACCGGCCGTTCCGCTGGTATCGACGCCACCACGTCGACCGCGTTCGACGACGTGCAACAGATGTCGGTCTCGGCCTTGACCGCGGCGGTGGTGTTGACGTAGCTGACCACGACCGGCTCGACCCCGTCGACGGTGTGCTCGGCCTTCCACGCTCGCAGCTGATCGGCGGTGATCGTCTCGGCCAGGCTGCAGCCGGCGCGTTCGTCGGGGATCAGCACGGTCTTGTCGTAGCTCAGGATCTTGGCGGTCTCGGCCATGAAGTGCACGCCGCAGAACACGATGGTCGACTGCTCGGCTTCGGCCGCGGCCCGCGACAGGCCGAGCGAGTCGCCGGTGTGGTGGGCGATGTCCTGGATCTCGGGCAGCTGGTAGTTGTGCGCCAGGATCACGGCGTCGCGCTCGTCGGCCAGGGTCCGGACCTGCTCGCGCCAGTCGGTGGGCAGCACATCGACCGGTGCCCCGATGTCGGTGGTGCTCATGGTCGTCGACCCTATCGGCGGGCGTGCTGAGGGACCGCTGAAGGATCTGCCACGGCGGGCGCCGCGAGCCTCAAGACCGGCTCAAGTGATGCCGATGATCACGGTGGAGGTCTCCGGACCTCGTGAGGTCAACATGCAACATCCGCCAACCAAGCGCTTCTCTCGGCGTGCACGCGCCGTCGGTCTCGCAGCCTGCGCGCTGTGGCTGACGTCGGGCGCGACCTCGGCGCTCGCAGCACCTCCCGAGGACACCGTGCCCGCGCCCGAGCCGGAGCCGGCATCCGAGACGGCGCCTCCTGCGCCGACCATCTCGCCCGACGGCATCGTGATCGAGGGTTTCCGGGGCTTCTACGAGCAGCCCGTCTTCGTCCCGTTCGGCCGCACGGTCGCGACCGACGGCGTCGCCACCGCGATCTTCCACGTACCCGATCTCGTGGTGAACGCCGCCGTCGTCGCCGAGCTCAACGGTCGCCCGGTCGGCTCGTGGGCGCTCGGCGATGGCCCTGGCACCACGCAGGTCGACATCCCGCTCCCCGCCGGCCTCCTCGAACCGGGGTCGAACGACCTGCGGCTCGAGACCAACGTGCCGCTCGACGGCGACGGCGCATGCCGCGACACCAGCCACCCCGGCCGGTGGGTCGAGCTCGCCGGCCCGTTCGACGTCCGATTCGACACCGTCCCCGGTACACCACTCTCGCTGCGCGACTTTCCCGAGGCCTTCGTCACCGAGGCCGATACGACCACGATCATCATCGACAAGGGCGACGGCGCCCACCTCACCGCCGCCGCCACCGTCGGGGGTGCACTGATCGAGGCCCTCGGGCGTGACCACAACGTCGTGGTCGTCGACAGCGATGACGGGGTCGGCGGCGCACAGATCCGTGTCGCCGTCGATCCCGTCGACCCCGGCATCAGCATCTCGAGCGCGGCGGACGGCTCGCCGCGGGTCGATCTGGTCGCCACCCACGGCGAGCAGCTGATCCGCATCGCCGAAGCGCTGATGCAGCCGGGTGCCCGATCGCAGATGTCGGGCGCCAGCATCGACGTGATCGATGCGGCGTCACTGCCGATCGAGCCCTCGGCGCCGCTCCAGGAAGCCTCCGACACGTGGCTCGACGGTGCGAGCCTCGACGAGCTCGGGTTCGGCGGCACCAGCCTCGAAGGCCCCGGCGTCGACCGGGTCACCTACACGGTCGACCTGCCGATCGGCGGCACGATCTCGTTCATGGAACTGACGATCGACGCCGTCGCCACCGTCGCGGCTCCCGGGCTCGACGTCTACGTCAACGGCCGGCTGGTCGGGTTCGCCGAGCTCAGCGCCGAGATCGACTCGTTCGCGTTCGACGTCCCCGCCGAACTGCTCCGGCCCGGCACCAACTTCGTCCGCTTCGAAGCCGATCTCGGTACGTCCGGGGGCGGCGGAGGCTGCGGTGGCGGCAGTTCGACCGTCACCCCCACGACCGAGGGGCGCATCGACATCCTCGGCTCGACCGAGATCCGGCTGCACGAAGGGGTCGGCCTGGTGGCCGATCTCGACGATCTGCCCTACACGTTCCGTTCGTTCACCGACACCCGGGCCGCCGTCGTCGTGACCCCGACCGAGCCGACGGTCGCAGAAGCCGAGCGTGCCGTGCAACTGGCGATCCTGCTCGGCGGCCGCGGTCTCACGGCTGCCGTCGTCACCGCAGACGAGGCGCTCGCCGAGCCACCGACCGGCCATCGCGTGGTCTTCGGCACCGCGGACCGCCAGCCAGCGCTCGCCGACGACGTGGCTGCGCTCCCGCTCGGCCGCTCGGTCCCCGACCGTTGGCCCGGCGCGATCGAGATCCAGCTCGACGACCGCCCGCACACCGCGGCGATCCAGATGGTCGCCAACCGCGAGAGCGGCTTGACCATCGCCGTCACCGGCCGCACCGACGACGACGTGCTCGCCGCACTCGACGTCCTGCTCCAGCCCGAACTGCGCGTCGGCCTCACCGGGTCGCTCGCCCTGGTCAGCGTCGACCCCCTGGATGCGCGGTCGATCTCCTACGAAGGAGGCGAGCCGGCTCCGCTGCCGACGCCCGTCGAGAGCGAGTTCGATCTGGCGCCTCCCGTCACCCAGCCACCGGCGACGGTCGCCGAGAGCGGCGGGTTCTCACGGCCCGAGGTGATCGACGAGCAGACCGGACGCTCGAACCCCCTCACCGACCTGGTCATCATCGTGGTGGCGGCGCTGGTGATCGGCGCCGGCGCGTTCGCCTACCGGCGCTTCGGCGGCCGGTGGCGGCCCCGAACGACCGCCACGACCTGACGGTCGGCCCGACGATCAGCCGGCAGCACGAACGATCGCCCGGACGGCGAGCACCCGACGGACGTCGCCCGCGATGTCGTCGTAGAACTCGTCGCGGTACGTGCTGTCGGTGATGCTGGCCACGGCGAACTGCAGCACCGAGAACGTGGCGATGAAGCCGGCCACGGCCAGGTGCTCCCAGGTGAGGACGAGCTCGCCACCGAGGAACGTGACGTCGGCGATCGGGTCGACCACCGTCGCCGTCGTCCACTGCTCGATCGTCGCTCGCCGCACGGCCAGGAGGCCGAAGCCGACGTAGAACGTCCCGGCGATGAGCCCGACGAGCAGCGTCTGGACGGCCTGCGAGATGGTCAGCAGCAGGCCGACGTTGACGAGCTCGACCCGCCCGAGGTCGGCCGGCGGCGGGCGGCCCTCCAGAGCGGGCAGCTCGTCGACGATCGGTGCGTCGGTGGCGCGAGCGAGCTCGGCGCACTCGTCCCACGACTCGAACCGGGCCAGCCCCGCCACCTCGCGTGGCACGCGCAACGCGAGGAACCCGAGCGCGAGCAGCACCATGAAGCCGACACAGATCGCGAAGAACGCGGGCTCGAAGTCGTGGGCCACCTGCCACATCTCGGCGTTGAGGAACACGAACGCCGTGATCAGCAGCAGGAGCGGCAGGCTCCTGGCGACGAGCTGGGTGACGGTCCGCAGCTGGCGGAACGCCTGCACCGCGCCGACCCGCAGCGCCGGGAACAGCCCGTACGAGGTCGTCACGTACGCGACCAGGAGCACGGCGAGGTTGACCGCCAGCACGGCGAGCGCCCCCGACCAGCCACGGTCGGTGAGCACGAGCGACGAGACCACCGGCGCGAGGACGAACGCGCCGAGCTCGAGCACCCCGATGTCGTCGGGCAGCCGGAAGGCACGGCGCCCGCGCAGCAGGTTCACCCCGACGAACGCGCCCGCCAGCATGCCGACGCCCGCCACGAACACGCCGGCCTGCGCCCAGCCGTCGAAGCGGTCGCCGAAGCTCACGAACAGCTCGACGAACAGGACGAACAGGAGGAACGGCCAGGCCCTGGTCCAGACGTCCTCGCGCGCCGAGTAGTCGGGGATCGCGTGCGGGAACCCGCGCCGAACGAACCACCACTCGGTTGCACCGACCACATCGCGCACGGTGCCCAGTGTGACGCGCCCGGCACCTCGTCAGGGGGACCCGCTCAGCGTTCGAGCGAGGTGCGCGGCCGGTGGAAGTCGCTGACGGCGTCGAGTTCGGTGACTGCCTCGGCCGGGAGCGGCTCGTCCATGCCGTCGAGCACGTCGAGCAGCTGCTGGGGCCGGTTGGCGCCGACGATCGGTGCCGTCACCCACGGCTTGGCCCGCAGCCAGTTGATCGCGACCTGGGCGGGCGTCGCCCCGATCCGCTCGGCGATCGACACGACACTCTCGACGATGTCCCAGTTGGCGTCGGAGAAGCGCTGGGCGGCGTTCTCCTCGGCGCGCACCGAGTCCGGGAGTTCGGCACCGCGCCGGTACTTGCCGGTGAGGACGCCGCCCGCGAGCGGGCTGTAGGGCACGACGCCGATGCCGTAGCGCTCGCAGACCTGCGCCAGCTCGGTCTCGAAGTCGGCACGGGTCGGGCTGAGCAGGTTGTATTCGGGCTGGATGCTGACGAAGGACTCGTAGCCGTTCGCCTGCGACGCCCACAGCGCCTGCATCAGCCGCCATGCGCTGAAGTTCGAGCAACCGAGGTAGCGGACCTTGCCGGCGCGGACGAGGTCGGTGAACGCCGCCATCGTCTCCTCGATCGGCACCAGCGGGTCGATGAAGTGCGCCTGGTACAGGTCGATGTGGTCGACCCCCAGTCGGCGCAGGCTGTCCTCGCAGGCCCGCATGATCCAACGCCGCGAGAGCCCCTCGCGCTGGGCGAACGTGCCGCGATGATCCGAGAACTGCTCCCCCATCGCCGCCCGCACCTTCGTCGCGACGACCAGTTCGTCGCAGTTGCCGCGCGCCGCCATCCACCGGCCGATGATCTCCTCGGACACGCCGCCGGGGTTCGGTGGGCCGCCCATGCGCTCGGACCACGAGCTGTAGCAGTCGGCGGTGTCGATGAAGTTGCCGCCACGCTCGACGTACGCATCGAGCACGTCGAACGACGCGGCCTCGTCGATCGACCAGCCGAACTGCATCGTGCCGAGACCGACCCGGTACACGAACAACCCACTCGAACCGACCTGGACGTAGGGGCCGACGGGGGCGGTCATGACGCCTCGCTCTCGTCGAGCTGGTCGCTGTAGAAGCCGATCTTGTGGTCGATCAGGGCCAGGGCGTCCCGCAGATCGGCCATCTGCCGCTCGACGCGGGCACGGTGATCGAGCAGGAGCTGCAGCCGCTCGGGACGGGTCTGCTCGCCCTGCTCACCGAGCTCGCAGTAGTGACGGAGCTGCTCGATCGTCATGCCGGTCTCGCGCAGGCAACGGAGCACCTCGACCCACAGCACGTCGTCGGCGCTGTACCGGCGGTGGCCGCTGTCGGCCCGTGCCACGTGGTTGATGAGGCCTTCGCGCTCGTAGTAGCGCAGCGTGTCGATCGAGACTCCGGTCCGCTCGGCCATCTCGGCCGGCGTCAGGGAGGCGACCGTGTCGTGTGTCGTCATGTCGCCAGTGTCCACCCTGGAGCGCACTCCAGGTCAAGGCCGGGCTGGCGGGACGTCCGGCGGGGCGGATCGACGTCGTCCGAGGATGTCAGCGATCGCTGCCGTGCAGCCGCGCGGACACCTCACCGGCGGCCGCGGCCACCGCCGCACCGAACCGCTTGCCGGGCTGCCGCGTCAGCCGGTCGATCGGGCCCGACACGCTGACCGCCGCGACCACCATCCCCTCGTCGTCGCGGACCGCCGCGCTCACCGAGGCGACGCCGGATTCGCGCTCCTCGACGCTCTGCACCCAGCCGGCGCGCGACGTCTCGCCCGTCAGCACTCGCCCTGCCGAACCCAGCCCGAGCGGGAACAGCACGCCTTCGGGCACGATCCAGCGGAGGGCGTGGGGCGACTGCAACGACAGCACGCAGCGCCGGCCGGAACCCTCGCGCTCGAAGAGCTGCACGCTCTCGCCGGTCTCGTCGCGCAGCGACCGGAGCACGGGCAGCGCGAGCTCGGCGAGCGGGAAGCGGTCGGCGGCGAGACGCCCGAGCGCGGCGAGCTCGGCTCCGAGATCGAAGCGCCCGTCGACGTCGCGGCGGAGCATGCCGTGCGCCTCGAGTGCGACGGCAAGACGATGTGCGGTCGCCCGAGGCAGGCCGGTCGCCGCTTGCAGGCCCGTCAGCGACATCGGCCGCTCGGCGACCGCTCGCAGCACGAGCGCCGCCTTGTCGAGCACCCCGACGCCGGTTACGATGTCCATACCGCAAGAAGCGTATCTCAGAAAGTGAGACAGCCGCAATGGCGAACGACACGCCGATGACGCTGCCGGAGAAGCTCTGGCACCGCCATCTCGTCCACTCGGCACCGGGCGAACCCGACCTGCTGTACATCGACCTGCACCTGATCCACGAGGTCACGAGCCCGCAGGCGTTCGACGGGCTCCGGATGAGCGGCCGCACGGTCCGCCGGCCGGACCTCACCGTGGCCACCGAGGACCACAACGTCCCGACCGAGGACATCGACCGGCCGATCGCCGACGAGATCTCGGCCAAGCAGGTCGACACGCTGCGCGCCAACACCGCCGAGTTCGGCGTGACGAACTACCCGATGGGCGACCCGAACCAGGGGATCGTCCACGTCATCGGGCCCGAGCAGGGCCGCACCCTGCCCGGCATGACCATCGTGTGCGGCGACAGCCACACAGCGACCCACGGCGCGTTCGGCGCGCTGGCGTTCGGCATCGGCACCAGCGAGGTCGAGCACGTCCTCGCCACCCAGACGCTCCCCCAGGCCAAGCCGAAGCTGATGTCGATCACCGTCGACGGGCGGCTCTCCCCCGGCGTCACGGCCAAGGACGTGATCCTGGCCATCCTCGGCCGCATCGGCACCGGCGGCGGCATCGGCCACGTCGTGGAGTACCGCGGCGAGGCCATCCGGTCGCTCTCGATGGAGGGCCGGATGACGGTCTGCAACATGTCGATCGAGGCCGGCGCCAAGGCCGGGCTCATCGCCCCCGACGAGACCACCTTCGCCTACCTGAAGGGACGCCCCCACGCCCCGCAGGGCGCCGACTGGGACGCGGCGGTCGCCGA
>JAAUYD010208563.1_pt1 | contig 27474 bp, 30 predicted proteins | sample 7278101 | NCBI WGS metagenome assembly JAAUYD01 (sample SAMN14350128, study PRJNA611818) | marine sediment metagenome | isolation source: surface marine sediment (0.6m) | place: French Polynesia: Moorea | collected 2018-08
GGACATTAAAGGAGATCGTCGGCCACCTTATTGATTCGGCCTCAAATAATCACCAAAGGTTTGTGAGGCTCCAAATCGATACAATAATTCGATTGCCGGGTTACGGTGCCGAGGAGTGGGTAAGCCTCTCCAATATTCAAGATCTGGATTATCGTTTCGTTGTCGGGTTTTGGAAGATGTACAATGAATACCTTATCAACCTGATTAAGAACATCAAACCCGTAAGCCTGAAAAACGTCTGGAAAACAAATACTGGAGAAGAATACACGTTGGAATTCTTGATCGAAGACTATTTCGTTCATATGCAATCGCATTTGCAGATGTTTACAGACAGGCAACAGGAAATCGAAAGATCCATAACGACCTGAGATCATTTATTAAGCGGGCAGGCGCCATGTCGGCGCTCTGCGCTTGACCTTGATCATGGTTATCACGCGGCTGGATAAGATGAAAAAAACGATCAAAGCAAACATAAAAAGCGTGTATCGAAAATATGCCAAGGAATTCGATGAAAAAATCGCAAGCCTTGAGATATACAACGCGTCCTACGATTATCTGCTCGAGAAGATACATGATGGCGCTGCTGTTTTAGATTTGGCATGTGGCCCCGGCAACGTGTCATTTTATCTCAAACAATATAAACCTGACTTGCGCATAACCGGTGTCGACATATCCGAAGAAATGATCGAACTGGCAAAGGCGCGAATCAAAGATGGGGCGTTTATACTAAAGGATATCTGTGAAATAGGATTTGACACCAAATTTGACTGCGTAATATGTGCGTTCGGAATCCCCTATCTCGATTTGGAAGCTACGGCGCATGTCATGCAAACCATTAAAAAGAGCTTGAAGCCAAACGGACACTACTACATAAGTTATATCGAGGGAACCGGAAAAGGGTATGCGCAGCAATCTTTCACGCATAACGATGAACTATTTATCTTTTCCCATCCTGAAGAAGACGTATTGGAAATATTAGATCAACAAGCCTTGTCTGTCATCAAGCGGTTTGAGATCGATTATCATGAACAAGATGGAACCATAACGAATGAAATAATTTATATAGGAAGCAAGAAGTGATTGGCGTGTGAGGAAGAACTCTCACGCCGGCAGGGGACGGCTCCTTTGCAGGCGGCGCGGATGACGGGGGGTTAAGGCCTGATCTCCACAACGGTGCCGTTGGGCACGAACCTGTAGATCTCCTCCATTTCCTGATTGGTCACCGCGATACACCCCTCGGTCCAGTCTTTCTCGGCGTGTGCGCTACCGAGCGGTCCGAAACCATTCTTGATGCCGTGGATCATGATGTCGCCGCCTGTGGGGGCACCGAGTTCCTGGGCCCGCCGTTTGTCATCTTCGTTGGGGTAGGATATGTGAAGTGCCAGGTGATAGCCGCTGTTGCCGTTGCGTGAATCGATCGTGTAGATCCCTTCCGGGGTCTTGTTGTCGCCTTGCCTTTCTTTCGGCCCTACCGGATTGCCTCCCAGCGCGATCTTGTACGTCTTAATCACCTCGCCCTTGGTAAGTAAGGTCAGTCGCCGCGCCTTTTTTTCAATCAAGACCCTGTCGGCCGGTTCGGTTCTTAAAGCAAAGACCTTGGCCTCGAGCGTTTCAACCTTATCTCGCAGGTTGGCCACCTCGTCCGTGCGGTGCGCCAAGGCCTGCCGGGATATCTCGAGCTCTTTTTGCTGCGCTTCGATGCGACGATCTTTGAGGACCACATTGTGGATGTGGAGGATCATCATCTGACTGTCGTGCCTGTATGTGCTCTCCGGGTGGTCCGCTACAACTTTTTCGAAGCATTCAAGCGCTTTGTGGTAGTCTTTGTGCGCGTTGCGGGGATAGGCCAAGGTCACGCCCATCTCGAAGAGAACACGGTCCGCGACTTCCGGATGGTGCGCGATAAGCTGCTCGTAACGGTCCAGGGCGGCACCGTAGTTTCCCTGGTTGAAAAAATGATTGGCCTCCTGCGAAAGGGTGCCCTCATCGGTATGGCTGCAACCGCCGAGAAAAACGGCGGAGATCATTAAGCCGACGGCGATGAGGCCTATGAGCGGGCAGACGCCTCTTGGCCAATTGCCCGGACATTTGCTGCGGCCTGCTGCTGTATTATGAAAGTAACGCAAAATTGGTCCCGACCCCTATCGGCTCATTCATGCCAGACAACCTGCGGCCGTGCCATCGAAGAACGGCCTTTGACACGCCGAAATAACCAACCGTCCGGCCTCAGCGGAAGGACGTGGCCGGTCCGCAGGCCGGGCCACGTCCGTCGGATTCACTTCTTCATGGATTGCTGGAAGATTTCGTCAGCTTTTTTGGCTTTTTCCTCGGCCATTCTTTCTTTTTCCGCGGCTATGCGCTCCCTTTCGAGCGCCCTCTTTTCGGCCTCTTCGGCCCGGGCGACGGCTTCATTGGCCTTCATGATGGCCTCATCGGCGGCCATCTTGGCCTCTTCGGCATCCTGGGCCGCCTGGTCCGCCTTGGCCGCAAAGGCCTTTTCCCGGGCCTGAGCTTCCTCGAGATCGCCTTTGGTCGCACATCCTCCGATCGCAATGGCGAGCGCCAACACCATGGTGATCAACACCAATCCATTTCTCAACATGTCACTCCCTCCTTTCCGTCCCGTTTACCTTGTCCTAACAGCACATGTCTCCCTCCGCCCGACGCCGCCTGATGGTTCTTCGGCAACGAGCGGGCAGACCCAAAAGCTTGTACCCCTTTCAATCGGTGGCTGAAAACGGCTGCGCCTGGCAACAAGCTTTGTAATCCTCCATCAGAGGTGCATTCGTTGGAACGTATCTCCAAAATAATCTAAGCGCCCCTGGCGGCGTTTCCCGCGTTGCGGGATTCAGCATCGATTTTTTGATCAGGCGGTGCATCGTGAACCCACTCTTGGCAGAGCCGCAGGCTCCCTGCCCTGCGAACCTGCACATACTGATTGTATGCGCCGCTTTTTTGGCCGCCTCACGCCTTGCCAGGTTCACTAATCTTAACTTTGAGATACGTTCTATTTAGTACGGCGCGTGCGCGTCGGATATCGCCTTGTCCTGCCGGCGCTCGCGAGGCTCGTGGCCGCCGCTCAACTTTCAAACACGACACCGTCCAATTCCAGATCGATCCGCAGGCGTTTGGCCGCCTTTTTGGCTGCGCGGCGGTTTTCAAAAGGCCCGGCCAGCACACGGTGGCGGTTCCCCTTGGTCAACACCCTTGCAGGGATGGGGGGGCCCTGATGGTTGATGATGGCCGCGAGCCGTTCGGCGTCGATCTTGTCCTGCATCGTCGCCGCCAGAACATACCAGGCGTCCGTCGTGAACGCCGGTACTTGCGGCTGGCCATACAGCTTGCGCGGATGCCAGATTTTTATGGGTTCGGCGATATGGATATTGCTTCCGGGCGTGATCGCGGTAACCGGTACGGGATACCCGCGGGCCTGGATCACGACGTCCTTTATCTTTTTCCAGTCGAGCGCACGTCCCGATCGTTTTTCGAGCTTCTTCAATTTGGCGTATGTCTTCTTCCAGTTGGCCGTGCCTGACTCCTCAAAGGGCAGATGGGCCTCCAGGTAGACGACGCCGTTACGCTGGCCGGCGAGATACGGCTGGTTGACGATTTTAACCGGTGTTTTCACCGGCGTATTCTCGAAAAGACGCTCGATGTCCTCCGGATAGAGCCGGATACAACCGTTGGTTGCCCTGAGGCCGACGCTGGCCGGCTTGTTCGTGCCATGGATGAGATAGGTTACCCGGCTTAGATAGAGCGCGTGCTCTCCTAGTGGATTCAGCGGTCCCGGGGGTACCTGCGACGGCAGGGGATCGCCCTTTTTGCGGTGATCGGCCGCAATCGAGGCGGGGACATACCAGGTTGGCCGGAATTTTTTGCGGCTGATGTACATTCTACCCATGGGGGTGGGACGATCGGCGGTGCCGACACCGACCGGGTAGGTCGAAACGTCCAACCGGTCGCCATTGGCGTTGAAGTGAAAGAGCCGCATCGCCCCTAAGTTGATCACGATACCTGTTCGATGGGTATCGGGCAATATGAAGCTCAGCGGCAGGATGATACGCTCGCCGGCCTTGGGCACCCACATGTCGACTTCCGGATTGGCGGCAGCGACGGTATTTACGCCGAGGCTGAAGTGCCGCGCTATATCCGGCAGCGTATCCCCCCTATTCAGTTTCATGCTCGCCATCCGGCCGATAACGTCATCGTTTTCAGAGAAGCTGAAGTCATTGCGCTCGACCTGATCGGCGGGGTAGCCTGGAAACGGCAGCGATTTGGGCCAGTATCCCTGCATATTCGCACACCCCGTCAACGACAGGATGAGGATTAAAAATATCGCAGGATGTAGCTTTTTGTATAAAGATGACGGAATGTCCGCCTGGTTCTGTATCATATAAGGCATTGTTTTTATTTAATATAATTTCTAATTTTGATATCAATCCGCCAAGAAGCTAAATAGATGCAAGACCCTTGCCAATGGCAGCCAGCAATGGAACAGAAAAAGCAACAAGCGGTTCACGCAAGCGCTAAGGATTCATTCGTCGATCCGTGCGGCAGTATCCACGCGCAAATCTGTATGGGGTTTGTCCGCCGCGATTTCATGCCCGGCGCCAAGCGCCATCACCCAAATGCTTTAGCGCTCTTGGCGATTTAATGCCGTCTCACGCAATCAACGCCGCCGTGTTACGCGGGAAGCCGTGTCACGATGGCGACCAGAGTGTTTCGCTTTTTCCAGAAGGCCCCCTGCCAGATGTTTGAATTCAACCCCAAGTCCACTTCCCATCGCTTGCAGCACAGCCATAAGCGGCGGTCGCTTCGTGAAGGCACTCACCACGGCGTAAAGGGTTGCCGGCCTGATTCTTGATTCGGTGGCAACGGCATAAACCGGCTCCCAACGCTGAGGGCGGAACTTGCCCTTGAAATGCTCGAGTCCCCGGAAATTGTAAAACCGCGTGCCATGAGCCCGCATCCAGGCCGTGACGGTGCGCAGCCACAACGGGTGCCTACGGCCCAACGGTGGCCCGTGCCGGGAGAGCGGCGCCGCCCCCAGGGTGACAAACCGGCTCCCTTCGGCCGCCAGCTTCAGGGCGGCGGTGGATACGATATTTTCGGCAGCGCCATTGGGGGCATCGCGGCCGCGTACGATCTGCTCCACGAGCCATCCGCCACGTGCCGGCACCGGTGAGAGTATGGCATAGCCCACGGGCCATCCCTCCTGCTCCGCCACCCACAGCCTGCGTCCCGCCATGTGGGCGAGCAGATGGGGGTCGGTCATAAAACCCAGCGCCGGCAGGGCTTTGGCTGCCAGCCAGTCCTTCAGGCACTGGTGCAAACCGGGGTGGGCGCTCTGGTTAATCGGCCATTCCGCGACGGTCAATCCCTTGTGACGGGCCCGGTTGAGTTGATAGCGCAGGGACCTGTCTTCCCGGAAGACCGCGGCTAGCGCCTCCGGCCGCCACACGGGCTGGGCGCCGATCGGCACCGCGTTGTAACCGTCGAATGCGGCCAGGGCCCGAACCGTCGGCTCTTCGGCCGCCAGATAGCATACCCGCCGGCCGGACGCCAGGGCGTCCTGCTCGAAGGCCCGGCAGACGGTCACCAAGCTTTCCGGTGCGCAGACCGGTTCACCCGCGACGACACGTACACGCCCTTCGGTTTGATATCCGACGACGCCGGAACCTCCGGGGGCGTTCCATCGGGAGAGCGACGGGTTCAGCACCTGCCAGCAGGTTGCCGCCCGGCCGTGGCGGCTAACCAGGGCGCGGGCCCGCCCGAGTGGGGAGCGGTCGGTCATGGGCGGGATTCGGCCTTCACATCTCGTGTGATCGCCGCATTTCGACGAAATGGGCGGCCGCCAATGCGGCGGTGCATCCGTCCCCGGCCGCCACCACGATCTGGCGGGCGTATTTTTCGCGCAGATCGCCGATGGCGTAGATACCCGGTATGGCGGTTTCGCACTTGTCATCCGTGCACACATAGCCGTCGGCATTCACCTTCACGCCGGCGGGCACGAGTGCGTTGTTGGGGTCGAAACCGATAAAGACGAACACCCCTTCAGTGGATAGGCGGCGTGTTTCGCCGGAGAGGGTGTCCTTCAGGTTGACGGCCGCCACGCCGTCATTTTCGGCCAGAATGGCTTCGACCGTCGTGTTCCAAAGAATTTCGATTTTGGGATCGGCGAGCATCCGCTGCTGCAGGATCATGCTGGCGCGCAGCTTGTCGCGACGGTGAACCACATAGACCTTGCTGGCCAACCTTGCAAGATAGAGGCTTTCCTCGGCGGCGCTGTCGCCGCCGCCGACCACCGCCACGGTTTTGTTGCGGAAGAAAAATCCGTCGCAGACCGCGCAATAGCTGACGCCTTTGCCGTAATACGCATCCTCGCCAGGCACCATCAGTTTGCGCGGGCTGCCCCCGGTGGCGACGATGACGGCATGGGTCTTCAGGGTTTCACCATCGGCCAGGCGGACCGTGTGATGCGCTAGACCGGGGACAAGCTCGCTGACTTCCTGGGATACGATTTCGAGGTTGTAGTCCTGGGCGTGCAGGGCGAATTTTTGTGCGAGTTCGGCACCGCTGATGCTTCCCAGGGCGGGGTAGTTCTCGACTTCGTCGGATAGGGTCACCTGACCGCCAGGCACCCCGCGTTCGATCAGGACCGTGCGTATCGAGGCCCGCAGGGCGTAGATGGCGGCCGACATGCCCCCCGGGCCGCCGCCAATGATGATGCAGTCATAAAAATCACGGTTGACCATTTTGAATTTCCATATCGCCGTTTGGCATCGGCCGCGTAAGGCCGGCTGTCATCGGGTTGATACGTTGTACCATAAGCACGGATCGGGAATTTGCATGGCACGGCGGCGACCGGTGTCCGCCGGCTGCCCGGGGAGGGCATTGACGAACGGCGCCTGGTTGGGGTATGCGCGACGGCTGAAACGGGCCCGCCTCCTGTGGACATCGTCCGGGCCCGTCACGACGACCCCCGCGAAAGTGACAACAGCATGCGACGCCGACATTGCGAAATCACCGACCCGGCCGAACTGGAGGCCATTCTGACGGCCGCCCGGATCGGCCGGATGGCTACCGTCGGGCCTGACGGCTACCCCTATGTGACCCCGGTCAATTTCGTCTATGATCGGGCCTGCATCTATTTCCACTGCGCGCTCAAGGGAGAGAAACTGGACAACATCGCCCGCGATCCCCGGGTGTGTTTCGAGGTGGATCTACCCCTGGCCTACATCGACCTGGACGCCAACCCGGACGGGGGAGCCTGCAAACTGCACCAGTTTTACCACAGCGTGATCATTCGCGGCGAGGCCCGCGTGCTGCCGGATGGGGAGCAAAAGGCGGCCGCCCTGAACGCCTTGGTAGCCAAGCACGAACCCGGCCGCGCCTTCGCTCCGGTGGACGGGGCCATGCCGGCCTGCAGGGCCTGCGCCGTGGTGGAAATCAAGCCCCGCCACATGACGGGCAAATGCGATCTGGCCCAGAACAAGACCCGTGATGAGCGTCTGGCCATTGCCCGTCACCTCCTGAAGCGCAACCGCCCCGGCGATCGGGAGACCGTCGCGGCCATGGGATTCGATCCGGACCGGATTTGACGGCGAGGCTCGGGAGCCGCTTGCAACGCCGGCCATGACCTGACACCGATCCCACGTCCGCCGGTCCGTTTTCAGGCCGGTCTTGGCCTTATGATCAACTCCCCGGCCGCATCCAATTCCTTGAGCACCAGGGCGATTTCCTCGGCGCCGTCATGGATTCTGCGGGTGCAGGCTTCGGCCGCGGCCGATCCATGGTAGGCCATGGCCTGTTCGAGATCGGTGAAATCCACGCCGGTTAACTGCCGGCAGTCATGGCCGCCGATTCGGCGGTCGAGGCGGCGCACGATTTTCTGGGCCGGCTGGACCGACGGCAGGAGGCCGTCCAGACCGTCGGTGATATCCTCTCTTCCCGCCACCAGTCCTACGATGATCATGCCGCCGGCATGGATGCCGCAGGTCAGCGAACTGAACATGCCGGCCGTGAAAGCCGTAGACGCCCGCAGTACCATGGGTTCGTGCCAGCCCAGAGCATCGAGAAACGCGGCCACGATGGACTGGGTGCAGCTTGCGGCGCTTGTCTTGTAGGCCCGGGCGGCCCGGGCGACGTCGCCGATCCAGCGGTTTCCTTGAGGAATACGAACAGGCGTGGCGGAGGGGGCAAGCTTTTGCATGAATACCTCCTTTTGCTTGACGGGCGGTTGAATAACGCGATGAGCGCAGGCCAGACAGTTTAAAATCTGATGAAAGAGCGTCGTTTAGGTGCAATCAATGCGCCATTGGAGGAGGATTCTAGGCCCGTATGGTCGAGTGCAATCGTTTTGCATCAGCCTGTTAGGACATCAGCCGCCGGCCGCGGATCCACCGGCCGAAAGGGCCGACAGGCCTAAGCGGTTTTGCGGGCGCTCACCTGGATACTCACGACCGAACGGCCGGCATCGACGGCTTGTTCGGGCGTGAGGCGGGCTTCTTTCAGAATCGACTGCACGAAGGGATCGTTGAGCGGAAGGTTCTCCGCGAAGGCGGACTGGTTCTCAATGGCGATATCCTCGAATCCGGTCGCGCGCAGCATGTCCAGATAATCCTCCCGCAGCACCGCTCCGGCCACACAACCCACATAGGCCGACACCGATTCGCGCAGGGCGTCGGGCAAGGGGTTGAGGAGCACAATGTCGGCGATCATCAGCCGCCCGCCGGGGCGCAGCACCCGCAGGGCCTCGGCAAATACCCGGGGTTTGTCCGGCGAGAGGTTGATCACGCAATTGGAAATGACGACATCCACGGCCGCATCGGCCACCGGCAGGTGCTCGATTTCCCCTAGCCGGAACTCCACGTTCGCATAGCCGCCCGCTTCGGCGTTGCGGCGCGCTTGGTCGAGCATTTCCGCCGTCATGTCCACACCGATGACGCGACCTTCCGGGCCCACGGCCCGGGCGGCCAGAAAGCAGTCGAAACCCGCCCCGGCCCCCAGGTCGAGAACGGTCTGACCTTTCTCGAGGGCGGCCAGGGCCACCGGGTTGCCGCAGCCCAGGCCGAGGTTGGCGCCTTCGGGCACATCGGCCATCTGCTGTTCCGAGTAGCCCATGGCGCGGGACTGGTGTTGATCGCCGGGCTCAGCACCGCATCCGCTCGGGCGCGCCTCCGGTCCCCCGCAGCAGGAACCCCGGCCCAGGGCCACCTGCCCGTACTGGTCGCGAACCATTTTCCTTATCTCGGTCGAATTATTCGATGACATATTGCCTCCTTGAATGATTCCGGTCTTCAGGCACAGACGGCCAGGTCGGCCTGAAAGGGATAGAGTATGCAAACGAAGTATTTTAATTTTTCGAAAACTATCGAAGTGTTAATTCAAAAAAAACACCTACCGTCAGAATGAAAAGAAACGCCGCAACTGGTCCACGATCTCGGGATCGATCCAACACTCGATTTTCTGGCCGCGCCGGCGGGTGCGAATCAGCCCGGCCTGGCGCAGCTCCTTGATGTGGTGCGAGACGGTCGAGGCGACAATATCGAGCTCGCGGCCCAGATCACCGACGCAAGCGGTTTCGCAAGCGTCAATGACGCTGATGGTTCCGGGCCTGCAACAGCTGGCCAGGCGCTGGAAGATTTTCAGGCGATTGGGATTCGAGAGGGCCTTGAAAATATCGGCGAAGCGATCAAACTGTATGTTTTTATTATTCGACATATATACACTTATAAAACTATTTATCGGATTGTCAATGGCCAATTCAGCTTCCGTTGCGCGACACGGGTGGCGATGCTTTGAGGATGGCGTCAGGCGCGGTCGGTTTTCAGACGGCCGCCTGGCCCTGCAACCGCAGGCGTTCCGGGATGATGTCGCGGCGGAAGACATCCTCCAGAGTTTCGGCCCGACGGATGACCTCGGCCCGCGAGCCTTCGACCAGAACGGTGGCCGGTCGCGGCAGGGCGTTGAAATTACTGGCTGAAACCTCCTGGTAGGCCCCCATGTCCAAAAGTGCCACGATGTCGCCGGGCGCCACCGCCGGCACCCGGACAAAGGGCAGGATGCGGTCGGCCATGCAGGAGTGGCCCACCACGTCGGCCACGTGTTCGGGCGGATCGTCGGTCCGGTTGGCAAAGATGAAATGCCCGAACTGATACTCGTAGACCCCGCCGCTCAGGAAAAAATAGGTGGTGTCGGTCAGCACCCAGTTCATGGGCAGGGGCTCGGTCTGCTGTTTGAACTGCTTGACGCGGGTGAGGTGGATACCGGCGTTGCCGTAGAGACCGCGGCCCGGTTCGAGCTGAAGCCTGACCCCGGTGGTGTCGACGCCCGCCCGACGGAGTTCGCGCCGCAGGGTGCCGGCGGCGGCCCGGCCATAGGCTTCGATCGCGGGTGCCCGCCGCCGGCTGGGTGTCTTGGTGAATAAGCCCACGAACCGGCGCATCAGGGCGTAGCGGCGGGCCGGCGGCAGCAGCTGCAGCAGGCAGGCCAACGGCCAGGTGAGCCAGGTTTCGACCACGTCGCGGCGCAGTCCGAGTTTGTTGTGGGGGTCGCGGTGGAGCGCGAAGCCGCCGCCGATATCGATTTCGCGCGGGCGCCAGCCGCCCCATTCCCGTGCCAGTTCGGCCGTGAGGCGGGCGTAGCGTTTCATCAGCCCGCGCCAGTACCACAGGCTGGCGTGGTGGCGCCCGGCGTGAAAATGGATGCCCACCATGTCAAGGTTGGGCCGTTGTAGCACCTCCCGGCCCAACTCGGGCAAGTACTGGGCCGGGATGCCGGATTTATAGGTTTGGAGGCCCAGATCGATGGACACCTTTTCCTGGGCGAAATCGGTGGGCCGCCACAGGTTGGGAAAGCTGGGTTTGACCCGAAAGCGGATGCGTGCGCGGGTCCCCAGCCGCAGGGCGATCCGGTCGATCCGGCCGGGTTCGTCCAGGTCCTCCACCGTGATGCGGACCCCGGCCCGGACACACTTTTCGATCAGGGCATCCGGCTTGCCCCCGCCGTTGACCGAGATCTTGCCGGGGGCCACACCCGCATTCAGGGCCGCCTGCAACTCGCCCTCGGAGTAGATGTCGGCCCCGGCGCCTTCCTGGCTGAGGATCAGGCGCGTGGCCAGAATCCAGTTGGCCTTGATGGCGGGCAGCACCTCCACCGCGCCGTCGGGCCAGGCCTCGGCAAACGCCTGCTGAAAGCGCCGGGTGTTGCGCCTCAGCTGGTTTTCGGAAATAACGAAAAGCGGGGTGCCGAAACGCCGGGCCAGCGCGACCGTATCGCAGCCTTCGATGAAGAGGCGACCGTCGCGGGTGGTGAGGCACTCGTCGATCTGGGTGATGGCCATCATTGCCCCTATACTGACGGATGGTCCCAGTCCCGGCACCCGGTTTATGGTTGCCGGAAGGTGGTTTGGTCCCTATATACCAGATGAAGGCCCGGTGACCAGGGCCGATCCCACTGAACCGGCAGCCGCGCAAAGCCGCACGGAGGTGCCGATGCCTTTTCTTCCCATTGTCTCCAGGCCGGAAATACGCGACGCGGGGACGGCCGCAACGCCGGCGGGACCGCTGCCCATCTTCTATATGAACGACTACTCCGTCATGGGGCTGCGGGTCAGTGATTGCGATGCCGCCCTCGAACTTCTGGCGGCCCGCCGCTATACCGTGTCCCGTCGCCAGGGCGGCCACGGGGTTGTCGTCGGTTCCGCCGAAGACATCCGCGCGATCGCCGCCTTGCTGGCGGAAAACGGCCTGGGCGGTGAAATGGCCGATCTCGTCACCCAGATCTACCAGGGGTGATAGGGTGACAGGCCTGCCCGGGTGGCAGGGGATTATCCAGTTGCCTGCGGGGCCCCAGCGGCCGCCGGCTGATAACGCCGAATTTTTGACACCGGGTTGCAAATGCGCTAAAAGCGCGTGGCGCTGCCCGCTCGAAAACCCATTCTGCGGCTATCCCTTAATCCATACAGTCCCATCGGGTTTGACCCGATGAGATTCCGGAGGCTCTGCCATGTCGGTGTGTGTCCAAGGCAACGTGCTGGAAGAACTGTTGAAACTGCTCAAGCTCGAGATGATCGAGCAGAATATTTTCCGGGGACCAAGCCAGGACCTGGGCTTCGGCAACGTATTCGGCGGCCAGGTGCTGGGACAGGCCCTTTCGGCGGCCTCCCAGACCGTAACCACCGAGCGCCGGGCCCACAGCCTGCATGCCTATTTTATGCGCCCGGGCGTGGCCACCAGGCCCATTGTCTACACCGTGGACTGCATCCGCGACGGAAAGAGCTTCACCACCCGCCGGGTGGTGGCGGTTCAGAACGGTCGGGCCATTTTTTTCATGTCGGTGTCGTTTCAGATCGATGAACCGGGCTTCGACCACCAGGCTGAAGCTCCCCGCGTGCCCGGCCCCGAGGAGCTGGAGCCGGACATCGAGATGGCCCGCCGGTTCGCCGACCGCATCCCCCCGGGCATCCGCGAGAAGATTCTGTGCGCCAAGCCGATCGAAATCCGCCAGGTCAACCCGGTGGATCCCTTTGCCCCGCAGAAGATGGCACCCCAGAAATACGTCTGGTTCAAGGCCATCGACCGCATGCCGGACGATGTGGCGGCTCACCAGTACATGCTGGCCTACGCCTCGGATTTCAACCTCGTGGCCACGTCCCTCTATCCCCACGGCCATACCTACTGGGAATCCGAGATGCAGGTGGCCAGCCTGGACCATGCCATGTGGTTTCACCGGGATTTCCGTATGGACGACTGGCTGCTCTATGCCATGGAAAGCCCCAACGCCTTCAAAGCGCGTGGTTTGAATCTCGGCAAGATCTTCACCCGCAGCGGCCGACTGGTGGCCACCGTGGCCCAGGAGGGGCTGATCCGCTATCATGCTCTAAAGGCAGACGCCTGATACCTGTTCACGATTTTCATCACTGATTCAGGGATAGGCAGTGAAATCGTTGAAGCCTTGCTAGCAAGCCTTCGATACAGTTCGACGATTCAATTAATGATGGCGGCAAAATAAGACCAACGCTGCAACAGCATTCTTCTCTTCGATATCACCCCTTCGTTAGATGTCTACCATCAGTATAAGGACATCTATAGACCCTTATTGAAATATCTTTTTCCTTTTCAAAATGACTGCTCTCCTGTTAGCACAAGTTTCCGAAACGTAAAGATTCTTGTATTTTCCATCAAAGCCCCTGCAATGTCGGTATTTTGTATGAGGTGTTTGCCTTTCTTGTGGAGATAAATGCCATACTCCACATTGAAAACAATGGTTCGGAATAATGAAATTACTACCCCCGAAATTCAATTGAGAATTGGGTTTTTATATATCCGCCCCACTTGGTGGCAGATCAGGGGAAGCACTGCTGCACGATTAGGTCAGGATTTCTTCATTTTCTTTCGCGTGAAAGAAAACGAAGCAAAAGAAAACGCCCGCGCCCCGCTTGTCCCTGCGCGTCGGTGATAAGATCGGCGCTTGTCGGAACTCGCTTCGCTCAAACAGGCCGACAAGCTTTTTCCGATCTCATCACCGATGCTCGGCGCAGGGCAAAGGAAATCCGTAAAAGCTACAACGGTAAATCGGTTGTAACGCCCTTTTGAATGGATGTCCTTCCTGCTCGTATGAATAGAGGACCTGGCGCTCGACGGCATGGTTTTCAGGAAGTGGTCGGATCCAATCCGGGGCCGCATAGACCGACGGGACCGGCAGCCATCCGATGGCCGCCAGCCAGAGGACGAACCCGATGAGGGCCAGGGCAAGAAGATCCCGAAGGATCTGCCACCGGGGGGATCGGGTCTTGGGTTTCATATGGGCTCCTTGCGAATCGATGGGCCGGTCGGAGGATGTTCTATTTTTTCAAGACGATTGATCTGTCAGAAAAGTCGACAGGGATGCCTGGGCCGTTACAACAAAATGCTCATCGCACGGGGGCCAGGGTATCCGGCGTCGCCTGTAACTTTTCTGCGCGAGGCGCCGACTACCATTACAAAGTCGCCCCGCGGGCAGACGCGGCTTCATCGGCCGATACGGCATCCAACTTGACAAACCGAGAAGGAGTGACAGATGAATAGATCGATTTACCAATCAAGAGGGGTTTTCATCGTGATGGCCGCCGGCATCCTGGCGTTGTTCACGGCAGTCGGTGTCCATGGGGTTCACGCTTTTGGAAACGGCGGTCATGGCGGGGGCGGCTTCGGGGGGCTGAAAATGCTCATGCAACTCGATCTGACCGATGCCCAGAAGACGCAGATCCGCGATATGCTGCCAGCTTACAGGGCGGAGAAGGAGGCTCGTCAGGACTCACTGCGGGATAAGCGGGAAAAGATGCGGGACTTGATCGAAGCCGAGCGTTTCGACGAGGAGGCCGTGCGCCAGGCGTTTCGTGAAATGGCGCCGCTAATGGAGGACATGGCGGTATCGAGGGTGCAGTTCATGCATGATTTGAAGGCCGTGCTCACAGCGGAGCAGGTTGAGCGCATCAGGAAGAAACACATGGATCGTGAGGAACACCGCGGTGAACGCCGCCGGACCCGTGACGCCATGCTGGATACCTGGCTCGGCACCCCGGCCGAAAGCGATCCCGCCCAGTAGGTCGGCGCGATGTCGACGGTTCACGCCTTTAACCGTAAGCCGCGGCCGGGAGCCATGCCCGATCCGATGGACCAGACCCAAGAAGATCAAACGGTCGTCGCGCAGGTTCGCGGCGGTGACGTGAATGCCTTTGAGGCGCTGTTCACGAAATACCGGGGACATGTGACCGCCATTGTTCGGCGGCATGTCCCCGGTGACCGGGTGGCCGACAACGTGCAGGACGCTTTTGTGCGGGCTTTTCAGTCTCTGGACGGATACAGGGCGGATGCCCCTTTCCGTCGGTGGCTGGCCACCATCGCCGTCAGGACCTGCTACGATTTCTGGCGGCGGCAGTACCGCAACAAGGAAATTCCCATGAGCCGTCTGTCCGAGGAACACCGGAAGTGGCTGGAGAACAGCCTGTCCGGCCGGTCACGGGAGGACTGGAAGACGCTGGGTCGCAGGCGCGAAGCACGCGAGATTCTGGACTGGGCGCTGAACCGGCTGGGCCCGGAAGACCGGATGGTGATCGAACTGGTTCATCTGGAGGGAATGGCCGTCAAGGAAGCAGCCCACATGATGGGCTGGAGCACGGCCAACGTGAAGGTGCGGGCCCACCGGGCCCGCAAGAAGATCAACCGCTGGCTGTTGGAGGCCTGAGCCGGCCGGTCGAACGAATCCGGGCCGAAGGAAGGACGGAAGATATGATCCCCAAGCACCCATCGGCGAACAAGCTGCACAAAATTCTTAAACAGGCCTATCTTCAAAGGGCGGATGCGGCTCATCCGCCAGTGGATTCAAATGCGCTCATGCGTCGCATCCGCCAGCTTGGGGACACCGGGACAGCCGCTTCGCCGGGAGCCTTTCTCGATCGTTTTTTCTGGCGCCTGGTCCCGGCGGCCGGCGCCCTGATCGTTGTTCTGGCCCTGGTGGCGGCGGGTCTCGACTTTGCACCGGATCAGGCCTGGTCCCTGCTCAGCTATGAAAACGAAGCCGCCGACATGGTGCAGAACCTGCTGCTTTAGGTGAGCATATGAAACGCTGGAAAATGGTCGTTGCATTGACGGTTGTCTTGATTTTGGGAATTATGATCGGCGTCGTCGGCACCGGTGTGGTCATCAAACACGGGCTGGCGTTCGGCCACCGCGGTTCCGAGGAGCGCAAGGCCTTCATCATGAAACGGCTCGAGCGTCGATTGGATCTCACCGGGGCCCAGAAGGAGCGGGTGGCGTCCATCGTGGACCGGCGTCACGCCAAGGCGCGCGAACAGTTCCGGCGCCACCGCCAGGCCCTGCACGCCTTCATGCAAGAGAGCTTCGCGGAAATCCGCAAGGAACTTCTGCCCGAGCAGCAGGTCAAGCTGGATGCCTTTCAGACCGAGTTGGAGGAACGCTTCCGCAAACGGGGCCGACACTTCCACCCGCCACATAAACCCTGATCCCAACCGGCCGCTGTAATCTGGGGCTAACATTCAGACGATAGGCCGATGAGTAAACGCAGGCTTGACCGTGGCGGGGGTGATGAACCCGAGGAGATCGAATGGATGCAATTGAATATCTGCCCGACAAAAACATCGACGATAACGGTCCGGTTTCGCGGCGCTTTCTGGTTGAAGGCCTGAAAACCTTCCTGATGGCCTGCCGTCATGTGCACCAGATGCCTTACGGCCACAATAGCAGTAAGGACGATCCGCTCATTTTGTTCGACGAGGGCTTGGGCACCTGCACCACGAAACATATGGCCATCGGCCTGCTGGCCCGGGAGATGGGCCTGCCGATCGACAAGTGCATCGGGATTTACCCCATGACGGAGCCTCTCGTCACCGGTGCGGACCGCATCTGCCGGGAATACGGCCTGAGCGCGATACCGGTGGTGCACTGCTTTCTGGTCTACGACCGCTACCGCGTGGATCTTACCGAGGGCAATCTGAACGGCAAAAACGGCCCCATCGACACTTTCCTCTATACCCGCAATGTAGCCCCAGACATTTCCGAGCGCGACGAATACCGTCTCTACCGGCAGGCGCTCAAAGACAATATCTTGACGCAGGCCGATTGGAAGGGGGTGGACATCAAAACCGTACTGGCCGCACGGGAAAAGGCCCTCGTCCTGCTCAAGACCAATATGCAGCGCCAGCAGGCGGCCGCGCCTGCGTAGACCTTTCAGGTGAGGTCGGTGGAACCCTGAGAACGACGGGAACTAACAGAATCCCAGGCGGCACTCCTTTTTGGTGGACCGGCTGATCACCTTGCAGGCGAATCCCAGTGGGATGAAAAGTGCCAGCACCAGTAGCGCATAGGGAAGGAAAAGGTTGACGGCCGTAAACGCGATCAGAAGGCTGACGGCGATCACGATGCATATGTTTTTCATGGTTGAATTCCTTGGCTTCATGGTTGAACCTGCGTTTTTCGCAATCGATGTTGCGTTGAAATAATAAGCATGCCGAATTAACAAAACAAATCAAAACCATTTATTTTCCCAACGCCGTGCTTGTCCGTCATGGTTTTGACATCCTGACGTTTTTTGGATATTTTTTCCCTATTGATTCCACGACAGCCGGCCCCGCCCCGATATCCCCGAATTTATCGTGCCCAATCCACACGCCGGACAGGTGTCCACCCTATGGGGTGCGCCCCGGGCATCCCTGCATCCATGCCGCCACCCGGATAGCTGTTTGGGGGAGTCGGCACAGCAGGACCCGTGGGATAGGTCATTTGACAAACATTGTCAGGTTCTGACGCGTTTCGTCAGCACGGCGTCGTTGCTAAAACGCCCGCGCTTTGTGTTGGGCGGTCGGCATCTGCCGCCGTAATCTCAAGCGTGATCAGTGAGTTTTCCGACACGATCGTTCAGGGCGCGCGTCGCATGGCAACAACTGATGGGGGAAGCAAGGGAGCCATAGAATTGGCGCATAATTTGCATATCTTTGCAACTCGTTTGTGTTGCGGATGCGGGTCGAACTGTCGTCCCGCATGCATTTTGAATATCGATGGATAAACACCTTGCCTCGACAACGAATTTTAATTCAGGAGCTTTCCATGGAATGGTTCTACAGCCTTAACGGGGAAGAAAACGGGCCGATCAGCACGGACGATCTGAAGACACTTTTCAAATCTAAAACGATCACCGCCGAAACCAAGGTGCGGCGCATCGACATGCCGGGCTGGCAGCCCTTGCGGCAGTTCATCAAGGGGGCGGCAGCGCCGCCACCAGATGCGGCGACCCAACCTGCAACTGGATCGCCCCTGGAAATGGAGCGCCAGGACTCGCCTCCGTCTGCGGCCAGCCTTTCTCCCGCCGCCCCTACTGCTGAGCCGTCGGCCTCGCGCTGTTCCGAATGCGGCGGTGATTTTCCACCCGATGATCTTATCCGTTTTGACAACGCCCATATCTGTGCGGCCTGCAAACCGCTTTTTACCCAGAAGCTGCGCGAAGGTGTGCGGGTGCAAAGTACCATGAATTTTGCGGGTTTCTGGATCCGCTTTGGGGCCAAATTCATTGACATGCTGATTATCACGGTGGTCAGCCTAATCATCGGGTTCATGCTCGGACTGACCATAGGAATCGGGGGGGTCGAAAGCGACGGAGGCTCCCTCGTGGCCACTCTGGTCATCCAGATCATCAACATTCTGATCCCGGCGGCCTACACGACCTATATGGTGGGCCGCTACGGCGCGACCTTGGGCAAAATGGCATGCGGCATCAAGGTGGTGCGCCCCGACGGCGGCCGTGTCAGCTATGCCCGGGCGCTGGGGCGTCACTTTGCCGAGATACTGAGCGGCCTGATTTTGGCCATCGGCTACATCATGGCCGCCTTTGACAGCGAGAAGCGCGCCCTGCACGACCATATCTGCAGCACGCGTGTGGTGAAAAAATAATTCAAGCAACACCTTCACGGTGGACCGTGCCGCGGGCCGAGTCTGATCGCATCGCCCGCCCGTGACGGTCCCGGCATCGGAGAGCCTCAGTGAATATCACCTGCAGCAACTGCCAGGCGGTATTGGATGCGGCCCGGTTCGATACGAGCGCCTATGGCAACTGCCACAGTTGCAACCTGCCCTTGCGGGTTTTGACATTCCCCGCCCTGGGGCGGCCGCTGCCGGTCGGTCGAGAGGGGGCATCCCTGCGGGCGCCACGGACGGCAAGCTGCTATTACCACACCCGCAAACAGGCCACGGTGGTCTGCACGGCCTGCGGACGTTTCCTGTGCGCCCTCTGCGATATGGACATCAACGGGCAGCACATCTGCCCGTCATGTCTCGAGACCGGACGTAAAGAACGGCGCATTAAAGACCTGGACGATCACCGCACACTCTACGATGCGATTGCGCTGGCCATGGCCGTCCTGCCGATGCTTTTTTTCTTTGTTACCTGCATTACTGCTCCGCTGACGCTTTACATCGTCGTGCGCTACTGGAAGGCGCCTCCCAGTCTCCTGCCCCGGACGCGGGTGCGTTTTGTCCTGGCGGCCCTGATTGCCATGCTGCAGATCGGTGGCTGGGGCTATTTTGGCTATAATCTGCTGATCTGATCCGATTGGGAGGAGGTGCGTACCGATGGCGCGTACGGCGACACGATACCGCAAACTGGCCAAAACCGGCGGACTTTTCGCCTATTACTCGCTATGGCAGGGGCCGGACCACCTGCTCATAGCCGAAACCGCCATGGCGAGCGAGGATTATCGGCGCTTTTATTTTCATGAAATCCAAGCCATTATCGTCCAGAAAACCGGTATGCAGCATGTTTACAGTTTTTTGTTCGGACTCCCCGGAGTCCTGGCCCTGATGGTGGGCACCCTTGGCGACACCACACCGCAGCCGTGGCTGATCTTCAGCTTTCTGGCAGGCTTGTTTCTGGCCATCAATCTGTTCCGCGGACCGACCTGTGTCTGCCATATTCGTACCGCCGTCCAAAATGTGAAGATCCGTCCCCTGGTCCGCATGCGCCGCCTCAACAAAGTCCTGGACCGGGTTCAGCCTTTGATTGTTGAGGCCCAGGCCAATCTGCCCAGCGCAACGCCCGGTCTTTCCGTCCCGGCGGGGGCGTCGCGCTTGACACGAGCACCGGAACGCGGGGCGGGCAGCGCCTCAACGATGCCCGTGACGGACGCGGTTTCGACCCGCCTGCACCGGATTCTTTTCGGTGCCCTCGTGATTCAAGCCCTGCTTGCTGGTATCGAGTTTTACGTCAGCAACCTCGTCTATGGCATTTTTGCGACCCTGTTTGTCATGGGCGTCATGATTCTGACCGTCGTGGCCTTGGCCCGTCAGACCGACAGCGGCATCAACGCCGCGGCGAAGCGCTTCACCTGGGCGGCGTTGGCGCTCGTCTGCCTCGAGGTCGCTGCGGGTTATGCGGCGAGCATCTGGTCCTATGCGACCCACCCCGAACTGCTCGAAAACCACTGGGGCCTGTATGAGCATCTGATTCTGCTTTCTCCCCGTGACCATGTCTGGCTAATGGGACTCAGCCTGACCATCATCGTCGCGGCGCTGGGATTGGGATTGGGGGGGTTGGCCAGTCTGCGACAACATCGCAGGCGTCCCACCGATGCCCCCGACCGCGGCCGGCTTCGACAGGCGGCGGCATGATGACCGTGAATCTCGAGCGCCAGCGCTGTGCCCACCATGCCGACCGCGAGGCCGTGGCCCGTTGTCCGCAGTGCGAGCGTTTTTTCTGCCGGGAATGCATCGCCGAGCATGAGGGGCGCGTGCTGTGCGCCCTATGCCTGTCGGTGTCCCACGACCGGCAGGGAGGGCGGCGGACGTATGTTCACCGCCTGCTGGCGCCGCTGCAATTTGCCCTGGGGCTCATTGTGCTCTGGGGGTTTTTTTATTACCTGGGCCAAACCCTTATGGTCCTGCCGGATCAGTTTCACGAGGGTACGATGTGGCAGACCGGAGCATGGGGCGATCCATGAAGGCCACTCGCCCAGAGACCGCGCCGGGTGCAGTGCCCCTGATTGAGGAAGGGTGCCACTTGCTGCGCAACCTACCTTATTCCGTGCTGGCGGCCTATTTCGTGGGCACCCTGCCGTTTATCCTGGGCCTGCTGTTTTTCTGGTCGGACATGAGCCGCAGCGCGCTGGCCCCGCGCCATTGTTCGGCCGGGGCTTTGGGATTGGGGCTGCTCTTCATATGGATGAAATGTTGGCAAACGGTTTTTTGCCGGCAGATCGCCTCCCGATTGATGCGCCAGGCAGCGCCCACCTGGACGCTGTCCCGCCTGGCGCGGATCATGGCCCGGCAGAGTGCGTTGCAGGCCAGTGGTTTCGTCCTCTTGCCGCTGGCGGTCCTGTTTACGGTTCCGGCAGCCTGGGCATATGCTTTCTACCAAAACGTCACCGTGCTCGATGACGGCAGCCCTGAAGGTCTGGCCACTCTGGTACGCCGGGCCTGGCGTCAGACGGTTCTGTGGCCCAGGCAAAACCATTTGATGCTCCTTGTTTTGGGCGCTTTCGGCCTTTTCGTTTTCCTCAATGGGACACTGTTTCTGGCCCTGGCACCGTCATTGCTCAAGCGGTTTGTGGGCATCGACACCCTTTTCACCTTAAGCGGCGTCTGGGGCCTGTTCAACACAACGTTTCTGGCCGTTTCCGTCGCCTTGGCACATGCCTGTCTCGATCCCCTGCTCAAGACACTCTACACATTGCGATGTTTTTACGGTCGTTCGCTTCGGACGGGCGAAGATCTGCGGGCCCGACTGGCTGGCCTGCGCCGAACAGCCGCCGGAGTGGTCTTGCTGGCGCTGCTTCTAGCCGGCACTAACGTGCAGCGGGTCGACGCCGCCGACGGCAGGGCATGGGAGGCCGCCGGCAGGGAGACGGCGGCCGGGATTCAGTCGGAAGAATTGGATGCCGCCATTCGTGGTGTTCTGGCGCAGCCGCGCTATACTTGGCGCCTGCCCCGGGGACAGGCCGTCGTTGTGGAAGAAACGCAGCACGGATGGTTCGCGTCTTTTTTCGACTGGCTGAAGGAAGCCGTCCGGAGCATCATGCAGCCTATCGCGCGCTGGCTCGAACGTCTTTGGGAGTATCTGTGGGAGCGTGCGCCGGAAATCCGCCCCCCGGAGGCCAAGCGCAGTATGTGGCCGGATCTGGCCAAAGGACTGCTCGTACTGGCCGGCGTGGCGCTGGTGGCCTTAGTGGCGGCGGCCATTCACCATCATTACCGGCCCAAAACGAAGCGCACCGATCGGCAGCCGGCCACGCCGGTCACGACCGTCCTGGATCTGAGCGATGATCGTATCCGGGCGGATGCACTGCCCATCGACGAATGGCTGCAACTGGCGCAGCAACTGGCGGCCGAAGGTCGATTTCGACTGGCCATGCGTGCCTGCTTTTTCTCGACCATGGGTGTGCTTGCCAATCGGCATCTCATCATGCTCGCTGACCATAAATCCAACCGCGAGTACGAACGCGAGGTAATGCGGCGGGCGTCGGACCGACCGGCTCTGGGGGCCGCTTTCAAGTGGTCGGTCGACCGGCTCGATCGCGCCTGGTATGGCATGCGAACGATCAATCGTGACGATTTCACCCGTTTTGCCGTGCAACAGCAGGAGATCGCCGCTCGTGCCCAAGGCTAATCGTGTCATCGTCATTCTGGGGCTGCTCGCGGCCCTGCTTTTCGCTGGCGGTCTGTTGCGTCTGCTCGTGCTGCGGTTTCAAGCTGGGGATATCTATCCGCCGTATTCATCGCTGCGCTCCGATCCCCTGGGGACGCGCGCCCTTTTTGACACTCTGGCGCGCCTGCCGGGGCTGACGGTGGCGCGCCATTTCAGCGACCATCGTGAACTGGGGTCCGAGGCCGCCACCCTGATTCTGGACGGATTGAAACCGGAGGCACTGGAGGGACCTCATCATGACATGGCGGCCCTGCAACGGTATGTTGCCGACGGCGGTCGCGCCGTGCTGATGATGCGTGCCGTGAAACCCAGACGAGAAACAGACGAAGACAAACCTGCCGCGCTTCACGGTAAAACGAGCCATGCCCCTCCTGTGGAGGACGATACCGCGTCCGAGGCAGTCTCCGAGCGAACTATCGATCTGCAGGCGGTATGGGATTTTCGCCTCGAGACGCCGCCGCTGGGGCCGAGTCGGCCGGAAGCACGCCGGGACCCTGCGGCCGGGCAGGTCCTGCCCGCGGTCATCGCCTGGTACAGTGGTATGGTGTTGGAGGCCGGCCATGCGGACTGGCACGTGCTGTACCGGGTCAGCGGGTGGCCGGTGATCATGGAACGTCGCCTGGGAAGGGGCAGCGTTTTGGTGGCCACCGACAGCTATCTGATCAGCAACGAAGCCCTGCGCAACCATCGTCAGCCCGTTCTGCTGGGCCACTTGATTGGAGCCAACCGCAAGGTGGTCTTTGATGAAACGCATTTCGGCATCCAGCAGCGGCCCGGGGTTTCCAGCCTGATCCGACGCTATCGCCTCCACGGTATGATTGCCGGCCTGATCCTCCTGACCGGGCTCTACGTCTGGCGAAACGGACATTGCTTTCCGGCGGTCCCACCCGACACGACGGAACAAGGCTTCCGGATGGCCTACCAGGATACCGACCGGGCCTTGATGAGCCTTATCGGCCGACATCTGCCTGACGACCAACTGCTCGACGCTTGCGTGGAATCCTATGAACAATCCATGCCCGGCCCCGCCGCGGAGTCGACGGCCCGACGGGCCCGATTCAAAGCGCTTGCCGCCGCGGCCGGCAAGGACCCGGTGCCAGCGTATCAATCGATTAGCCAGTTATTGACGAGGAGGCCATCGCGATGAGCCAGAAGCTCGAGGTGTTGCAAAAAGTGCTCACCCGAACCAAACACGAGGTCAACAAGGTCATCATTGGCCAGGAAGATGTGGTGGACATGGCGCTGATCGCCATTTTTTCCGGCCAGCACGCCCTGATCGAAGGTGTTCCCGGTGTGGCCAAAACCCTGTTGGTGAGGACCCTGGCGCACATCCTCGGGTGCGAATTCAACCGCATCCAGTTTACACCCGACCTCATGCCGGCCGATATCACAGGAACCAACGTTTTCAATCTCAAGGAAAGCACATTTGACCTGATGAAAGGACCGGTGTTCACCTCCTTCCTGCTGGCGGATGAAATCAACCGGGCACCGGCCAAAACCCAGTCCGCGCTCCTGCAGGCCATGCAGGAGCGCGCGGTCACCATCGACCGTGAGACCCATAGCCTGGATGCCAACTTTACGGTGTTCGCCACCCAGAATCCGGTCGAATATCAAGGTACCTATCCTCTGCCCGAAGCCCAGAAAGACCGCTTCATGCTCAAAATCAGCATGCGTCCACCCGCGCGTGAGCAGGAATTGGAGCTGGCCCGGCGGATGCTGGGCGACTCGGCCCCGGAAAGCGTCCTGGAAAACGGGGAGGTGAAAACCGTGCTGGCACCGGACATCCTGCTCAAGATCAAGCGCTATTTGCCACAGGTGCTGGTGAGTGAAGAATTGGGGGCCTATGTCGTCGATATTGTGCGCCGGACCCGTCAGCACCAGGGCATTCTCGTGGGCGCCGGTCCCCGGGCGACCCAGGCCCTGCTGTTGGCCAGCCGGACATTGGCAGCGGTCCGGGAGCGCGACTTTGTGACACCGGACGACATCAAGGCCATGACCCCGGCGGTTTTAGGCCACCGGCTAATTCTGCAGCCGGAACTCGAGGTCGAGGGGCTGGCCATCGAAGAGGTCGTCCAGGAAATCCTGCAAGCCCTGCCGGTGCCCCGATGATCGTTCCCCAGAACCGGCTGCTGTTCTGGACGGCGGGGGGCGTGCTGCCGGTGTTGACCCTGGCGGCGGCCTTTCCGGAAACAGCGCCAGGCGCCCTGGCCACATTGGCGGCGTTCACGGGGTGGATCGTGGTCGATGCCGTGCGCTCGCGTCATCACGCCCATCAGCTTAGCATTGAAGGGCCTGCGGTCGTAAGGCTGGCCAAGGGGCGGCCGGGCACCCTTCCCCTGCGCCTGGAATGGTCCGGCGAGGGTCGTGGGCTGGCCCGGATCGCTCTGGCGTTGCCCGGTGGTGTGCATGCCGACACGACGATTTTGAAACTGTCCGTGTCCGCCAGCGAACCGCATCGCGAAGCTGTCTGGCCGCTGACGGGCCGCCAGACCGGTCGCTACCCACTGGAGCGGGTTTATCTCGAGATGGACTCCCGTCATCGTTTCTGGGTGTTTCGGCGACCCGTTGCCCTGGCCTCCGAACTGCGGGTCTATCCCAATCTTCAGACCGAATACCGTCTGCTGCGAGGTGGGGCGTTCAGGCACGTGATCGGCATTCATTCCCAGCGCCAGGTAGGTAAGGGGCGGGATTTCGAGCAGTTACGGGAGTACCTGCCCGGCGATGGATACGAGGACATCCATTGGAAGGCCACGGCCAAATTCGGGCATCCGGTCACCAAGGTCTTCCAGATCGAACGCACCCAGGAACTGTATGTGGTGCTGGACGCTTCACGTTTGAGCGGTCGCTGCATGCCCGCCGGGAATGACGACGGGGCCGCAACCAGTGATAGGCCGACCCTGATCGAGTCATTTGTCACGGCCGCACTGGGACTGGGTGTGGCCGCCGAGCGGCAGGGCGACCTCTTTGGTCTTGTGACCTTCAGCGATCAGGTGACCCGATTCCTGCGCGCCGGCAGCGGCAAGGCACATTCAACGGCTTGCCTGGAGTCGATCTACACCCTGCGCGCCGAAGCCGTTGCACCGGATTTCAACGACCTGTTTGCCTTCATTGCCACCCACCTCCGCCGTCGGGCGCTGATCGTGTTTCTAACCAGCCTGGACGACCCGGTACTGGCCGAAAATTTTACGGCGCATGTGGACATGATCCGTCGACGGCACGTGGTCCTGGTGAACATGATCCACCCGCCAGGGGCCCGGCCGCTTTTTTCGGATCCGGCAGTCGACAGCCCGGCCGGGATCCACGGGGCGCTGGCCGGCCACCACACCTGGCATCACCTGCGTGAGACCCAGCGCCGCCTGCAGCGCAAGGGCGTCCGCTTGAGTCTGATGGAGACCGGTCGCCTGAGTCTGCAGGTGATTGCGCAATATTTAGACATTAAACAACGTCAGTTGCTATGATTGTCGACCTGGATAAATTCATTGCCCGGGAGCGCCCCTACTGGGAGCATCTGGAAGCCCGCCTGAACGGGCTGGACGCAGACCCCGACCAGTGCATGCCTTTCGAAGAGGTCCGTGAATTCCACTACTTATACCGGCGTACAGCCTCGGGGCTGGCCCAGATTGCCACCTATGCCACCGATCCTCAAATTCGAATATATCTCGAAAACATCGTAGGGCGGGCTTACAGCGAGATCTACACCATTCGTGGTCAGGCGGCAGCCCGCTTCAGACCATGGCGCTGGATGTGGCGGACCTTTCCGCAGACCTTCCGCCGGCACCTGGCACCGTTTTTACTTGCCACGGCCATCCTATTGACCGGTGGTGTCTTCGGTGCCCTGGCGGTGGCGATGGACAGCGAAGCCAAGCTGGTGCTGGTGCCTTTTTCCCATCTGGCCGGCGATCCTTCCGAGCGCGTCGCACGCGAGGAAGCGTCCGATGGACATAAACGCCTCGACGGCCATATGGCCCAGTTTTCCTCGCACCTCATGACCCACAACACCAAGGTCGCGATTTTCGCCATGGCGCTGGGGATGTCCTGGGGCATCGGCACCGTGTTGCTGGTCTTTTACAACGGCGCCATTCTGGGGGCCGTGGTCCTGGACTATATACGGGCCGGCCAGGGGGTGTTTGTGGCCGGTTGGCTTTTGCCCCACGGTGCAATAGAAATTCCGGCCATCCTGATCGGCAGTCAGGCCGGGCTCGTGCTGGCCAGTGCCCTCATCGGACACGGACGGCCAGTGCCCATGCGTGTCCGGCTTCAAAAGGTTCGCAGCGATCTGGTGACAATGATCGGGGGGTGCGCGCTGATGCTGGTCTGGGCAGGTCTGGTGGAGGCCTTTTTCTCTCAGTACCATGCCCCGGTGCTGCCCTATGGATTCAAAATCGGCTTCGGGGTCCTGGAACTCATTCTGCTCATCCTGTTTCTGGCGCTGGCCGGCCGCTCAAACCCCTGGTGGCAGCGTTTCACCGGGCGCCGACCCCGGAAGAACGTCTGAGAACCCATGGATACCCCGAGATCATACCCAACGATTGATATCCGCACCCCGGAAGGGATCACTTTCGCCTTGCCACTGGCGGGACCCGTGGTGCGCTTTCTGGCTTGGATAACTGATCTGGGGTGTATCCTGGCCTTGTTCCTATCGGTGCAGCCGCTGCTGTCCAATCTGTTTGCCATCATCGATCCTGATCTCGGCGCCGCCGTCCGAATCCTGACGTATTTTGCCATCACACTGGGCTACGGCATCGCCACCGAATGGTGGCTGCGGGGCCAGACACTGGGCAAGAAGCTTTTTCGGCTGCGTGTGCTGGACCTCAACGGGCTGCGGTTGCGATTCAGCCAGGTCGCCATCCGTAACCTGCTGCGGGCGGTCGACAGCCTGCCCTTGGCGTATCTGGTGGGCGGGTTGACCTGTCTTGGCAGCCGCTATCGCCAGCGTCTCGGCGATATCGCCGCCAACACCATCGTCGTCCATCTGTCCGCAATAGCGCTGCCCGATTTGACGGCCATCGCCGTCAGTCGATTCAACTCGCTTCGGGCCTATCCCCACCTGACCGCCCGCCTGCGGCAGCGCGTATCGCCGGAGGAGGCCGGTATTGCGCTCGCAGCCGTCATGCGGCGCAGCCGTCTGGACCCGGATGCGCGCGTGACCCTGTTTGCGGAGCTGGCCGACCATTTCAAGTCCATCGTGACATTTCCGGCCCCGGCCAGCGAGGACCTTCCTGACGAGCAGTATGTGCGCAATGTGGTCGAGGTGCTCTTCTGCAAGCAAGCTTCCTGATGGCC
>JAAUYD010241447.1_pt1 | contig 27469 bp, 19 predicted proteins | sample 7278101 | NCBI WGS metagenome assembly JAAUYD01 (sample SAMN14350128, study PRJNA611818) | marine sediment metagenome | isolation source: surface marine sediment (0.6m) | place: French Polynesia: Moorea | collected 2018-08
GTTTTAGTTTTTCTGTATTTACAGAAAAACCATTTCCATCTGGTGTACCTACTAAAAAACCATATTTTAATTTACGTATGCCAGCAATGTTGTAAAAACAGTTGTTGAGATGATATGGTGAAAACAATTCAATAAAGATTGAGTTGGTAGGTGTAAAAACTAAATTAGCAAATGCTGCACCATGACTTCCTACGATCATTTCTGCTTGTTGAAAAATTTTTACCTGTTTTTCAAGAGGGTAATCTGACATACATACAGTTTCAAAATCATAATTAAATAGTAGTTTTTCGACATCTGGTTCATTGCTTACATAACGGCTATTAGCATCTCTTCGAGAGACGTAAATACGCCTCATAGTTGACTGATTATCTGTATCTTTTAGAAATGTTTTTCTTAGCCATTCAACAGCTATTGGTGAAGCAGTGTTCTGCTTAGATATTTTAGTGAGTAAATGTAATTTATTAAATCTAACTATACTATTATCAATAAATGATGTTCTATCAATAAATTGTGAAATTACCAAGCTATCTTTCACAAATTTTGGATGCTGTTTAGGCATAATTAAAGGTAGATTACTTAAGTCTACCTTCGCTTTTTCAAGTATTGCTAACCTTGGCAGTATTTCTACAAGCCAATGATAAAAGTTATGATATAATGGCATCGATAACATTACTGCTTCAGACATTCGATTTTTGATTCTAAAAGGAATTAGTTCTGAAGAAAGCACATATTTAGGATTACTAAAGATTAAAATACTATCAGGAATAGCTTCTTCAAAAATTTTTCCTCTCCAATGATGAATGCTATTGGGGAAAGACACATCGACATTAGATGCAGAAATTATGCCACAAGGATCTGTTCTGTTTTGATTGGATTTTCTGATTGAATTTAATCTATTAATATATTGGTCTTCAACTGCTCCTGAAAAATAAAATAATGGTTCTTCCAAAGGAATATTCGTGCCATCATAAGCAATATTTACGCCTCCGAAGTCAGACTTTTCAAGAAGTAATTTCGCTTGACACAATCTTGCACCTACTCCTTTTTTCTTAAGAATTAATTTTCTTAATAAAGGTTCAGAATAATACCAAGTCCTAAATTTTATCTCGTTAATAAATCTTTTAATCATGTTAAATGTCTTGATGTCGGTCATCCATCGTAAAGCAGCCTAGGCAAATCCTCCTCATATGGGTTTACAGGCAGAGCCTAGAAACTAGTTAATGTAAGATTTTAAACTTATTTTCGTGCCATTCGAGTCTCGGTTATCTGAATAATCAAAGAGACGATTAATAATATCGAATTTGCAGCAATAGTCGATCACTTGTAATAGGAGTGGTTGCTTTATGAAAACAGTAAGGATCTTGAAAGAAACCCAATCCCTTCTTGCCTTCAATTACTATTTCCTTCTCTTTGCCGTAATATTTGTAAACTTCACTATCATGTTGTTGACATGGAGCTAACATCCAAGAAAGTGGTTTGTTCTCATGAGAGCCTTTTATCATCACATGAGGTCCAGAAGCAGTATCAATATCAGTGATATAAAAATAAATCCTTACTGTGTTATAACCCGGGACTAGATCATAATGATAAACGATCGGTTCATTAAGCCTTTTTTGCTCTTCCTCTGGAAGTTTTGATGCCAGAGTCCAACTCATATAACGCTCGATTTTAGTAGGCCAATAATGTAGATAGTCCCGAGCAATTTGTAAAAGTAATGGATCTTGCACAAGCTTCTCAATTGCCTCACAACCCATTAAGGTTGAGTTACTAAACTCTGCAAGTGCTACTGGATATTTGCCTCGCAGATAGCCATCTTTTACTTCTGTGATAATAAAATCTCCCTCATCTCTTACACGTCCAGTTCCGTAACAAGGAGCTTGGCAAGCATATTCATATACTTCTTCTACAATTGAAGGAGGTAAAGTTAGGCCAAAAGCTACTGATTCCTGGCGAATTTTTTCGGCATAGGTAATAGTATTTACACGATCAAAAATTGATTTATCTCTAATTTTGAGATTATTTTTAGCAGCACCATTATCTAATTGCTGCCGCAAATTTTGAATCAGACTGTATATTTTGCGATTTAGAGGGAATCGAGTCAATAGTCTTTGAATCGCATATTCTCTATCTTCTGTATTTGATAATAGTCGCTTAATAACTTTTGAAAATGCACTAGAATAAGATGTTGTTAATATATTACTTGTCATAAATTTACCCTTTAATAATTAATTAGTTAATAACCATAAGGATTTTTCTACAATGAATATATTTTTCAATGTAAAAAATAAAGTAATGGGTTTACTAACTATGAAGTCTTACCTTGAACTAAGGGTGCTACTTGCTTAATATTTCCTTCATTAGTTAAATCTAAACCTACTGTTGAGGATATTGGCTGAGAAATTATAGAGTTGTAGATATCGAGTATTTTTTGTGCCTTTTGCTCCCAAGTAAATTCTTGAGATCTATGGATAGATTTTTGTGACATATTTGCGCGTATCTGCTCATCACTGGCTAGAATCTTGATTTTGTCACTTAATTGCTCAATAATATATTCTCTCGAAATTGGTTCTATTTTAAAACCTGTTTCTTCAGTCACATATTCACCGATGCCACCATTATTAACAACTATACAAGGAAGACCACAAGCCATAGCTTCTAAAACTACTGCACCACCAAATTCCCTAATAGAAGGGAAACAAAAGATATCTGATTTACTGTAATACTTAAGTGTTTCTTGTTGCGGTATCCAACCTGCAAACTTTACTGTTTCACTTAAATTGAGCTGCTGAATTCTCGTTTCTAGATTGCTTCTTTCTGAACCATCACCGACTATAGTCAGCACTACTTGCTTACGAACCGATGATTCCAATTTACCAATGGCTTCAATGACTATATCAGCACCCTTATATGGTACTAATCTACCCACAAAGAGTAAATTTATCTTGTCAGATGTGTTGACTGTTTTGCCTTGATGAAGAAAATTACTTGTGATGCCATTTTCATAAAAGAGTTCTATCCTACTATCAGTAATTTTAAATAATTTTTTGAGTAGATTGAGGGTGTATGTAGACCCTGCTAGAATCTTGTCGGCTTTTTTATAAGTCTGCACATATCCTGGTATTAAGTATCGACCAATGGCTCTTAAAAAGTTAAATTGAGCCGATTCTTGTCTAGCTACTTTTTGGAAACCTGGGGGAAAAGGAACACCTCCATTAACTGGTCCAAGGATAAAAGGTGTATTTTTACATGCCTTAACTATTTTGACCGGATATCTTGGCATCATCGGAGTCAGTGCATGTACTATATCATAGTCTCCCCGAAGTACTTTTTTATTAAACTTCCGATAAACTTTGTGATTAAATTCTGCATAGATTGGATAACTCAGAACGTTATGCAAGGGCCAATTGACTCTACCTCTATGGGTCAATTTTTCTACTAGAGAATGATATCTGCCACTGAAATTACTTTCATGGACATAAACAACATCTTGATGGGCAGTTATTTTTTGAATAGCTTTTTCATTTCTACCATGAGTAACTAAAGTGACATCAGCTACTTCGCTAATGGCTTTGTAGTAATTGTAACCTTCTAAAGGAACTGAGAAACCTTCTGGGGCACATTGCTCTACAATCAGTAAAACCTTTAATTTTTTGCTAGTCATTTATGTCTATAAAATCTCCAAAACTTCACATCTAGCTATTTCTAAATAGTTCTATTAATTACCCGATATTTAAGTATAAACTAGGTTATAGTAGGCTTTATACTCCTCTGAAAGTAAAGGCTGCCACCAATCTTGATGGCTTAAATACCATTCAATAGTGCGGCGGAGTCCACCTTCTACGGTTTCTGCTGGAGTCCAACCCAGCTCAGTTTTGATTTTATCGGCATCAATGGCATAGCGACGGTCATGACCTGGTCTATCCTTAACGAAGGTAATTAGTTCTTGTGCGGGACGTACAGGTAACTCAGGAGCTAGTTCATTCATGAGTTCGCAAATCTTGTGAACTAGATCGATATTTTTGACTTCGTTGTTACCACCAATGTTATAAGTATCACCGGTTTTACCTCGGTTAATCACCACATCTAAAGCACGACAATGATCGCCCACATATAACCAGTCTCGAATATTTTGTCCATCTCCATATACTGGTAGGGGTTTACCTAGTAAAATATTGATACACATTAAAGGAATCAATTTTTCTGGAAAATGGTAAGGACCATAGTTATTAGAACAATTAGTGACTATGGTAGGTAAGCCGTAAGTGTGATAATAAGCACGGGCTAAATGATCGCTGCCAGCTTTAGAAGCAGAATAGGGGCTATTGGGGGCGTAGGGTGTAGTTTCCGTAAATGGATGGTCTTCTGTGTTCAGAGTGCCATAAACTTCATCAGTAGAAACATGGAGAAAGCGATCGCTCTCTAATTTCCCCCGTTTTTCCCAATGATGACGAAAACTTTCCAATAGGGTGAAAGTGCCTACAACATTAGTGCGAACAAATGCATCCGGTCCTAAAATTGAGCGATCGACATGGGACTCCGCAGCAAAGTGAGCCACTATATCAATCCCTTCCGATTGTAGTAGATCATCTATCAGGGGGCGATCGCAAATATCCCCATGAACAAAGCGAAAATTTTCCCTGTGCGTCAAAGAAGACAAGTTGTTCCGATTCCCAGCATAGGTAAGAGCATCGAGAACAATTACGCGATCTTCAGGATATTTTTCGCACCAGTGATGGACAAAATTGGAGCCAATAAATCCGGCACCACCTGTAACTAATAATCGGCGTGGTTTTGCTGATAAATTATGATCTAGTTCAGAAAATTTCATTTTTTGCTCAGTAGTATTAACGGCTTTCCAATATTAACTTAACGGTCTGATTCAGTACAATTATGGAGATTCTTCATTACTTAAATGACCATAATTAGTAATCTTGGGATTAAGTTTTTGTTCTGACCATAGCTTCCTGATAAATATCGATAATTTTTGTCACTTTTACTTCCCAGTCAAAATTGTCGAGTACCCGTTGGCGGCCAGCTTTACCCATTGCTTCACGAAACTCAGGAGATTTTGCCAGTTTCAACATTGCTTCTGCAAGATCTTTAATAAATGAATCTCGGGAAATAGGATCGATGAGAATACCACAGGATTCATCTAGATAGTCAGCAGGTCCACCCCAGTTAGTGGCAATTACAGGTATACCCATAGCCATAGCTTCAAGTATTACAGCACCTCCACATTCAAATAGGCTGGGAAGTACCAGTACATCAGCCGATTCCAACCTTTGGGCACACTCGGCTTGGGGAAGCCAACCCGTAAAGCTAACTATATCTCTTTCCCGGTGCTGTTTCCCAGAATTTTCTCCATTCTGGGGTTTAGTTAAATCAAACTCTTGTGCCAAAGTTTGCAGGGTTGGCAATTCAGGACCAGTACCAATTATTTCCAACTCTACTGATATTTGTTCTGCTACACTTTTGCAAGCCGCTAATAGCAGATCCACTGCTTTCCAATCAACTAACCTGCCAACAAACACAAACTTGATTGGTTGCTGGGGATTTTGTTCTGTAATGTCCTCTAATCTATGACTTGGAATTTGAGGGTTTTGTTTCCATAAGGACAAATCTACACCATTTTCTACTAAGTTAGTTACCTGACCACGAATAAATTTTGGCAGTGCATCTGTTGTACGTGAATTAGCAACTAACAAGGTTGTTGCCCTCAGTTTGCCAGGAATTAACACATTGAAAAAGCTGCTCCATAAACGAGCAATTTTCAAAGTCTGATTAGCTAATCGGCTTTCCATATATCGGAAACCAGGAGGGTACTCCATTCCCCCATTCATTGGTCCAATGACTACGGGTACACCTAGACCAAAAATCATTGATGGCTCTTTAGGAGAAACGGGTATGGGTTGATGAATGATGTCAATTTTTTGCTCCCGAATCGTTTTTTTGATTATGGGACGCTGATATAGTATTTGGGCTACTAATCGCACAAACAATTTAACAGTAAAGTTAGCCACTCTACTGGGCAAAAATCTTTCCAACCTACCTACAACACGCAGCCAATAAGGGTCAGGTACAAAGCAAATACGGTCAAAGTCCTCGTGGAAAAATGATTTGAGTTCATCACGAGTCCAATCATGAACCACAAGCCATGCTTCCACACCCCGCTTGCGAAGGAAGTGAAAGTAGTGCCATGGTAAAGCTGCTTCACCACCAAACTTGAGTGATGCATGTTGGGCAACAATCAGAACATGGGGATTATCTACAGACATCCTAGTGCATTTATACTACTAAAAGAAATATAAAAAATTGTGTGTTATACCAATTTGAAATATGATTGCGACAGATAGAAAAGAAGAAAAGCTAATATATCAGCTCTTTCATAATCTAAAATCCAAAATGATATTAGGTTTCACCCTCGCATCAAGAGCCAGGAAATTTACACATTTGGTTTAAGGTAGGAAAATTAATGCACTGCTTGATGGCAATTTCTGCATTTTTACATCCTGGTATGTGCCCTGGAACGGGATGTAAATGACTAATAAACCAATCACTAACAGTAGTATTAAAATTTTTGAATCCCCACCATCTAATATTTTGCTTGATTTCTGGTTCAACCAAAACTGGATAGAACAAATAAGATGGAATAGAGCCTTTAATCACAACTGGTTTTGTATACCCATTTTCTTCACACCAAAGTTCCCAATTTTTTGCATTTTCCCTTCTACATTTAATGTAATAGTCAATTTTTTTTAATTGATTGAGTCCAAGAGCCGCAATCGGTGCTGGCATTTTCCTACCGTAGTTAGCTGGACAAATTCCTTGTTCTTCTTCGCTACTAGTACTGTAAATGGCATACTCTTTATTTAACAAATAGTATACATCCCCCAACCACCAAGACTGGGGATGTTTAAATTGATAAAATTCAAGGGATACATTACGTAACTGTTTGTCAATCCAGACCTGATCTGCATAGGGAGCTTGATCGTAATATGCTCTAATCCTTTTTGCTAGTTGATCGTCATTGGTAACAGCAACACCACCCTGAATAGTATTGAAAATTTTAGATTTTTCACTACTATAAATAGCAACATCACCTAAATTGCCCACCTTGCGTCCCTGGTACTCAGCTCCTGTTGTATGGGCACAATCTTCAATCACTTTTAAACCATGCCGTTTTGCCAAATCAATAATAGCTTCATAATCACGACAAACTATTCCATAAAGATGATGTAATAGAATTGCCCGAGTTTTGGGAGTGATTTTACTCTCTATCTGGTTAACATCTGCTCCATAGGTATCTAGTTCAATATCGCAATAAACTATTTTTACCCCAGCCCATTTAAAGGCATTAGGAACCACAACACAGGTATAACCAGGCATAATCACCTCATCTCCTGGCTGCAAATCCAGAGCATAAATACACGCAGTCAGTGCTACTCTTCCACCCATAAAAGCAAAGGCATATTTGGAGCCATTCCAACGGGCAAATTCATTTTCATATTGGGAAACTACTTCATTGTCTTGCCAAGATGAAGGTCTAGAGAGCCATTCGTTTGCTACTTCTACATCATCAAAATCTAATGTCATTGACTTAGAATTAGACATTCGTAATGGTCTAGCAAACATCAGGTTCAACACATTACGTGCCTGATTCTTGCCTATATGTTTTAAATCATGTTTGATAACTTTATTCATTAGTAATCTACTCTAAAAATAATGCCTTCAAAATAGATGTTATGGATTAATTAGGTAATTATCAGCTAACAGACTGGACTTGTGGTAATTGCTTTTTTCTGGACCAAATTTTTTTGATAATGTAATGATCGATGCGGCGATGCCAAACTTTATAATCAAAGTCGAATAATGTTTTATATAAAGCAATCAATGAAGCAGCTTGGGATGCTAATGGTAGCTTGTCAGATTTACTTAATCCAATGTGTGAGTAAGATATATAAAATGATTGGGGGTCGTCTTGATAGTTCACATTGCAGACTAATAAACTTTTTTTCCATGTCATGAAATGCATATACATGATTTCGTGATTTTGGTTATGTAGTTTTCCAGATTGCCAACGCCAGCGATTTAAATGTCTTCCTAGACGCGCAGCAGGCATGGGCTTATATAAATTAGGATAGTTAACTAACCACTGGGGCCAAAAAATAGATACTTCACCTTTTTTCGATAAATCTTTGACTAAATTTGTCATAGCTGATTCGTCAAAACAGCAATGTTCTGATGAAAGCAGTTGAGCTTGATAATAAGGACAGCGAGTAAATAATTGATTAATTTTACTATTGTTGAGATAAAGACAAAAATGACCAGATATAATTTCTTTTCCTGCTGATATTATTTCGTATTCTCTCAGGATATAATCATTAATAAATGTGCGAATATCTCCCCAGACTATATCTAAATCGCAATGACCCCAAAATTCATAATCTTTGATGTAGTCTGCAAATACAGCACCAAATGTGGGTTTGAAATCACACATTTTGTAGATAAATGGTAAATTGACTGCAAATCCCAATTTTTGGGAGGATAATAAATTAAAATCCTCAATGGTAAATGGTACAAATTTGACATTGTTTAGGGAAACATTAGGTATCTCGCAATCTGTAAACAAAATCCAATCAATTCTGGGGTTATATTTACAAGATTGAAGAAAAGCAGGGAACCAAGTTGGCCATTTTCCAAAATAAAGAATAATTAGGGCAATTTTTTTCATTTATATTATCAATTAGAATTATTAATACTCAAAATATCTAGATATTTTTCCGCAGTTTTTTCCACAGTAAACTGCTCTAACCAATGTGAAGGAACAGATTTATGTTGACCAGACAAAATATTTAACATTGCTTCTGCAAGGGCTGTGGGGTCATTTACTGGTACTAATTCCCCATATTTCCCATTATCTAAAATCTCTGCCGGACCACTAGGACAATTAGTAGAAACCACAGGGATACCCAAAGCCATTGTTTCGATTAAAAAGGTTGGTAAACCCTCCCAAGCTGACGATAAAGCGAGCATGGCTGATTTGGTTACGTAAGCATAGGGGTTCTTGACAAATCCAGGTAAAGCTACATCATTTTCTAAGTCTAATTCAGCGATCAGGGCTTCTAGTTGAGATTTTTCTGAGCCAACCCCAAAAATTACCAACCGGCATGGTTTTACCTGTTTTACTTGAGCAAAAGCCCTAATCATGGTTGGAAAATCTTTTTGTTTTTCTAATCTTCCTGCTGCTAAAATCACAGGCAACTCTCCGGGAAGAAACCAGGGATGCTCTACTGGTTCTTTGGCTTTGGTAAAAATTGTCGGATTAACTACTGGATTATAAATTACCTGAAATTTATCTATGGGTAAGCCAGTTATATTCACTAGATCTTGAGCTACACCCATAGAAGGAGCTATTCTACCATCAGCCCAAGGATAAAGTAGTTTTAAAGCTAAAGGTGCCCAATATCTAGTACTAAAAGGAGATTTATTACCTGCTTCTGTGGACAAATTGGTTTGATCGGAAACTACTACCTTTGTGGTTCCACCGGAGAGATGTTTGGCTAATATCGCCACTTCATTAGCGGAGTGATTAGCTGATAATAGAGCTGCGGGTTGCTCCCGACGCAAGTAACTAGCTAACTTAGGAACTCTGGTGTATGCTTTTCCAGCTTTGAGGTCTACAATCCGTACTTTTGGCGAAAATTCAGATAGGAAACTAGGATTACCCAAAAAGTTAAGTACTAAATCTACTTGCAAACCGCGCTCAATAAAATTTTGAGTTAAGTTTGCCATTATTCGCTCAATGCCACCATTGAACAGGCAATGCAGATAAATAGCAATGCGAGATGATTCTTTAGGCATAATTTAGACCCCTGTATAAAAGTCTTTGATGGCAGCTACAACTCTTGCCTGATCTTCTTGGGTTAAGTCATTGTAGAAGGGTAAACGCAACAAGCGATCGCTCACACTTTCAGTCACTGGACAATCTCCTTCTGCACCACCAAACTTCCGCCCCATTTGAGATAGGTGTAAGGGTAGGTAGTGAAAAACACTGTTAATTTTCTGTTCGCGTAAGTGTTCAATTAAAGCTTGTCGTTTTTCTAATGAGGGCATGAGTAGATAGAACATATGGTATGCCTGTTCACATTCGGCAGGTACAATCGGCAGCCGTACACCTTGTTCCTGTGCCCAGTCTTGCAGATTGTTGTAATAATATTCCCAAATTTCCTGACGTTTGGTTTGAATCTGTTGTCGGGCCTCAATTTGAGCATAGAGAAAGGCTGCAAGTATGCCTGAAGGGAGATAACTAGAACCAATATCAACCCAAGTATATTTATCTACTTGACCGCGATAAAAGCGACTCCGATTAGTTCCTTTTTCCCGGATAATTTCTGCTCGCTCGACATAATGAGGGTCATTAATTAATAAAGCTCCCCCCTCTCCGCAGGTAAAGTTTTTGGTTTCATGAAAGCTCTGGGTAGCTAAACAGCCAAAAGTTCCTAAATACTTGCCTTTATATTTAGCAAACAATCCATGGGCATTATCTTCCACTACTGGTATGCCATATTGACTACCAATGTCCATAATTGTTTCCATTTCGCACCCAACACCAGCATAGTGTACGGGTACAATTGCTTTTGTCTGAGGAGTAATCAGTTTTTCTAATTTTGATTCGTCTAAATTGAGAGTGTCTGGGCGAATATCGATAAATATTGGCCGTACACCTCTTAGAGCAAAAGCATTGATGGTAGAAACAAAGGTAAAGGAAGGAACAATAACCTCATCCCCTGGTTGCATATCTAATAATAATGCAGCCATTTCTAAAGCATGGGTGCAAGAAGTAGTTAGTAACACTTTAGGGACTTTAAGGATATCTTCTAATAGACTATGACATTTCTTGGTAATAGCCCCATCTCCAGAAAGATCCATATTTTCGATGGTTTTTTGGATATATGTAAATTCTTTTCCCACAGTTACGGGGCGATTAAAAGGAATAGTTGTTGACATTGATTTCTCCAATGGTAGTCCAATTAAACTAGTTCGATTTGCGAATCATCTCCAATCAGAAAATGCAAAGTAGGCGTTGGAGTGCAACTTTAAACTATGCCCGTTATCCAATAACACTGTCCAAAGTTCACTGTTGAATATCGACGACTTGTGCATTCTGCAAAATCACACTATGCCTGTTATCGCCTATTTTATTTTTCCTTGGGAGATAATCATGAATAACTTGCTGAAAATTTAAAATTAAAGGTCTGAATGTAAAGATTGCATTGCTTTTATACCAATCTGCTAAGTAATAGCACTATTCTTAAGGAGCAAGACTGTCCTCTGTGAGTAAAAGTAACTTTGATTCTTATTTCCTATTGGCTATAACCTTAGCTGGGATGCCTACAGCCGTGGTTTCAGGTGGTATATTAATGAGAACCACAGCATTAGCACCGATATTAGCGCGATCGCCAATGGAAATATTACCAAAAATTTTCGCCCCAGCACCTACATTGACGCAATTTCCTAATTTTGGTGCATCAAATGGACGTTCGAGATAACGATTACCCAAAGTTACACCCTGGCGGATAATACAATCATCACCAATGGTACAATCCCCATGAATTACGATCGCTCCTTGGTGTTCAATAACTACTCGGCGACCAAGTTCAACAGTGTAAGGTAATTCAATACCGTAGGTATTACGTACTTTACGGTATAAAGACCGGTACAAAATACTAAAGGGAGCACGGAGGATTTTGGGTTCAATTTTCATCCTCCATACACCAAACCTATGAACAGCAACTGCTCGAAATCCTGGTCTTGTCCAATCACATCCGTGGGCAATCCAGTCTTCTTTAATTTGTTGCCAGAGTCCAAGGGTATTATTTGTTACTAGTGTGGAATTTGTTATTAGGTCTTGTTGTGTGACCATAATATGTTGTTACTAATCAGCACTGAATTGTATGGAATTAAGAGCGTTGCATAATTGCGGAATGTAGGGGTATCTCAGCCAGAGGTGCAGATATTCAAGACATTAAATTTCATCCCATTACTCAGCCACGCCAAATTATGTAGTTATGGGAAGAATCTATCTACTGTTTATGGCAAAGATTGAATAAATCCTTTGGCGATTACGCTATTACGGAGGAAATCACTCAAAAATTGCGGTGGATCTACAGGCTGTTGTCCCATAATTAACCAGCGTAATTTAGTTAAGGCGAAAGAAACAGCAAAAGCAGTATCAGCCAGTAGTGCATAAAGCCAACCGTGGTTTTTCACAAAGTATCGTCTTCGAGAATCAAACCAATATTGGGGACGACGTTTGCGTGCAGCTTGGGGATTGGTGACTCCAGAACTTTGACCAACTAAATGTACAACTCGGCTTTCTGGGACATAATAGCAAGCCCAACCAGCTCTATTTGCTTGTAAGCAAAAATCAGCCTCCTCATAGTACATAAAATATCCTTCATCCATTAAGCCGACCTGTTCAAAAACTTGACGGCGTACAATCATGCTAGCTCCAGCAACCCAATCAACTTGAGTAATATTGTCAGGAAAATTAGGAGGTACAACAGCCCAACGTTCTTTGAACTTTTTGCCAAATCGCAGACGTAAACCATCGTCTAACTCACTCAGTATTGAATGAAATCGAAATGCAGAAACTTGAACTGTACTATCAGGATCTTCAAGACGACTACCAGCAATTCCCGCCTGGGGGTGTTTATCCATAAAATCCACAAGTGGTTTTAAAGCACCCGGACGAACAATAGTATCTGGGTTAAGTAAGAGAATATAATTTGGCGGGGTAGGAGAATTTATCACTGGATGAATCGCTGCATTGTTACCAAAAGCAAAGCCACCATTGCGTTCTAGTGGCATCAAGGATACCCATTCACCCCAACCTTCGTTTTCAATTGCGGTTTGGATTTTTTCCACTGAATTATCACCAGAAGCGTTATCGGTAACAACAACACGGGTTCCAGGTAGCGATCGCACTTCATTCACTAAAGAGTGCAAGCAATCAATGGTTAAATTCGGTGTGCGGTAGTTAACTATAACTACAAATAAATGGGGTGGATTATTTGGATCGATAGTATTAGACATCAGAATGCTTTCTTTCATATTGCCTTATTCTGCATTACATCATTATTCCTCTGTGTCCTCCTGAATCATCACCATGAGGATAAATTTGACTTGAATTAAGCTACCTAGATATGCTTGCGGCTCTTGCTACTTTTGTTCATCAAAACGAGCAATTATCACACAACTTGAGCAGTGTAAAGCTAAATTACTCGGCAAGATTCTTTGTATGCTAATTCTTGTTTTGACCTAAAATAGTCGATGATTTTACTGAAAGTGCGCCATTGAGGAGGAGACTCATTTTGCATGGGACCAAGAGAGGAGAGCCATTCTGCCACATCTGGATGGGTATCACAGAGACATTCCATGAATGTAGGCCAGAAATGAGGCCACATGGAATCATGGTAGTGGAGTATTTTGGTTGCTTTGAGTTTTTCTTGAGAATACCATTGATCATTGTGTATTTTACTGCCCATACCATAGTTATGGGAGTGAGGTAATTGTCTCCAAGAAAGACCCATTTTTACCACAGTCATTCCTAGAATATGCTGGGTAAAATAAGTACCAGTTATGCGAGAAGCTATATGAGAATCAAATAGTTTAATAGTATCTTGGAGATGCTGCTTAGCTAAACCTGTGGAGCGACGATAAACAAAAACACCACTATTGAAGTAAAGACGAATACGCTTACCTTCCAGTTCTGTTTGGATCCAGGGAAGGTCTTCAATATTTATCCCTACAGATTTACAAACTTCACCCCAGTAATACTCAAAAGCATCTCCCGAACCAGTTGTTCCACCGCATCCATCGGGGGAGCAAGCGAGAAAATCTTCCTCCTCTTTCAATATGAGCTGGTCAGGTTCGTCTAGGATTAGTAAATCACTATCGAGCCAACCAATACATTCTGATTTGCTACGTTCTTCTGCAGCAACTAAAGCGTAATGCTTATTCAGAAAAGCTTTCCAAGAGTACTTATTTTGTGCCTGATAACGAATATGCTGCACATTCAGGCGTTCAAAGGCTTGATGTGTCTTATGTGCCAGGGGAGGACCAAAGCGGGGAGTGACTGCGAATATGGGTACATTGGCAAATTGTCCTCCCCATCGGCGCAAGCTTTCGATCATACGTAAAGTTTGATTTTCGAGCCATCCAGATTCAATGCAGCATACAAAGGTAATTGAAGGATTTTCAGTCATAGTGTCCTCATTAAGGGATAGAATTTTAGATATAAATAACAGAGGCTGAAATACATATAAATAGGTGCGTTTGCTCTACCTATTAACTTACGATTCAATTAGGATTGTTATAGATAATTCTTTTGAGAGAGTACAAAATCTTTTGAAAAGCATAAAATCGGTTAAAATTTGCAGGAGGAATGCATTACAAATTAACCTTACTCTCAGATTTAGTTGTAACTTCCTGAAGCAAGTCGATGTTCAAACAGCCATTGCTGATTTTCTAGTGAATCATTTAGCCAGCGATTAATCATATCAGCAAATTTAACTGGAATTTGCAAATTCTTCCAAGTCTCGTATGAAGCTATAGAAAGACTATGATAAAGAGCTGAATCAGAAAATAGTTTTTCAATAGATGTTGCTAAAGCACTGGAGTTACCAGCAGGAAAAATTATTGCACTCATCCCGTCTTTTAAATTTTTTGTAAACATTGGGTGATCTGAAGCTACGATTGGGGTGCGCGCACAGAGTGCATGAGTAATTGCTAATGGAAAACCCTCTGGATACTCATGCCTACTAGGTACTAATACGGTATCAGCTTCTCTCATCAAAGGTAATACGGTACTATTTGGCACTATTCCCAAAAACTCTACACAATCTTCAATTTTGAGCTGCCTAGCTTTATTAAGAAAAAAATTATTTTCATCTCTGCCTGCAATCTTCAAATTTACAGGTAATTTTTTTACTTTTAACTGAGCTATCGATTCTAATATATCACCAACACCCTTAGCTTCTATCATGGAACCAATGTAAAACAATTTCCAAGGCTTGGAGTTATCTTGTAGAGTTTTTGGTGGAAAATTTTCAGGACTTTCAGTTGCTATGAAATCCCAAGGAATTATTTTTTCAGATTTAATACCTATTTCTTGAAACAGCAAAGAAGAATTAATGCCGTAGCAGCCTACCCATTCAATTATATCATGATTTAATAAGTTTTTCAGTAAATAATTACGGAATATATCACGCATTTTTTTAGTTGATAATGATTCTGCAAACATAGCTATTGTCTGCACATTATTTTTGATTGCCCAACTAAAAACCTCCTGGATATTTGTACGCATAACTAAGTGAGTCGGGTTATATTCTTTAATTAATTTTATTATTTGTTTAACTTGAATTTTACTGTTAAATCCTGCGCCAATTGCACGGGTTCCATTCTTGAGAATCTCATTATACGGTTCTTTTGTCATACAACAGAGAGTAGCGACTTCATCAATTTGTTGACCTATTGTCGCAATTGCATCAACAGAATATTTCTGAGCATAGTACGTCTCCTCTCCGCCTTGAGACAAGCGCAGAAATGCTTCGCGGTAATCACCAGCGTATTGAACTATTAATAAACGTTTTTGATTCATTCTCAAAACCTTTTCAATTTAGTTAAATATAGATAGTTTCATCAAAGTTCCTATGACATAATTTACGCCTATTTTCAAAAGCCAGTAATAAGAATAAATTACCAAAATATCTTATTGAGCATTGGAAGTTCTGGGTCTACCTATTGGTAAGTTAGTTATGCCTAACCATAGATGGAGGTAGAGAATGGTTGACTAAGGATGAGCGATTGCCTGTTAAGCTGCTATTCTCTCGCTTTTTCAGTGCTACCCCTGCTATTCCTCCACATGCAAGTGTAAAAATTGGGTTTACCATCGCATTTGCTAAACAGTCCAGTATGTATAAAATTATGACCACTGCCAGAACTGCTGCTGGTGCTACTTGGCGATTAGTCCATAAACGGGCTGGATAACGCCTCAAGAATCCAATCACCGGGAAAAAAAAGGATAAAAATAGGCTACTCAATCCAACCAAGCCGTTTAGACCAAAAGTGATAATCCAAAGGCTATCAGTGATCGTAATATCCACAAGCTCTCCTGCCCAATTATATTCATATATACGGTTTCGACCCCATCCTCCCCAGCCAAAAACTATACTTTCTCGTGCCTTATCTATGAGCAACTCCTCATTATAAAATCTAAACTCCAAGGAACTAACGCGGTCTTCAGGCAGTCCTATATTCCTCAAATATTCGGCAATCTGATCGGTCACATAAGTTTCAGTTAATGTACTTTGAGCTAAATATAAACCCATGCACAATATCAGAAGCAATAGTAGTGTGGCATTGCGAAATTGCCATGCAATGAATAAGATGATAATGCCCAATGCCAGTAAGAAATAAGCTCCTGTGGACTTAACCAACACACATGTGATCAATAACGCTACTACCAGCCACTTGATTGCAATGCCACTGAGTTGGTTGATGACACCAGTTTTCCACAAGCAAATCCCAATTAGCGTAGCTGCCATCATCCAAATAGCCACCTCAAGACCGTGTACCATGAATACGGTAGGTCTGTATCCTCCGTAACGTACTCCTTGGGTGAAAGCTCTGATATCAGCAAAGCCGTAAACCATTTGATGTAACTGCGGACTCATACGCATTTCAAATAGACATAGAGGAATATAGATTAGCCCACCAGTGAAGATGCCAATCGCCAACAATCTCAGTCCAGTTAAGTTATTAAGATATATCCGACCTAGAAAATAGGGTACTCCCCAGGTAACAGTTCGAGCCAGAGTTTCTGAAAAACCATCGTAAGGTCCTAAGCCATTAGTGATTGATGAAGCCACCGGGCATAGACACCAGATCAGCATTGGCAAGTCAACCCAGCGGATTTTAAACGAACTAAAGCGTCCCACATCGTAGATAACAGTAGCCAACAAAATACCGTAGCAAGTTGCCGACATCTTGGTGTAGTCTGGTAAGCCAATAATTGGATATTTGGCTTGCGGTAGGAATAACCATGCCAGGATAAAAGATACAACAACTGCCCGCTGAGCTGGAAACCTAATAAACAGGTAGAGTACAGTGGGAATCCAACCGAACATCACCAAAGGTACTAAGAAACTCATAGGCTTTGATTTACACTTGCTGAGGGCTTAGGTAAAGGGAAAATTTACAAAAATAAAAATTGGGTTCTTCAATTTCAAGTAATAAACTAGCTCTTTAGAAGATTAAATAAACTTAAGTATGTTTATTTTCTTACCTTAAGATTGCATCAATTGACAGTCCAAAACCCAAAAGGTAGCGAGTGCTACAAAGAATAGCAATTAATCCAAGCAGTAGTAGTGTTGCTTGAATATCCTGTACTATAGCTGCCAGCTCTTCTCGCCAAAGACCATAATTAATTGCTATGTAAAGAGGAATATCATTTAAAGCAATTGCAATTACAGCTCCCAAGAGTCCCATATAGGAAAATGCCAGTGGTAATACAAATAACATATAAGTAAACTTGAGAAAGTTGCCCCAAGCCAAGTAAATAGGTTTGCCGACTGCCAGAAGAGTCGGACCGCTAAGTTGCATTAGCAGATAAGGCCAAATACCTAGAGCGAGAATTGGTAGCATCCAAGCGGCATCATTATATCTTTGGTCGTATAGTGCCAAAATCAGAAAATCTCCGCAGAAGACTAAAACAGCTACACAAAATCCCATACCAACAAGTAGCAGCCAACGTTTCGGTAAAATTTTGGCTCGAAGGCTCTCACGCGGTAGCTCTGCAAATTTAGAAATAATTGGAAAAATAACGTTACCGCTAAGACTTCCAAATATCAGCTTTGGCAAATCTGCAAGTGTAAAAGCAACAGTATAAACACCTAGCATTTCTAAGGAAAACAATTTTCCTAAAATGAGTCGGTCAGATTGCATTGCCAAAAATGTCATAGCTGTGGATATAAATATCCACTTACCGAAAGAAACAAGTTCTTGAACTGCATCTTCGTCCCAGGTAAAACGGTTAGTAATTTCTGGAACTAACTTATGACTCCGCACAAGATCTACCAATCCAGATACAAAACTTCCACCAATAAGTGCCCAAACTGTTGGATTTAACCAAGCCCAGCTAATAGTCACTATATTTTTGACCCCTACTCCCACCAACTCAAATCTTGTTAGCTTACCCCGTAATAGATGGCGGTTAAGCGTGAATATGCCTGTAGATTTAAAACCGTCAATCACCACATTTAGTCCAATTACGGGAATGAGTAACAGCAGTTTTGGTTCTTTATAAAATGTAGCTACAGGCCAAGTGATTAATAAAGTAATTAACCACAGTCCAAAACCACGTAGAACTTGCAATGTCCAGGCAGTATTGAGAAAATCAGGGTCATCGCCGCGCTTATGGCGGATGATGCTTGGACCAATGCCAATGTCTGAAAACATTGCTAAACCAGAGATAAAGGTATGGACTAAAGCCATAAGACCGAAATACTCTGGAACAAGCAGGCGAGTTAAGATCAGATTCGCAATAAATCGCATTAACTGACCTGCAAAATTAGTAAAAAGAGTCCAAATGGTAGCGAAAATAGCTCGCTTTTTCAGGCTATTTGATGACGTGGTTGTTGTGTTTGCTTTAATTGTGAGAGAAATATTCTCACACCAAAATAGCTCTGCTAATTTTGCTGTTTCAAAAGCGATGTTGTGCCGTTGAGCAACTAGTTCACTCCCTGTTGTACCCATGTGTTTGAGCTTGTCTACTGGTAACTGCAACACTTTACCCATGGTTGCTGTTAAATCGTCCAGTGACCCAGGTGTTATCAACCAACCGCAATTACCATGTTCAATTAATTCAGGAACTCCAGCAACACAAGTACTAATGACTGGACGACCTAAAGCTAAAGCCTCCATAGCTACTACTGGTAGACCTTCGGCAAAACTAGCTAAGACTAAGGCTCGTGCAGCTAAAATTTGCTCCCGCACCTGGGAATTACTAGCCCAACCAGTAATCTCTATATGATTGTGTAATTTCAGTCGAGCGATCGCAGTTTCAATTTCAGTTCTTAAAGAGCCATCACCAACAAATACTAATTTAAAATCTAATCCTTTTTTTGCTAACTTAGCTGCTGCTTCTACTAACAATAAATGCCCTTTTTGTTCATCTAACCTACCAACACAGACTAAACGAGGCTCGTCTGACATGGGAGTTTGCTCTGCGTTTAAGAATTTTTCATCTAAACCACAGTGAACTACATGAATTTTTGACCAGTACTGGCGATCGCACCACCGATACAACTGACTCTTACCAAAAGAACTGATAGTTACTACAAAAGATGCTCGCTTGACTTTCTCATCTAAAGCAAGAACGGTGGCTCGGTCAAATTCTTGGGGACCATGAACAGTAAAACTGTAGGGTGGACCACCTAAAGCATGGCACAGCATAGCTACTGTAGTTGAATTTGTACCAAAGTGAGCGTGAATGTGGCTTATTTCTGACTCAGAACACTGACCTAGGAGGACACAAGCTTCAGCTAGGTATGCTAAATTCCTAATAATTCCCCGGTCTGAATGCCAGCCAATTTTCCAAGTTAGTTGTAAACTTCTGAAAAACTGGAAGGGTTGGGTGAGAAAAACTCGAATTACAGCTAAGAGTAAGGCGATGATCCCAACTCCTAGAATGGATTGAGTTTTCTCTAGTTCCAGTTTGTCTGCTTCATCAACTAAGTTGGAGGTACAAGGACGAATGGAAAACCGAGCTACGTCAATTTTCCAAGCTTCAATACCGACAATTTCTCGTCGGATGAAACTATGACTCACATGGGGATAATGATTAACTAGATAAGCAATTTTCATGTCTGCATATAAATCAGAAAAATTATCTCCTGATTTGGAAGTTGTAAATACTGGCGTTGCCCAATTGAAGTATGAATTTACTTTTTAAGTTTTGAGTAACGCCCCCTAAATCCCCATCTGTAAAAAAGCAAAGTATCTGCTCCTTCCCCCCAGTATTGGGAGGTTAGGGGGGCGGGGGACTTTAAATTATCTTTCTTCCCAGTGAATTGGGGGTTGGGGGGCTGTTAGCATATTTGTATTCAGCAATGCCTAAATACTTTTTATAAATCTGCAATATATACATGCAGATTTAACATATTTTATTAAAGTTTTGATGTCCTAGATAGTTCATTGTCCGTGAATTTCGGCTAGTAAATTCACTTACAGAAGGGTTCCCATGGGGATAAGCAACCTTCAGTGCTTGTTGCCAAAGCTCTGGAGATGCCACTGCAACCTCATAGGTATTAGTAGATGATTTATGGATATGATACCATTTTGTTTTTTGACAATCTTTACACCAAAAAGCTTCTAACCATTCACTGTTTAAAGTGGCTGCTGTTTTAAAAGTGGCTAACATTAGTGTTTCTTGTCTGTTTACTCCTCTTTGCTGTAATTTTTCTGGACTATCGGCAAACAGTGGGTACTTTTGACTAACACTATCTAAATAACATGTATGAATTGGACAATATATTGCTCTTCGTTTTGAACGTTTCCGATTTCGGTCACACCTTCTATGCAATTCGACCTCCTCTCACAACGACTAAGGGTTAATAACTTATCTCCTATAGGTTTTACTGTTTGCAAATATGCTTTGTTACCAAATAACAAACAAACTAGAAGAGAAAGAAGGTTACGCTGGAGGGACTGAGATCAAATGACCATCAAAGTCCAGCTCCATGAATTTATAGTGAAATATTTAGTTTGTTTTTCAATAATTGATGTGTAAGTCTTTATGTATTTTCCCCTTATTGTTATATACTATATGTCAGTCAAATATAGGACTTACACAACTGGCATATTTTTTGATGTAAGGAGTGTGACCCACTTCAAAGTGTTTGATCGTAGTAATCATAACTTATAGCGTCACGTACCAGTTACCAATTGTGACACGCAAATTTAGTCCTGAAATATTGAAATATTTTTGACAAAATAGCATTCATCATTTAAGAGGAATGGAAATAGATATTTTAATCTAGTAATAATTAAGATCAATTATCTAAATATTTCAAGACCTATAAATAAGATAATAATCAGACTTTTACAAGGTAGTATCTAGTTAAGCTATAGATATAAAAATCATATTTTACCATTAAAAATATTTAGATTTATAACTGTTGTATTGTATAATGGAAGTTTTAATTTAAAAATTGTTCCAGAAAAAACTATAACAGGTACTTGTTTTGAATTTATTTTTGTTAAAATTATTACATTTACATTATCGTTATCGCTCCACAAAATAACGTTAAACTTTATAGTTTCATTGGAATTTACTGAGCAGTTACTTTACTTGAAATCAACTTAATTAGGGTTATTTTCTCCTCACAATAAATAATATAACTATAAATATTGGTATGTGTAATAACTTTAAGTAAATTTCACCTTGAATTTAGGCTATCAACATATATAACTTACTCAAGTAATATCATAATTAACAATGGTATATCTACTGAAAATAGTTAAAAGCCAGCTATTATGTTAATTTCCAATAAAATGCGGACATCCCAGTGGATAGTCCGCTATTATCACTGATTTTGAATCTATTTTATGGTTTAGGCTTATAGGTAGAGGTAACTTGCAGTTCTTTGAGTTGTTTGTGATCTACACTAGCGGGTGCATCGGTTAATAAACATCTTGCTTGCTGTGTCTTGGGAAAAGCAATTACGTCACGGATTGAGTCTTCCTTGGCTAATAACATCACCAGTCGATCTAACCCATAAGCAATACCACCATGGGGTGGAGTTCCATATTCAAATGCTTCTAAAAGAAAGCCAAATTTATTATCTGCTTCTTCTGGGGAAAGTCCGATGGCATCAAATACCTGTTCCTGAATTTCCCTTTGATAAATCCGCAAACTACCGCCACCAATTTCAAAGCCGTTGAGAACTAAGTCATAAGCTTGAGCCCGGGCTGTTTTCAAATCGCTGATATCATCGGGATGGGGTGCAGTGAAGGGGTGATGTAAAGCTTCTAGGCGCTTTTCTTCGGCATTCCATTCAAACATGGGAAAATCAGTAACCCATAGTAGATGGATTTTGTCTGGCTCGATTAACTGGAATTCCTTAGCCATGAATTGTCGCAATCTATCTAAGGTTTTATTGACAGTTGCGATATCACCTGCACCAAATAACAGTAAATGTCCAGGTTTTGCATCCGTGCGAGTCAAAATTTCTTGTTTTTGTTCTGGGGTGAGATTGTCCTTAATTGCACCGATGGTATCTATTTCCCCATCTTCCCGGACTCGGATAAATGCTAATCCCCTAGCACCGGCTTCGCTGGCTTCTTTAAAAATATCTCCACCGGGTTTAATGCGGACATTGGAAATAGCGTGATTACCGTTGGGAATAGGGAGAATTTTAACGATTCCCCCATTGGCGATCGCTTCCCGGAAGACTTTGAAACCACTATCTTTGAGGATATCGGAAACATCTACTAACTCTAAACCATATCTAGTATCTGGTTTATCTGTACCGTAGCGTTCCATGGCTTGAGCATAGGTAAAACGAGGAAATGCACCAGGTAAATCAATTCCTTTAACTGTTTTAAAGATATGAGCCACTAACTTCTCATTTATGGCAATAATATCTTCTAAAGACATGAAACTCATTTCCATGTCCAACTGGGTAAATTCTGGCTGTCTGTCAGCCCGTAAATCCTCATCTCGGAAACAGCGAGCAATTTGATAGTATCGATCGCAACCAGCAACCATCAATAACTGTTTGAAGAGTTGGGGTGATTGGGGTAGAGCAAACCACTCGCCAGGATTGGCACGACTGGGTAGAATATAATCCCTAGCACCTTCGGGGGTAGAACGGGTTAGGATTGGGGTTTCGACTTCAATAAACCCTTGATTATCTTCCAGGAAACGACGCATGGCCTTTACTACTTGGTGGCGAACTTGGAGATTCTTCGCCATGCGATCGCGCCGTAAATCTAAGTAGCGATATTTGAGCCGTAATTCTTCCCGCACTGGATCTGTTTCAGCAGTGGAAACTTGGAAAGGTAGTTGTTTACGAACGCTGTTAAGCAAGTTAATTTGCTCGGCGTAGATTTCTACTTCTCCTGTGGGTATGCGGGTATTTAGGGATTCTTCAGGACGTTGTGTTACCTTTCCTTGGATTTCCACAACATATTCATTCCGCATGGAGTTGGCTAATTCGTAGGAATCCGGAGTGCGTTGGGGATCGCTGACAATTTGGATAATGCCAGAGCGATCGCGTACATCTAAAAATATCACGCCCCCATGATCGCGGCGACGGTCTACCCAGCCGTATAAGGTGACAGTTGCTCCAATATGTGCGCTTCGGAGTTCGCCGCAATAGTGAGTTCGCATAGGAATTATTTCTTAATTACAGATAATTACAACAGCCCAAGACAGCAAATAAATGTCAAAGCTTTTTCATTATCTAGCATCATTAGTGCTTCTGATTATTCCTGCTAAATAAATCTCAAATAAATTCGAGCAGAGGGAGTGGCGGAGGTGAGGAGGTGAGGAGGTGAGGGAAGGAGTTAAAACCCTCAACTATCAACTCCTAACTCCCAACTCTTAACTCTGACCTGTCAACTGTCAACTGTCAACTATCAACTCCTAACTCTTAACTCCTAAGAGCGTGGTGCAGTCAAAATGTCCCAAGCAGCTTTCGCAGCTGATTGTAAGCGATCGCCTAATTCTTGCACTTCTTTTGTCACAGAATCCCAGTTTTTTTGAGCTTCTTGCTGAATCATATCAAATGCGTGTTCGATGCGATCGCGTTCTATCAATTGGTTGGCTTCAATGGTTTCCCGTGCTTGGCGGACTGCACTTAAATAAGTTTCGCGGGTGAGGGTACCAGCAGATTGAGCTTCGGATTGAGCGCGTTTTTTGATTGCGTCAATCAAGGCTTTAGTTTCATTTTTTATTTCATCAGTTTCGCCAGCCATTTCTGTTTCTACTAGGGCACTGGTTTGGGGAGTAACATCTACAGTGGTATTGTTTTCAGTGTTTTTATCAGTCATAACAATTTTAGATTTTGAATTTTAGATTTTGACAAACAGATAACTAATTATGAATTGTGGTGTTACTGGAAAAGATACAGCATATTTCATCTTTGTGAAGTACATTCGGACGGGTAGGGATGCCCATCCCACTGTTCGTTTTAGTATGTAGCGAATGTACTTCATTTACCTGCAAAGTGCTGTATGAATTTGTCTCATGGTCCAAGCACTCCAAGTGCAGAGGGGAGAGTAGGAGGAACAAGGAAAATATTATTTCTTTAACTCCTTCCCTCTTTTCAATAGCCTGTTGTCAACATTTGTTGTTCTAATTTTAATAATGCAGCAACTCGCTGTTCAGTAGCTGGGTGACTGGAGAATAAATCCCCCAAAAATTTCCCTGATAAGGAATTAATAATTAACAGTGGCTCAAAAGCTGGGTTAGCTCTAATTGGTGCTTGTCCTGCGGTGGATTCCAAACGTTGTAGGGCTTGGGCTAAAGCGCGAGGATTTCTAGTCAACCTAGCCGCACCAGCATCAGCAGAGAATTCCCTGGTTCGGGAAATGGCCAATTGGATAATTGTTGCTGCTAGGGGTGCTAGGATGACCGTTGCGATGATCCCAAAAGGATTACCCCTATCATCATTCCGGGATGCACCACCAAACCAGAGACTATAACTGAGCATTTGTCCTACATAAGCGATCGCACCAGCAATGGTAGCTGCAACAGCTTGGGTAAGGGTATCTCGGTTAGCAATATGGGTTAATTCATGGGCAATTACCCCTTCTAGCTCTTCTTCTGGTAAAATGTCCAAAATTCCTTCAGTGACGGCCACAGCGGCGTGTTCTGGGTTCCTTCCTGTAGCAAAGGCATTGGCATTTTGACTAGGAACTATATATACCCTAGGCATGGGTAAATTTGCTGTTTGGGATAATCTTTCGACCATGCGGTATAGTCCTGGTGCTGCTTGGGATGAAACTTCCCGAGCTTGGTAAGCTGCCAAAGCAACTTTATCCGATTGATACCAAGCAAATAGGTTGGTTGCTGCTGCTAATATCAGCCCGATAATCAAGCCACCAGTACCCCTAATTACTAAATGGCTAATTGCAATCAAAAGACCACTTAGAGCAGCTAGCAAAGCAGCAGTTCTCAATTGATTTGTCATGTTTTATGTTCTCCTGCTAATGCTGTTGTGTATGTTGACATTAGTTTCAACAAATAAACAGCATTATTGAAGCCGCAGTTTTATTGTATCGACCCTAACATCAATCATTTGGGTAGAAATTGCACTCCAATTTAGTACGGTTCTCACGCACAAGTAATAAGTAATAAGTAATAAGTAATAAGTTTACTTTTCATAGGTTTGGGTATTCAATAATGTCTGAACGTATATGTGTAGTGCTATATATTTCATAATAATATCTGTTGGGAAATTTGCCAGTAATTTTTATTAACTGACACTACCTCATACTAGATAACCAAGAGAAAATTTATAAAATAAATATTAATTTTTTGTTACTAGTATTCTGGGTGTTTAGATCCTCAACTTCTTTAAGAAGTCGGGGATCTGTGACCCCTCGCATATTTTCATTTACAATTTTGTTAACCAAAGCATCTATCTTTAGGAGTAATTTTTTAAACTAAATGTTAGTTAGTGTGCTATGGATTCTTGTATGTGGCTTTTTTGGCGGTCAAATTGCCCGTCGTTTAGGTGCTCCACCTTTAATTGGGATGATTTTAATGGGGATTATTATTGGTCCTCAGATGGCAAATTTACTCAGTGGTAATGTACTTAGTGCTGCTGATGAATTGAGAACTGTGGCGGTGATGATTATTCTCATGAAAGCAGGGTTGGGCTTGGATAGGGAAAAGTTAGCTCAACAGGGTACAGTTGCTTTAAGGTTAGGATTTTTACCAGCTACAGGGGAAGCGATCGCTATTGCGATGATGGCGATGTTTTTATTTGAATTTGACATATTTACGGGGCTATTGTTGGGTTGTGTAATTGGGGCAGAATCTCCGGCGGTAATTGTTCCGGGAATGTTGCGACTTAAAAGTTTGGGCTGGGGTGTGGCTAAGGGTATACCTGATGCAATTTTAACTGGTAGCGCCCTCTCTGATGTGTTGCTATTGTTGGTTTTTAGTCTGTTAGTAAATTTCTTGGGTAAGGAGGGTATACAGACTATTACCCTTCCGGGAGGTTTGACTTTAACTGCTATTCAATTATTACCTTTGCAGATCATCTTACAAATCGGATTGGGTGTTGTTTGTGGCTATGTGGCAGCTCGCTTATTAGTTGCGGTATTGGCGACTCAAAACTGGACGCAAAATGCGATCCAAGATACTTTAATTGCTGCTTGTTTAGCTTTATTTACTGTCATTTATGCCAAAAATTTTCCCTATTTTTCTGGCTATTTAGCAATTATGACAATGGGGTTTTTTCTCATCGAATTAGATCCACCCTTGGCTAGGAGATTACGGATTGGTTTTAACAGTTTGTGGATAGTTGCCGAGATTATTTTATTTGTGCTGATGGGGGCAACAATTCAATTACAAGTATTAGAAAAAAATCTTTTACCCGGGATATTAATTTTAACAGTGGGGCTGTTTATTGGTCGGGCAATCGGTTGGTATGTTTCTACTTGGGGTAGTAATTGGAATTGGCGAGAAAAACTATTTTTGCTGCCCGGAAATTGTGCTAAAGCTACGGTACAAGCAGCCATTGGAGCAATTCCCCTCAGTCAAGAGATTGCAGGGGGAGAAATTATTTTAGCGATCGCAGCTTTATCTATTTTAATTACCGCACCTTTAGGAGCTTGGGCAACGGCTACCTTTGCTCCTAAGTTATTACAAAGGGGAGAGGTAGATCCCACAAAAGTTACCGTTGCTACCCGTACTTTATTATTAGGGGCGGTGGATAGTTCTCCTTTAGCAGAGCAAGTTTTGCAGAAGGTAGGAGACTTAGCCAGACAAACCAATGGTAAAGCGATTGTGTTACATGTGATTACTATCCCTGATGAAGTTGCTGTGGAACGCCTCAAGGTACAAACTCAGCAATTACTATCAGATATTCGCCATGAATTTATAACCACTACAGGTAATATTCCCGAAGAAATTATCAATACTGCCCAGAGGTATGGGGTTACTGATATTGTTTTGGGGAAACGAGGACACCAACCTTGGGAGAGGGTATTAGTTGGTTCAGTTTCCCAAGCTGTGTTGGAAACTAGTTCGATTCCTGTGATTTTGGTGGAAAGTGCGGATTCTTAATATTTATGAATAGCTTTAAAGCATAAGACTTGCCAAATCTGAAATTACATTTGACAAGTCTAAATTCAGCTAGCTAAAGGCTTAAGTAGCTAGAACAATTATTGA
>JAAUYD010309025.1_pt1 | contig 27440 bp, 23 predicted proteins | sample 7278101 | NCBI WGS metagenome assembly JAAUYD01 (sample SAMN14350128, study PRJNA611818) | marine sediment metagenome | isolation source: surface marine sediment (0.6m) | place: French Polynesia: Moorea | collected 2018-08
CTTGCACAGAGTAACCAAACTGGGGATCTTGCGATCGCAGAATAATGTTAATATCGGGGGCAATAGCCTTAGCCGTTAGGCCGATCTCTACGTTGATTAGATCGTTGCTAGTAACAACAATAATCCCTTGTGCCTTTTGAATATTAGCCGTTTTTAACGTATCATCTACACGAGCATCTTCTAGGATAATAGGAACCCGCAAAGATCGGGCCGTATGCAAAAAACGGTTATTCTGATCCGACTCGATCACTACCACTTCATACCCTTGTTTCTGGAGTTGGCGAACAATTTGAATACCAATACCCCCCAACCCACAGACGATATAATGGTGTTTGGTGGGAACTCTAGCCACATCCCAAAATTGTTTGAAACGAGTACCTAAAATAAAATCATTGAGTAGCGCATAACACACCCCGATCACCCCTGCACCCACTATCATCATAATGGCTGTAAACACTTTAATGCTGGCCGGGGCTTTTTCCGCCACTTGTTCTTGTCCCCCTGCACCAGTAATCATACCAACAGAGAAGTACAACGCATCTACCAAAGACGTATTATAGTTAACCGCAACATAGGTAAAAGTAGCAGCGAAAATCATCCCCATCAAACACAGGGTTACAGCAATAACCGGATTAACATAACGACGATAACGGCGTAAATTAGCGATCGCCTTCACAAATTTTTGTCCCCAAAAGCGACGTTGAGAACGACTGGTTAACGGGGTGCCAATAATGAGATGATCCCCTAATTGTAAGGATTTTTCTTGTAATACCGCCGAAACTAAGTCTAATTCCCCGTGAGTTGGTAAATAATAAATCAACATACGTGAGGGACATTCCCACAACTCCCCTAAATTTAACCCCAACCAAGGATGATTTTCATCGATAACAACGTCTTCAATGGGCCAAATTTGGTTAAATAATTGTAGTTGACCAATGGCTTTATTGCCTAAAGCTGCAAAGGAGAAAATAGGCGCAGCTAAAGCAGCGACACTCATGGTATGGTGATGGGGAAGGGTTTGATCTAGTCGTTCCCCTAACCTATGGTTAAATAAGCGATTAATAATGCGAATTTTGGGATTAAGTATTCTCGCTTGGGTGAGAGTTCCCAGGTTGACTGCATCGTCATTACTGGCCAAAACTAAAGTATGGGCGTGGTGAATGCCGGCTTTAGCTAAGGTGGAAGGGGAACTTAACTCCCCGACGATGACAGTATCAGACGTTTCTCCTAAGATCAGGCGATCACTAATACCGATCACAGCAGCCCCTTGTCGTCTCAGTAAGCGAAAAATCTTGTATCCGGTTCGTCCTAACCCACAGACGATGATTTGTGGTTTCATGGGGAGTTTTGGCTGTTTTTTGATCTTTAACTATGGTTGATCCCTTTTCTAGTTGTCTGTAACTTTTTTTACCATTCGTCGGATTTTAGGGAATTTTAAGAATCAAATCCAACATATTACTCAATAGTGATATAGTTAGAAATATCTTCAAACCATAAACCCTCATTCTCAAATCATGGCAGATAAAGTTAAACCTGACTGGACAGGTGATGACCTTCTCTCACGCTTTGTCAATTTAATGATACAAACAAAGCCCATTTATCGCCTTATGACGCATCAAGCTAGACAAGTCATTATCAAAACAGCAGAAAAAAACGGCATTTCTTGGGAAGAAAACTGTCAAACCTTAGAAAAATCCCCAGCCAAAAGCCTATTTGCCCAAATAACCAACCCTGATGTGGTTTATCCTGACTATTATCTGGTTCCTTTTCATGCTTATGATCAAGGAAACCTTTGCTGGAAAGCGGCTTTTGAGGCTATCCCTGCAACTCAGTCCCTTGGCCTTCGCGTATGGAAAAATGAAGATTTAACTTGGCAAGAAGCCCAACAACGGTTACGGTCTAGTTTTCATGCTGTTTTAGAACCCTATAGTCCCCCTCAAGTTAAGAATATTCTGGATATTGGTTGTTCTGTGGGAATTTCTACTAAAGAACTTCATCGTTACTACAGTAAGCGTCAAAATAATTCACCTATCAACACCATAGGACTTGATTTATCTCCCTATATGTTAGCGGTAGCCAAAGTCACCGATGAACAACAAGAGATCAGTCAATGGGTGCATAGTTTAGCAGAAAAGACGGACTTTGCGGATAATTCTTTTGATGTCATTACCATTCAGTTTATCCTCCATGAATTACCCCGTCATGCTGCAACAGCTATTTTTAAGGAAGTTTTGCGTATTTTACGTCCTGGGGGTGTTCTGGGTATCGTTGATAATAACCCTGGTTCAAAAGTGATCCAAAACTTACCACCAGTATTATTTACCTTGATGAAAAGCACCGAACCCCATAGCGATGATTACTATACATTTAATGTAGAAGAAGCCTTAAAAGGGTTAGGGTTTAATTATCAAATCACAGTTCCTAGCGATCATCGACATCGTACCATTGTCGCCACAAAACCTTCTTATACCAGTTCTCAGAAATAACTAGAGATATCTAGTTTGGGGTGTAGGGTGTAGGGTGTGGGGAGTGTGGGGGGAATTTTTATTTTTTTGGTTAGTCTATTGATATGAAAACTCCTGTTACAGCTATTTTCAATTGAATGGAACAACCCAAAATTGAACTCCTGCCTCCTGCCCTTCCCCCCTTGGGGGGATAAGGGGGGGTTTGCCTTCTGCCTCAAGGCTAGAAAGTTCATAATCTATGCAAATGAAAACTGCTATAGATGAAAACGGCTCCTTTTCTATTAAAATATGTAAAGAAAATGAGACAAGGAACTAAAGAATGCGAGTTGCGATCGTTGGTGCAGGTTTAGCGGGTATGGCCACGGCCATCGACTTAGTGGATGCCGGTTGTGAAGTGGAAATCTTTGAATCTCGTCCTTTTGTTGGTGGAAAAGTGGGAAGTTGGGTCGATAAGGACGGAAATCACATCGAAATGGGTTTGCACGTCTTTTTTGGCTGCTATTATAATCTTTTTGCCCTGATGAAAAAAGTAGGGGCGATCGATAATTTACGCCTCAAGGAACATACTCACACTTTTATTAATCGTGGGGGTAAAATTGGGGAATTGGACTTCCGTTTCCCCGTTGGTGCGCCACTTCACGGGTTAAAAGCCTTTTTTACCACCTCCCAACTTTCAGCCATTGATAAAATGGCTAATTCTTTAGCGTTGGGAACCAGTCCTTTAGTTCCAGGGTTGCTCAACTTCGATGGGGCCATGAAAACTATCCGCAACCTTGATTCTATCAGTTTTGCAGATTGGTTTCGTCAACATGGGGGTAATAATGGTAGTTTAAAACGGATGTGGAACCCCATTGCTTATGCGCTAGGGTTTATTGATACGGAGAATATTTCTGCTCGTTGTATGTTAACCATTTTCCTGTTTTTTGCTACAAAAACAGAAGCCTCTATTCTCAGAATGTTAGAGGGATCTCCTCATGAATATCTCCATAAACCGATTACAAATTATCTAGAAAGTCGTGGGGTAAAAATCCATACCAGACGCAGAGTAAGAGAAATTTTATATCAAGAAACTAACGATAAAATTGAAGTAACAGGACTCATTATTCCTGATGGAGAAAAAGAAGAAACCATTACCGCAGATGCTTACGTTTGCGCTTGCGATGTCCCTGGAATTCAGCGATTAATTCCCGATGACTGGCGTAAGTTTTCTTTATTTGATAATATCTATCAATTGGAAGCCGTTCCTGTTGCAACCGTACAATTAAGATTTGATGGTTGGGTAACCGAATTAGAAGATGAGAATAAACGTAAACAATTAAAAGAAGCAGCAGGAATTGACAATTTATTATATACAGCCGATGCTGATTTTTCTTGCTTTTCTGACTTAGCTTTAAGTAGTCCTGGAGATTATTATAAGTCAGGAGAAGGCTCATTATTACAATTAGTGTTAACCCCCGGCGATCCTTTTATAAAAGAAAAAAATGAAGACATTGCTAATCACGTTTTAAAACAAGTTCATGAACTGTTTCCTTCTTCAAAAGAGTTAAATATGACTTGGTATAGCGTGGTTAAATTAGCACAATCTTTGTACAGAGAAGCCCCAGGAATGGATGTTTATCGACCTTCTCAGAAAACCCCGATTCCTAACTTTTTCCTAGCAGGAAGTTACACTCAACAAGATTATATTGATAGTATGGAAGGAGCAACTATTTCAGGAAAACAAGCAGCAGCAGTTATCTTAGAACAAGCAGAAACCCTTAAAAAATCCCCCCAAGTTTCTACAATTCGCTAAAATATCAAGGACGGTGGGCATTGCCCACCTTAAGCTTAATTATTATACTCATATAAAATGTCTAATTGGTTAGAACATAGCGTACAAATTGAAGTAGATGCTCCTATAGAATTAGTTTGGGGGTTATGGTCAGATTTAGAACAAATGCCACAATGGATGAAGTGGATAGACTCGGTTCAAATATTAGATGAAAACCCAGAATTATCGCGGTGGAAATTAGCCAGTGGTGGTTTTCAATTTACTTGGTTATCCAAGATTTTAAAGGTCATTCCCCATCAAATTATACAATGGGAATCGGTTGATGGTTTGCCAAATCGTGGGGCAATTCGTTTCTACGATAGACAGGGGAGTAGTATTGTTCGCTTGAGTGTTGCTTATGATATTCCAGGATGGTTGGGTAAGTTAATGGATAACTTATTTTTAGGTAAAATTGTGGAGTCAACCATTATGGCAGACTTAGAGCGATTTAGGGATTATGCCATCAAAGCTAAGGAAAATAATTGACATACTCCCGCCGCCCGCGCTCCTAGGTCGCTATAACGGAGGATTCTTAAATGTGAATTTAAGAATGGTTACAAATTGTCCAAAAGCAGCATCAAGACAATGTTTAGACAGTATCTCTCTGCCCCATGACCTAAAATCAATCTCCCCACTCAACCTTATCCTAAAGTTTCGATGATGGCATCTTCCTTACTATTGGTATGACGAAATGGGGTTTCCCGTTCAAATTTCATGTGAATAGAGCGGGTTTGTTGTCCATCAGCAGCGATCGCCACGATCGGATAGTCTATCACCCCATCCTGGAACGACATTTGAAAGCGAAAGGTTCCATCTGGGTTCAGTTTGACAGGATGACCTCTAACCAGAACCGTTGCATCGGGTTCTGTGGCACCATAAACGATTAATTCAGCATCTGCCACTAACCAAAACTTCCGAGAACGGACTAACGCATCAGAAGCCATACCAAGACCAGACATGGTTAAGCCTGATACTGTCGGCACCGTCCACATCCCTAGTCCTGAAGGAAAGGTGACAGATCCCGCCAATGATCCCACTCCGTATTGTAGTGATGCTAAGGCAGAACTAGCAACACGGGCTGCTTCTGCCACTTGTTCACTGACGGCAAATCTTTGTTGAATGGGGTTCGGAGGTAGTAAGGGTTCAACGACATTATTTTCTATGTCGTCGTCCCAGTTAACGGTGGTAAAAATATCTTCTATCCAGTCAGAAGGATAAAGGGCGGGAATATGGATTTCAGCAGAACGGGCTAACATTAACCAACGCCCATCAGCACTGCGATACCCAATATCCACGACGTAATTGCGATCGCTTAGGGGAATGGGAATATACCATTCTTGAGTGTAATCATCGCATAAATATTCTTGAACACTGTGGGGACTTTGATAATTGAGATCAATATCACTCACGTCATAAATACGTAAGGCCAATTGTTCTCCTCCTTGGGCTTTTAAGCTATCTTTTGCTTCTTGGGAAACGGTCCAGTAAGCATAGGCCCATTGGGGATCGCGGGGTAAAAGAACGATGCGATTTTTTTGCTGATTTCCAGAAAGTTCTCCGAATTGTTCATTGATGTCGGTTTCGTCTCTGGTGATCCCATCTTCTTGTCCCACCTCAAATTTAGACGCTTCTATTTTTTGAGCTTCTTGAATAGTGGACTCGGCTTTAACTTTTGGTTCAGTGTCGATTATTTTTTGAGGCGTTGGCAACTGCATGACTTGCTTAATGGCAATTAGGAGTTGCGCTTTACGCATTCGGCTATAACGGGAGATGTTATATTCGCTGGCTACTTTTCGTAGCTGCCGTAGGGTCATCTCTTCTAGTGGGGGGTGGCTTTCTGGTGCCATGAGATCGCTCTCCGATACTTTTTACGGTTAATTGCTCCTGGCATTAGGTCATGAGTCCTACCTATAAGGCTTACGATGGACTCAATGGCTTTGAGGATTTGCATTTGGGACTTTTGGCTTAATCTTATGTAACAAAAGATAAGTCTCAACGGTCAAGGGGTCGCTAAACCAATTTATCAGGAATCTACGGATTGATAACCTTTTGGGGATCAATATGTTATGGTTTCCTGACATTTTTCGATTCTACTCCAGTCCCCAAAGTTCAAATTCGGGGGTCGGGGGTTGAGATTTTTTTGTCGTTGTCGTTGATTTATTGCTCCCAAATAGGTAAGCTAAACCAAAATTTCGCTCCTTGACCTGGTTCTGTGACTACCCCAATCTCTCCGCCATGAGCTTCAATAATTTTTCGGCAAAGATATAACCCTAATCCTAATCCTAGTGTGTTTTTTGCCCCTTCTCCTCTGTGATACCTTTCAAATAAGTTAGCTGCTAGTTGAGGGTCGATCCCCACCCCATTATCTTCTAAAGTACAGCGAATTTTTTTGGGTGTTAAGTCCTCTTTTTCTTGTTTTATTATATCCGCTTTTAGGGTCAATTGGATACCAGGAGCATTATGTTTTAAGGCATTGGCCATAAGATTTTCTAGGACACGCCAGAGGCGATCGCTATCCCCTTGAACCAAAGGTAAATTTTGAGGAATCTCTAGGGATAAGATAGCTTTATTTTCCTTCAATATGGGTTGCCATTCTATAGCTAATTGTTGACTCAGTTTGCCTAAATTTAAGGGTTTTAAGTTAAGGTTAATACCCCCCATTTCAAATTGTTGGCTTTCTACCAAAGAATTAATCAGATTCAGTTGGCGATCGCAACTTTTTGACATTTGTTCTAAAACGTTTCTCGAAATTTCTATGCTCTCTTTTTTCTGTTTTAAAAAGTTTTTCAATATCATAGAAAATCCTAATACGGGATTTCGTAAATCATGGGAAACAGCATGAAGATAAATTCTTAAGGTTTGTTCTGTTTTCTCTCTGTCTTTTATTTCTTGTTGGAGTTGTTTTTTTTGCCGTTGTATGGTTAACTGATTTTCGATTCTAGCAATCACTTCTTCAGCTTGAAACGGTTTAGTAATGTAGTCAACACCTCCTACATCAAAGGCTTTAACTTTATCTAAAACATCGTCTAAAGCACTAATAAAAATAACAGGAATATCTTTTGTTTTAATATCTTCTTTAAGTTTTCGACAAACTTCATAGCCATTCATCGATGGCATATTAATATCTAATAAAATTAAATCTGGAGGAACTTGATGAATTGTATTTAAAGCAGTTTTTCCATTGAGGGCTTTACGAACTTTATAACCTTGTTCTGATAACATAGCTGAGAGTAAGCGTAGGTTATCAGGGGTATCATCAACAACTAAGATATTACTGGAATCAGAGGTCATAGGGGAGACTTTGGGGACTGGAGGACTAGGGAGATGGGGGAGCGCCGGAGCAGGGAGCGCCGGAGCGCCGGAGCAGGGAGAGAAAAATATTGATATTCTTCTAGTCTCCCCACACTCCCCACCCTTCCCACACTCACTATCACCCCGTCACCCTCTCGACTCTCCTTGTGATCATCTTAGTTCATAGTTTTTATGAGTTTGCTTTAAGACTTGACTGGGGATTTACTTTACCCTGATCTTGATGGTATGTCTTTAATGTTATCCATACCCTTGATTGCCCCTCTTTTGAGAATCATATCATAGAGATTATTCCCAACTGACATTTTATGACCACAACACCCACCACAACCCCTAGTTTACCGCCATCAAAAGGAAAATTGTGGCTTGCTGCCATTAAACCTCCCATGTACAGCGTTGCTATTGTACCAATTACTGTGGGAACTGCAACGGCTTTTGGGGAAACAGGGAGATTTGATCTCAGCATTTTTGGAACTTTTCTAACTTCAGCGATTTTGATTATTGCTTGGCTAAATATTAGCAATGATGTTTTTGATGCGGATACAGGAATTGATAAAAATAAAGCCCATTCTATTGTCAATTTAACAGGAAATAAATCCTTAATGTTTTGGTTAGCTAATGCTTTTTTAAGTTTAGGAATTTTAGGGATCTTATTAATTGCTTGGTGGCAACGAGATGTGACAGTTTTAGTTATCATTTTGCTTTGTTGTGCATTAGGTTATAGTTATCAGGGGCCTCCGTTTCGCTTTGGTTATCAAGGGTTAGGAGAGATTATTTGCTTTTTTACCTTTGGTCCGATGGCGATCGCTGCTGCTTATTATTCCCAAACTCAAGATTTTTCTTGGTTAATTTTAACCTCGGGAGTTCTTATTGGCATTAGTACCTCTATTATTCTATTTTGTTCCCATTTTCATCAAGTAGAAGATGATCTAGCCGCAGGAAAACAGTCCCCCATTGTTCGTTTAGGAACTCACTTAGGATCTCAAGTATTAACAGGAATAACGGTTTTATTTTTTGCTTTAGTTATTCTATTTTCTTTACTTGGTATCTTTTCTTTTTGGACTATTTTAGTATTAATTAGTCTTCCTATTGGTTATCAATTGGTGAGTCATGTCAGCAAAAATCATGATCAACCTGATCGAGTTAGTAATTGTAAATTTATTGCAGTTCGACTCCATTTTTTTAGTGGAATTTTATTAGCTTTAGGATTAATTATTCCTCAGTTGTGATTTAATTGGTTTCTGATGTTATAGCCAGTTATTACCTCTTGCATCTGTGTAAATAAGGCTCTAAATTTTAGTAGTCAGGACTTAAATATCAGGTACACCTAGTATTCAACTTCTGAACTCCTGCTGGGGAGCATCGGGCGAAGTCTGCCCTCCCGAACTCCCAACTCCTAAAACTAGAAAATTTTGTACCTCACAAGTATGGGAACTGCTATATAAAAGTTCTTAAAGTAATCTAGAATTTTTAGTTTTCATTAAGGTTCGGCTTTATAATACTAACGAGAAGATAAGATGATTGAGTAGTTACTGTTGATAATCGGTTAGCTACTATATCAACATTTCATGACAATTAAACCCCTTCCGAAAATACAAATGGCTGTTACCCAAAACAGTCAGAAGCATTGGTTTATTCCCCATGATCAAGCTATTCCTAGACCGAATAATGAGTCAGAAATAACTCAAATTTTAGTGGGAATTTATACTTTAGATTTAGCTAAAATCAATGAAGTAGAGCAAACGGTTTATATTGATTTTTATTTAGGATTACAGTGGTATGATTCTCGCTTAGATCCTTCATTCTCTAATGCTAATACTGCTCCTTATCAATGTCAACTGGAGCAAGTTTGGCATCCTAATCTACATATTATTAATCAACGTCATTTAGAGAAAGAATTAGATGAAATTGTACACATCAATCCTCAAGGAATTGTTACTTATCGACAGAGATTTTATGGAGAACTGGCAACCAGTCTTGATTTAAAGCGATTTCCTTTTGATGAGCAAACTATTAAAATTGAACTAATCTCCTTTAGTTATTCCCCTGAAGAAATACATTTCATAGAAGCAGAAGAACTTAATGGAATTAGTGATGAGGTTTCTCTAATTAATTGGTCTATTAAAGAAATTACAACTCACAGTCATAGCCATTATTTGCAACCAGAACAACAAGATTATGCCAGATTTGATTATCAAATTAAAGTAAAAAGACACTCTCACTTTTATGCTTGGCGAGTTCTTTTTCCTGTAGCTTTAATTGTGTTAATGTCTGACTTGGTTTTTTGGTTAGAACCCACACAAATTATTCCACAAATTACCTTAGCTACTGCGACAATGGTTAGTTTAATTACTTATCAATTTATTTTACGGCAAGAACTTCCTAAAATGAACTATTTAACAGCAGAAGATAAAGTCATCGTGGGATCAATGTTATTAGTGTTTCTCGCTTTAGTGGAATCTGTTACCAGTATTAACTTAGTTGCAGAAGGCTATCGTGAATTAGCCTTATATTTAGATGACATTTTAAAATGGTTAGTTCCTGTTTTATTTATGGGTTTAGCTGCTTTTGCCTTTTGGGTGTAGTAGAAAGCAGGAGGTAGGCAAGAGAATTATAACTGGAGTTTAGACTAACTCAAGATGCCTATTACTCTATTACTCCATTCATACCTATCCCCCATTTCACCCCTCACAAATTAACCTGACTTGATCACCCCGTACCTACCATTCTTTAACAAAAACGACGGATACATCATCATTCACATTACCTGTATGACCAGCAGTACCAGGGAGATAATACAAACCAACAAAGTCAAAGACTTCAAGCATACTCAATGCATTAGTAATGCTGTTGTTGATATCACCAAGTTGAGCAGGTATCTCATCCATGAGGCGATCGAGAATCTTTCCAGTTAGTACTCCACCCTCAACCCATGCTCCATACCAGTTAACGTAGCCCCTGACTGTTCCACCACTATCAACATACAAATAGATCCAAAATCGTAATTCAGCATCGTAGTCAAACCAATTGGGGACATCGACACGAATAGGTACTCTTAGATATACATATTTTCGCGAAGGCGAAAAACCTGGCCACAAGTCCCAAGTAATAATAGGAGTGCCTCGCATCCTGATTCGTGAAATCCCGGAAACTTGGTTTTGAATCTGCGTCCTTAAGTCAGGACTACCCATACTTCCAAGAGCTAGAGGGCCAAGTTCGCGGCGGGCTTCTCGAACTATCAAGACAGAGGAAGTAATATCGTTGAAACTTTCTGCCGAAACATTTGGGATACGAACAGTGGAACCCGGTGTCGCATCAAAGTTGGCATAACGCCCACGATAGTTTGAGTGCTGAAACAGAATGACTCGTCCCCCCTCCTCCCAATGGCTGCAACCTATTTCAAGTGAGGATATGCGATCGTGAATATGTGCGCTATCTAACCATGATTTTGAAATACGAAGATAGGTGGTCACAGGGGTAGTGTAGTGCAAATTAGCAAATGTAGAACGGCCACGATAATTGGAGTGTTCATGAAGTCTTGTCCAAATACTCATGTCTTAACCCTCCTTCGTTTCTGTATCTAAATTTTTACTTGCTGCCATATCTTCTTTGATTGGCTGTCCCGCAGACATCAGGATCTCAATTGCTTCTGCGACTACCTTTTCCTCCTCCCGATTGATTGGACCGATTGATGTAATCTTATTGATTAAATTCTCTATTAGGAGTTGCTCTGAAAGGGATGGATTATCTCGATGTTTTTGGGATAGAGTTCGTAGAAGGGCAAGAGGCTCTGTTTCTCTATAGTCAGCAATAAATTGTGTCAGATCAGGCATTAACTCACTTCGTGCTACCACATCATGGTCATTCGCTTTGATTTCTTCCAATGTTTGAGGCAAATCGTAAGATAATTGTTTGATCATGGCTACTTTCTCCGCATCTACACCACCAGTTGTTCCATTTTCACCATACTTATTTTTCAAATATTCTGCGCGTTCAGTCAAAATGCTTATGCTTTCTGTTCTCATAAGAAGCTGTTCCATTTCTATCTTTTTCATGAGATTACCTCCGCTTTTTATAGTTACAAATTGATGACGTTAATATTTATCTGTTAACCGAGTAGTATTATCATCCATACTACTGCAAAATGAAATGACTGCTGGTTAAAATAAATAAAAATTAAAAGAGGTTAACAACTGTTAACCCCTACAAATCCCTACAAGTTAAATAATTAATCCTTAAGCTTCAGGCTTAACGTAACAGAAGCTAAGATGAATAAGATTACGTTTCCAAGGATGGGCCTGTATTTCCTTAATAATTGCTTGACCATTCCAGGATAAATCAGGAATATTAACATCAATCACTGTTTCATCAACCGTGACATCTCTAAGCATTAACGCTGCTTCTTTTTGATCTACCGTTAATTGCATAGATTCTGTACCATTATGGCCATATAAAGTAGCAGGAATTAAACCCTCGCGACGCAAGGCATTCCCTTTAACATTTTCGGGACGTTTTTTACATTCAATAGATAAAGACATAGAATTTACTCACGCTTTAGTTAATTAAGTTATTCATGGGTGGTGACAGGATCACCGTTTTCATCAAGAAGGGCCCGTTTAGGCCCGTGAATGGGATCTTCAACGATAATGGTTTGATCCCGACTGGCCCCCAAAGAAACGATCGCAATAGACACTTCCATTAATTCTGCTAAGAATTTAAGATAGTCTAAGGCTTCCTGGGGTAAATCTTCTAAACTACGACAATTTTGCGTAGATTGTTGCCATCCTGGTAAGGTTTCATAGATGGGGGTACAACGGGCAAACTCACTGGCGTTGCTGGGGAAATGATGACAGGTTTGGCCGTCTAATTCATAAGCGGTACAGACTTTAATTTCAGCTAACTCATCAAGGACATCTAGTTTAGTAATAGCTAAACAGTCTAAACCGTTGACTCGTACTGCATAGCGACCAATCACCGCATCAAACCAACCACAGCGACGACGACGGCCAGTAGTTGTGCCAAATTCTGCCCCGCGATCGCATAATTGTTGCCCAATATCCCCGTGTAATTCGGTGGGAAAAGGCCCTTCTCCGACTCGGGTGGTGTAAGCTTTTGCTACGCCGATAACCCGATCAATGACAGTTGGACCAATACCAGACCCCACACAAGCCCCTCCTGCAATGGGGTTAGAGGAGGTAACATAGGGATAAGTACCGTGATCTAAGTCTAATAAGGTTCCTTGGGCCCCTTCAAAAAGAATATTTTTTCTTTGTTGAATGGCTTCGTAAATTTTTAGAGAACTATCCACCACATAGGGTTTCAGTTGTTGTGCATAATTGATATATTCTTCAATAACGACTTGAGGATCTAAAGGGTCTAGATTATAAAGCTTTTCTAAAATAACGTTTTTATAATTAATTGTCCATTCTAATTTTTCTTGGAGTTCATCGGGGTTCATCAAATCAACCACCCGAATGCCTGTCCTTTCTGATTTATCTGCATAGGTTGGACCAATACCTCGTCCGGTTGTACCAATTTTCTTTTTCCCCCGTCTTTGTTCTGATGCTTGATCAAGTAAACGATGATAGGGCATAGTTACATGGGCGGTTTGGGAGATAAACAGGTTATCCGTTGCTACATTCAGACGATGAAGTTGGGCTAATTCTTCCAGTAACACTTTGGGATCGATAACTGTCCCTGAACCGATAATACATTCTGTCTCAGGATACAAAATTCCTGATGGAATCAAGTGTAACTTAAACGTTTGTCCTTGTACAACAATGGTGTGGCCTGCATTAACCCCCCCTTGGGGGCGCACCACCACATCCGCTGAACGACTTAATAGATCGGTGATTTTCCCTTTTCCTTCGTCGCCCCATTGAGCGCCGATTACAATTACATTAGCCAAGATTTTATAAAGTAGCTAGAGTTCACACAATCTATCATTATACAGAATTACAAGCTATGTTGTCAATTCCCCTAAGTTTCTAAAGATCCCTGACTTTATTAAAGAAGGACAAGAACATCACCATTATCAACCGTTACAAAAATTACCCGATTCTGTGATTATAGAAGGTAATTACCATGGTGCTATGGAAGATAGGGCTGAAGTTTACAAACCCAACCCGGAAATTGATAGACTATGTTTTGAACCCAACTCAGGTTCAGTTAAAATAAGACTAATGATCAAGATTCAATCTGTCTGGGGGTCATAGATTAAAATGTTAACCACAGAAAATGTTTATCAAACCACTTGTTATCAGCGTCAAGGTAATGAATTGGTTAACCCCCAAAATTGTACGGTTACTTTGCAATACGAGCATCCAGAAAATGGGCTAGACTGGGAAATTGTTACTCTCAGTGGAGAAGTATATCATTATCGCAATTTAGGGTCAGCCATTGAACTGTGGAGTCATCTTTCTCAACAATGGACTCCTGTGAACATGACAGACTGGTTTCCAGAGAGAGAAGGTGTTCTGTGTTGGGATAACTTTTGTGCTGACTGGCGAGAGATTCCCCTCGATTAGTTTTAGGTTTCAATGTTTACTAGACAAGATTGCAGAGGAGCAGGGAGCGTCGGAGCGGGGAGAAAAATGATGAATAAACCCTATCAGCAAGGACATCTCGTTGAATTAGATATTATCGATCTCGCTCACAGTGGGGATGGGGTGGGTAAGTTAGATGGGAAAGCGATTTTTGTTCCTGATACCGTTACTGGCGATCGCATTGTAGCTCGTTTAACCCATGTCAAAAAACAATACGCCTACGGAAAATTACAAGAAATTATTTCCCCTTCTCCCCATCGTATTCGCCCTAGCTGCATTGTGGCGGATAAATGTGGGGGCTGTCAATGGCAACATATTGCTATTGATTATCAACTAACGGCCAAAGAAAACCAGGTGATTCAAGCCTTAAAACGAATCGGTGGTTTTGATAATCCTCCTGTGTTACCGATTCTATCATCCCCAAACAGCTTAGGATATCGCAACAAAGCTACTTACCCTTTAAAACGTTCCACCACAGGAACGGTACAAGCTGGTTATTATCAACGCAATACTCATCAAATTATTAACCTTAATCAATGTCCCATTCAAGATCCTCGTCTGAATCCTATTTTGGCCCAAGTTAAACAAGATATACAAGGACAAGGTTGGAGTATTTACAATGAAAAAACAGGAAAAGGGAAGCTAAGACATCTAGGGTTGCGTATTGGCAAAAGAACAGGGGAAATTTTGTTAACCCTTGTTAGTAGCAGTAAAAATTTAACTAATTTTCAAGAACAAGCTGAAATTTGGTTGAATCGTTATCCTGAGTTAGTTGGAGTCTCTATCAATTATAATCCCCATCAAGGTAACAAGATTTTCGGTGAGGAAACTTTTCATCAGATGGGTCGTCTCTATCTCACAGAAACCTTGGCTCAACTCAACTTTCAATTAAGTTCCGATACCTTCTTTCAAGTTAACACCGAAGCAGCAGAAGTCTTGTTAAATGTTTTGTTAGAAAAACTGTGTTTAACGGGAGAAGAAAGTTTAATTGATGCCTATTGCGGTGTAGGAACTTTTACCTTACCTTTGGCTACAAAAGTGGCTCAAGCAGTGGGAATTGAGAGTAATAAAAATTCTATTGAACAAGCTCGAAATAATGCCAAAATTAATAATATTAATAATGTTAAATTTTATCCAGGAACCGTAGAAGAAATTTTACCATTCCTTAATCTTTTTCCTGATATAGTTGTGCTTGATCCGCCGAGAAAAGGTTGCGATTGTAGCGTTATTGATACCTTACAAAAAATTCACCCATCTTTAATTATCTATATTAGTTGTCAGCCTTCCACCTTAGCCCGTGATTTAGAAAAATTATGTCAACAAGAGCGTTATACAGTGGAGTGGATACAACCCGTTGATTTTTTCCCTCAAACGGCTCACGTGGAATCAATGGCTTTAATTAGACATAACATAGACTAATATGTTATACTGATTATAGTTATTAAATTAATTGTGCTAACCATTTGTTTAAAAATTTCCATTTAACCGTTTCTCTAAATTTTGAAATAATCGTCTCCAAAGCCATGTTATAGCTTAAACTAAATCATCTAAAAATAAAGGTGTTGTCGTGCCAACCTATAGACAACAACACCCTAGAACCAAAATCATACAATATCCCTACAAAATTCAATTTAGAGGTGACAGCACGTGCTTGCTATTTCCCTACCGCCAACCAAGCGATACGGTTGTACAATGAGCTTCACATCAACGCTCTATTTATGTCCAATCCTAGACTTATTATTAGCAAGGATTCCCAATGAGTTACAACCGGAAATCAGACTAGGTTTACAAGAAGCACTGGTAAACGCAGCCAAACACGGAAACAAACTCGACCCAAGTAAATCAATTGTTGTTAAATTTTCCGTTACGCAAGATGGTTATTCTTGGGTTATATCAGACCAAGGAAAAGGATTTTCTTCCCAATGTAATTGTCCGGACCATTCCCCAGAAACATTACCCCCCGACGAATCAGAAAACGGCAGGGGGTTTTGTTTATTACACGAAATTTTTGATCAAGTTCATTGGGATCAACAAAAAACCCAGCTAAAACTGTGGAAACAAGTCAAAAAAAGCAAAAGACAACTACTTCCTTCCTCTTGAAGAACCTTACCCCTACACATAGGGGGTTTACTGAAAGCGGGTTAATTGGATGCGATACCTTTGTTTTTTCGTAACAGCGACTTCCCCCACTTCCAAGCGTCCCTTTCCTCGTACGGTAATTAAATCCCCAGAGTTAACAGTATAACTCGCTTGAGTAATTTCCTTCCAATTAACCCGTACATTTCCTTGATTAATCGCATCAACCATTTTACTGCGGGACATCCCAAACCCAGCAGAAGCAATGGCATCTAAGCGCATGGATGCTTCAACCGTCGTCATCTCTTTGGTTTTTGGGGGTCGTATTTTCAATTCACTTAGGTCTATTTGTTGGGTTTTCACCGGAACCGATCGCACCTGGGTTAAGCTCGTTTCCAGGAAGTCCACCAATTCAGGTACCACGATCACCTGTCCTCCCCGTTCCCCCAAAACAAGAATATCCCCAATTTTTTCCCTAACGATTCCTGTGGCTAAAATCGCCCCTAAGAAGTCCCGATGACTAGCCGGGTCAAAAAGAAAGTTTCCTGCAATATCCAAAGCAGCAAGGGGAATTTGGGACTGTTCCAGAGGAATTTCGGGGCGGGCTATAGCAATTCTTTGCCTTTCTGCTTGGGGATACCCTCCCCAGACAGCAATTTCTACTTCCGTTAACTGACTAAACGCCGTTTGTACTTCAGCAATAACAGGAGGAGAGAAAAAGTCGCTAACAACAACTTCCCAAGTTTTGATAGCTATTTCTGCTTGATCAATAATACGACTGATTTCTTCACGGTTTTCAATGCCTTTGAGAATAGTGTCCCTTGGTAACATGATTCACAATTAACTTAAACAGCAGGTAGAGTATAGCCTTGGATGTTTTCAGGGTTTAAGGGACGAAGAATAGATGTAGCCTTATTTTTGAGGCTAGTGGCTCCCTGTACCACGATAATATATTTTCCTGCATCAAGACGATTGCGATAGGGTAAAGCGTCCCCGCTACCTACCGATAACCCCACACCACCGCCAACAAAAACACTACCCATCGCCCCACCAATGGCACCCGCTAAACCGCCTAAGATATGATTAAAGGGTTCGCCTGCCCAATCAAAACTATTAACCCCTGTGATTAAATCAAACAGACAACCACCCACAAAGCCGAAGGGAACCAGCCAAATCGCCATGAGCATAGCACGTTTTTTTGCCTGTTGTGCAGGATCAATAAAGCCAAACTCATCAGCCGTTTTGTAGCCTTTTCCTAAGATAGTAATTTGACTGGTGGGAATGCCACTTTTTTCTAAGGCAGTGTACGCCTCTTCTGCTTTAATGCGATCGCTAACAACAGCTATCAGATAATCCATAGGGAGAGTCGAGATGATTTACTTATATTTTAGCTTCCCTGCGAGAAGCCCCGCACTGTACCGATAGATAAGTGTCAGGACGCGGCTGAGGGGCGAACCACTTCGCCCCTCAGCCCCTCATGAAAGCAGGGGCAGCACTTATGAAACAATTCTAGCGTATTTATAAACTTGTGCTAGAATAATTCTATGCTGACAATGAACATGACCTATCGGATATACCCAAGTGCTGACCAGGAGGCGATGATGCTTGGTTGGCTAGAGACTTGCAGACGACTTTATAATCGTTGTTTGCGAGACTTAAAAACTTGGCTAAATAGCAGGAAATGTCCTATTGATAGATGTTCATTGAATGAAGAATATATTGTGCCAGCCGACTTACCGTTCCCAAGTTACCTTCAACAAAAACGTCAATTAACTCAATGGAAAAAAGAAAATCCTTGGTTAAAAGCAGCCCACTCTCAAGTAACTCAAGACGTAGTTAAACGGATGCACAATACTTGGGAAGCATTTAAGAAGCGTGGCTTCGGCTTTCCTCGCTTTAAAAAATATGGACAGTTCCGTTCATTTTTATTCCCTCAGTTTAAAAACCATCCCCTCCAACTCCCCTCCTGGGAGGGGATGGGGGTGGGTGACTATCAGATAAAACTTCCCAAAATAGGATCAGTTTTAATTGAACTGCATAGACCTATTCCTGATGGATTTGTGATTAAACAAATCAGGGTTTTATCAAGGGCAAGAGGAACAAAATGGTACGTTGTAATAACTGTTCAGTCTGATATTGAAGTACCAAATCCCTTGCCTAAAGGACGAGGGCTTGCTGCTGATGTCGGACTGGAGAATTTCCTCACTACTAGCGACAATTTCACAGTTAAACCTGGCTTATTTTTCCGAGAGTTACAAAGTCGGTTGAAAGAACTACAACGTAAAGCATCTCGAAAAAAGAAAGGGTCTAAAAACTGGGAAAAAGCACAGATTAAAGTCGCTAAACTTCATCATAAAATAGCTAATTCTCGCAAGAACTTTCATTTTCAAGTTGCTCATCAATTGTGTGACCAAGGTGATATGGTCTTTGTCGAAGATATTGACTTTCGAGTATCAGCCAAAGGCTTTCTTGGTAAGTCAATGCTTGACGGTGGGTTTGGTCAATTCAGAACAATACTACAGTGGGTTTGTTGGAAACGAGATAAGTTTTTTGCTCAAGTTGATCATAAATATAGCTCACAAATTTGTCCTAATTGTGGAACTCATACAGGGAAAAAACCTTTATCTCAACGACAACATATTTGTCCCGAATGTAACTATCAAACCACAAGAGATCATGCAGCAGCAGAAGTGCTATTGCAAAGAGGATTGGATAAAGTACGCACGGACTGTGCGGAAAGGAAACTGCCTGGTAATGGCGGTCTGTCGGGGCCAGTCGCAGACTGGCTAGATAAGTGCCGATCCAGGAATACTCAAGAGCGATCTTAAGAAGCCCGCCCCGTACCTACTGGTACGGGGTCGGGAGTAAGTCACATGGGTTACGTTTGATTAGGCTAGAAAATCACCAGAGATTACTGTAACATAAGTTTACAAAGCCCATCATGATTAACTCGATGAAATCCCTACAAACCTCTGAACAAGGACAAGGTTGGTCCTTAGATGAAAGAGATCCTAAATTTATAGAACAGGTAATGCCTTACTGGAAATGGTTTTATGATCACTATTTTCGGGTAAAAACCGATGGTTGGCATCATATTCCCCCCCAAGGGCCAGTTTTATTAGTCGGGTCCCACAATGGAGGTTTGGCTTCCCCAGATACTTCGATGATGATGTATGACTGGTTTTGTCGTTTTGGCACGGAACGTTTATGTTATGGGTTAATGCACCGATCTGCTTGGAAAATTAATCCTTCTTTAGCGAAGTTAGCGGTGAAAACTGGGGCAGTGAAGGCCCATCCTAAAATGGGTATTGCTGCGCTGAAACGGGGGGCTAGTGTGTTAGTTTATCCAGGGGGCGCGCAAGATGTGTTTCGTCCCTACAAGGATCGCCATAAAATTGAATTAGCGGGGCGTAAAGGCTTTATTAAACTGGCGTTACGGGAAAATGTAACCATCATTCCTCTTATTTCGGTTGGGTCCCACGAAACCTTATTTATCATGGGAGACTGTTACGAACAAGCGAAACTGCTGCATGAATGGGGAATACCTTGGATCAATGGCACAGATCCAGAGGTGTTTCCTATTTATCTCGGCTTACCGTGGGGTATTGGCATTGGGCCAGCCCCCAATGTTCCCCTTCCCATTCCCATGCACACTCGTGTGTGTCCTCCCATTGTATTTGAACGTTATGGTAGGGAAGCAGCCAGCGATCGCGCGTATGTGGATGTTTGTTATGATTTAGTGGTAACGAAAATGCAGCAAGGGTTAGATCAACTGGTTATTGATACTCAAAAAAAATAGCTACGCCAAGGCACTTTCACTGCCTGAGTCACTCATAAACAGACAAGATGAACCGGTTAGATTGATGATCTGATGAACCAGTTGAAAATCAGGAATTGATTGTAAGCCAATAAAATCCATGTCTCCTTGGGGGGTTTTACTAATACAACTGGGAAATTCCCCCACCATAATTAGGCTGTTGGCAGTAGTAGGAATGCGACATAAATCCCGTAAACTATTGATGTAATATTCCGCTTCTTTTCTATCTTCTTCTTGAGCAATGACTGAAATAATATTTAATTGAGCTTTCCAGGCTTTTGATAATCGTAAAGCCATTAAAATAGCTAAGTCTGTATTCCCTTTTTCTAGCCGTTCAATGATAGGTAAATTCTCTAATTGAGGGCGAATCCACAGATTAATCACTTCCATTCTGCCTAACCCTGCACTGGGGTGTAATCCTAATAGCATTACGCCAACTTCTAACTGTTTGGCTTCTTCAAAAACGGGCAATAATTGATCCCATTTACTGGCTTCATTGGGAAACCGTAAAAAGAGAATATTAGGACGAAAAAAGGCACTTTGTAATGCTTGTAAGGCAGTAATAATTCCTTCACTTTCTAACTCAACTTTCATCACAGAAATGGTGGTTAACAATTGATGCTGACGAAAGGAACTGGCCAATTCTTGAAGCTGTAAGGATAAAATTTTTTCTTGATTATTTGTTGAAATTCCTAATAGTTGTAAAAACCCTTCTGGTTGAGATAAATCCAATAAAAGGCGAAATTCTCCCAGTAACTGTGAACCGTTTTTAATGGGGACTAAAAAAGTGGGTTTCCAGGCTCTAACATTGGTTAAATCTAATTTTATTACTTTCATGGCTGACCATTGAGCGATCGCAGTAAAAATACCACTTCTGACATCAGCAGAACGCTTTTCTTTAGGTAAACTAACCAGGCGTAAATAAATGGCAAAAACAATGGCAATGGCCACTAAACTTAGGAAAGGACGAATGACTAACATGGCTAAAATACAGCCAATAATTCCGTATAAAGGAACAATGCGCGGGACTTTAAACGTTGGTCGAAAGTTCATTAATCCTAAACTAGATTCTACTAAAACCACTAGGTTGATAGTGGCATAAGTTAGGAGGAAAAAGAGGGTAATCAAAGTAGCGATCACATTTAAGTCTCGCAATAATAAAGCGAGTAAAACGATGGTGGCACTCACCAGCAAAGCGCGACGAGGTTCCCCATTTTTAGCAAGTTTAGCTAACCCATTGCTCCAAGGAATTACTCCGTCTTTAGCGAGGGCCATTAAGATGCGAGGTGCGCCCACTAAAGAGGACAAAGAAGCACTAAATGTAGCTGCTAATAACCCCATTAAAACTAAGAATTGCCATCGAGATTTTTCAACTAAAATTGTATAGTTATTTATTAATTCTTGAGGGGGTGCTGCACGAGCTACCCACCAACATAAAATGACATAAATAACGGTACTTAAGATGATAGCTGAAAGAGTACCAATAGGAATATTTTTACGGCTATTTTTTAGCTCTCCTGACATATTAACCCCTGACATAATGCCGGTGGTGGCAGGAAAAAAAACGGCAAAAACTCCCCAAAAGTTAATGTTAGGAAAATCTCCCCAATCTTGCCAAGTTTGGTTACCGTTCCAAGTAATAGGACTAGAAAAAATTGAAATTAAGGATAAAATAATGAAAATTAGCACTAAATATTGAACTCTAAAAGCACAGCCAGCACTAATATAAGCGATCATAAAAATCATTAAAAAAGCAATTAAATCAATTAGTAAAGGGGAATGCTCAGGAAACAAAAATAACCATCCTTCTCGAAATCCAAAGATATACATGGCAGCAGCTAAGGCTTGAGAAACAAATAAGGGAACTCCGACACTTCCTCCTATTTCTAACCCTAAAGACTTAGAAATCATGGCATAAGGGCCTCCTTCTCCTAGACGAGTATTCGTGGCAATAGAAGCAATAGAAAGCCCTGTAGCCACTGTAATACTCGCGGATAATAAGACAATGGTTAACCCTCCCAATAAACCAGCATTGCCCACAACCCAACCTATTCTTAGGTACATAATGGCCCCTAAAATCGTGAGTAATGTGGGCTTAAAAACCCCTTCAAATGTGTTATATTTTTTGGGAGGATAAGCGGACGTATTAAATTGTAATGAGTTAATAAATTGGATAATTTGCTTAAATTTTAAGGGCATCGCTAACCAGAATGTTCTTCTTTTATTGTAATGCCATCTTTTCTTAAAATAAGGATTTTAACTAATTTTATATACTTAATTTAAGGGCATTCACCGGAACTTCATCCCAAGAGTCCACAGTTCTTAAAGTGACAACCCATCCTTCTTGTTTTTGTGCTTCGCTGAGGTTATTTAACCAGGTTTGATGACAGTCTTCTGCTGCCTTTTGATCACAGCAAGCAATACAAGAATAAATTATCCCAGACGGATCAATTTGTTCGTTTACCCAAATCGTCATAATTTTTTTCGTTTTTGTAATTGTCTTGTTTGCTTAGAGCTATTATAGATTAATTTTACCTTTGATTACCCTAAAGTAAATATAATGGGAGCTAATTTACCTCAATCAATGCTTAGATGGAAAACAAATAACGGTGAGGACATCACTTAAACCCCAGACAGTATGGTAATCTACTTTTGATGAAAGCCTTTTGTTTTGCCTCAAGGGGGATAATTCGTTAAATTAATTATGAGAAAGCTGTATTTTTTAGTACCAGGAACAGGAAAAAAGTTTGCTTGCGGGGGTCTGTTTGCAGAGTTGAAAACTTATGACTTAGCTAAACAAGTTTGTCCTTGTGAAGTAGTTACTTATCGTCAAAAAGAAACAGAGCATTTATTTTTAGAGGATGTTCTTAAACAAGATAATTTAGAGCAGATTATTTTTGTCATTAGTTGGGGGTTTGATGTTCCTAAACTTGCTAAAAAATTGAAACCTTATAATGTTATTTACCATGCTCATAGTGCCGATTATGGCTTTAAATTGACCTCTAACATTCCTATTGTAACTGTTAGTCGCAATACCATGGGATATTGGGGACAAAAATCCCCTAATTCTTTAATCTATTATTTACCTAATCAGATTTCTGATGAGTTTAATAACTTAAATTTAAAACGAGATATTGATGTATTAGTACAAGCAAGAAAATCATCAGATTATTTATTAAAACAATTAATACCTAGTTTACAAAATCAATGTAATGTTATGGTTATTAATCATTTTGTTGATGATTTATCGAAACTTTTTAATCGGTCTAAAGTTTATCTTTATGATTCAGCACAATATTGGGCGCAACAGCGAGTAAGTGAAGGTTTTGGACTGCAACCCATGGAAGCTTTAGCTTGTGGGTGTCAAGTGTTTTCTAGTATTAATGGAGGACTTTCTGATTATTTAGATCCAGGGTTTAATTGTTATAAAATTGCTGGTTATTCAACAGGATATGATGTTAAACGGATTTTAAAAGCTATTAATTCACCCAAACCGTTAACCTTATCACCTCAAATTTTAGCAGAGTATCGTAGTGAGAATATTATTAAACGATTAGAAATTATTTTAGAAGAAATTAACTTCTTTTTTGATCATAAACAAGAACTGGTGGGAGATATTAATGATTTAACTAACATAAAAATAGTTCAATTATTGTTTAGAAAGCTTTGGAAAAAGTTGCTTAAATGATAGCTTGCTATAAAAAAGTAGGGTAAATAACATTTAATACCCTACATTATTTACTAATTGAAATTAAAAGTTTCCACCCCTCGATTAAATGACCTTGCATTAGTGCAGAAATACCTTTTAAAGTTTTAAATTCTTTGTGGTTTTGCTGCATTTCCAGGGCTGGTTTTAGGGTCATTTCCGCTGCTTTGGGTTGCCAGTTATATAAATAAACAAAAGCAAGATAAGCATGATGATAAGGGTTATTTGGAGCAATGTTAATTAGTTGTTTTAAAGCTGCGATCGCCCCTTGAGGATCTTCTTGTAAGACTTGAGATAAAACTAACCCATAAGTCCAATTTAGTTGATGGTTTTGACGATCATGATCTAAGCGGTATTTTAAGGTAATTTCTGCTTGTTTAAGATAATCTTGAATGGGATCATATTGATTAAAACGACCAACTTTACTAAAGATAGTATCTAACCCTGATATTCCCTCTGATAAATGAATAGAAGCATTACGTAATTGAGTTCCTAAATCTAATTCAGGAGAAGGAATAGGACTAAGATTATTATTGATAGTTAAAGTGACATCAGGGACAGGAATTAAGTAACTTTCATTCGTCTTACGATTCAGATAAGTTGCTTTGAGGATATAATCCCCATCTTTTATATTTTTACCAGGAAGCATAGCCATATTTTCAGTTACTTTAAATCCTTTATTATCACCGAAGTTTCCCCATAACATTCCTTCCCCGATTCCATGATCATGTATCCAGACTATTTCATTATTATTAGCTTCTTTAGGATACCAAGATAATAATACTATTCCTTGTTGTAAAGCTTGCCAATTTCCTGACCATTCGTAGGTAATAGGAATAGGAAAGTTAGAAGAAGCTTCTTCAGGAAGAAGAATGTTATTCAAACGAATTTTACTAACAGATTGAGTAATTGGTTTTATTTCAACTGATGCTTGTTTTCGATGATATAAGTTTACTGAACTTTTATCAGACATTTCCCATGTCTTAACTAGATTAAATTTTGGATTATTATTTAAGGTTTCAGCAAATTTTAATTGATTTTCTCTAGCAAAACCATTATCTCCAGTTTTACTGATAAACCAATCAAAAGAATTACTATCTTGTTCAATATAGTCCTCTTTATTCCCTAGTTCTCGTCCATAAACCTGAGAATTAGCTAACTGACCATAATAGTTAATGGTATTATGATTAATGCTATCTGTATTAGCAATGACTCCTAAATTAATGATTTGATAAGGGGTGATTTCATGAGCCGTTTCGATTATATTTTCAACAGGAATCTCCTCACCTAAGTAGGGACGAAAACTAACCCCAGGACTTAAAAATAAAGAGAATTTCTCTGTTCCAGAAATAGGAAATAAGTTAGTAATCATCACGAACATAGCTACTATTACTGTTACCCATTGAACCGGTTGCCATTTTCCTCGCCATTGGGTTAAACCATAGCTTAAAAAGATAGCTAAAATAGGTAAATAAGACATAATATATCGTGTATCTTTATTAAAAATTGCTGAACAAATTAAATATGATCCACCAAAATAAATTCCCAACCATTTAAGGCTTTTTAGAACTTTTTTATTGTCAATATTATCTTTACTTTTTGGAAATTTGCCCAATAAATGCAGCAATAATCCCACTAGAGGAACTAATAATAATACCCAACCAACAGCTAAAGGTAAATCTTGCCAATAATAAGTCCATGCAGCGATAGTGTTTAAAGGTGGATCTCCTTCATAAGTTGCAGGAATAGCATTAGAATTTTGTACTGTACTAAATAAATAAATCCAGTTCGTTCTATACCAAGGAAACCATAATAAACTAGAAACAAGAAAACTCACCCATAATTGCAAAATTCTTTCCCATTTTTTACTCCATAAGTAAGTAATACCTAAGTAAACTAAAGGAGTAAAAAGGAAAAACATAACACTTTGTTTCGTTAATAAAGCAAGTCCCCAACAAACACCAAAAATAATCGTCCATAACCATTGTTTGCCTCTATTTCCTTCAAATTTCCATAACGTTAAACAACAAAAACAAGCAACCGTTAACGTCATTAATGGAGTATCAATAAGAAACTGTAAACGAGTTTGGTATAAACGAGGAAATAATAGGGTTAACCCCGCACTCCATAACCCAACTTGAGGACTAAATAAAGTTTTTCCAATGATATAAACTGAAATAATTAAAATTCCGTTGTATAATAAATTCGATAGTAAAGCTTGATCATTTCCTAAACCAAATATCTTCTGAAAAAATGCACCAATAATATAAGTTAACGGAGGATATTTTGTGGATATCATCCAGAAATTACGCCACCATTCTCCATTAAAAATTTCAGGGGAATTTAAACTATAAAAATATTGTAGAGACTTGGTTAAATGATTACTTTGATCCCATGCAGGAACAGAATGATCTAAACTTAACCATAAGCGATCGCACACATTACTTGCTAACCATATTAATCCTAAAATTATCCAAATAGGAATTTGAGTAGAAGAAATTTTTTTACGTAACATAGATAATAGTTATAATTAAAGCATTAAATTATAATTTACTCCATTATAGACGAAAGTTTAGGTATAATTGTTCTGTTAAACCCTATCTGAATGATAAAGTGTCTTAAATCTAATCATTATCTATGAAAAAAATAAAGTTATTGTTTATATTATCTCTTATTCTCTTTCCTTGTTTAAGTATTACAGCGCAAACCAAGTTTCTTGATGGCAAGAATAGAAATAATTCATCTATCTTATTAACTAATTTATCTTCTGTCACTCTTGAAAATATTGCTCAACAAATTGCCAATGCTTACTTAAATAAACAAGTGATTACAGAATTTGACCATAACTTAACATCTGAAGAAGCAAAAATAATACAAGAAAAAGTTATTAATCTTTTAAGTTCTTATCAAGGCGAATTAATCGGGTATAAAGCAGCATTAACTAATTCAAAAGCACAAGAAACTTTTAACGTTAATCAACCCTTACTAGGAATATTATTAGAAAATATGTTATTACCATCAGGAACAAAAGTTCCTGCTAAATTTGGAGCAAAACCCATGATAGAAGGGGATTTAATGGTAAGAGTTTCCAGTGAAAAAATTAATGAAGCAACCACAGCACAAGAAACCCTACAATACTTAGATGCAGTCATTCCTTTTCTAGAATTACCTGATTTAGTTTATGATAAAAACATCAAAATCAATGGTGAAATGTTAACGGCAATTAACGTAGGTGCTAGATTAGGTATCGTAGGTGATGTTATACCGTTAAATCAAGAAACAGCTACAACCAATAGTCTTAAAAATATTTCTGTTATCTTAAAAGATGAGTCAGGAAATATAATAGCTCAAGGTAATAGTAACGCTTTGTTAGGTGATCCTTTAAATGTAGTATTTTGGATTAAAGAACAGTTGAAAACTCAAAATAAAACCTTGAAACAAAGTGATTTATTATCATTAGGAAGTATTACCCCATTGATACCAGTAGAAGCAGGAAAAACTATTCTAGCTGAATATGAAGGATTACCCAAAACTGAAACAGAAACAATCATTATTACTTTTGAATAAACTTATCTTTTTATGATAGAAAATAACCAAAATCCAGCTTGTAGGGTGGGCAAAATGGGATAATTTTTCAGTCAATTAATTAAGTTATCAATTCTTGCCCACCATGATAATTACGAAGGATTACCAAAAGCAGAAACACAAACAA
>JAAUYD010157410.1_pt1 | contig 27420 bp, 23 predicted proteins | sample 7278101 | NCBI WGS metagenome assembly JAAUYD01 (sample SAMN14350128, study PRJNA611818) | marine sediment metagenome | isolation source: surface marine sediment (0.6m) | place: French Polynesia: Moorea | collected 2018-08
AACCAATACACCAATAAACTAATAACTATCTTTCTTGCCCAACACATAATCTCCCTCGGTGTAATCCCGACTGATAGACAAAGCTAAAGACGGCAGGGAATCAACCGGAATATCATCGAGGTTTGGATTGCGCAGGTCCCGATCTGACACAATTGGGTTGGCCACTCCCCAATCAATTGCCAGTGATTTATCATTCCAGGCGATGCCAAATTCATCCTGACTATCGTAATAATTGTCCACAATGTATGTCAACGTCACCCGATAGGTGAGGGTGGCAAAGCCATGCGCCACGCCGACGGGAATAAATAAGCCGAGTGGGTTGGCATCGCCGATGTCAATGGTTTCAACCTGGCGAAATGTGGGTGAATCCGGCCGAATATCGACCAGTACAGCCCGAATCATGCCGCTGACCACATACCAGTAGTCAACTTGTTTGAAGTGATAGTGCAGTCCGCGAACCACATTTCCCATCGAATCTGATCGATTTGTTTGGATGATTTTCCAGCTTCGTTGTGGGAACCATTCCTTGCGAAATGTCTCCATAAAGCGTCCTCGATCATCACCAAATGCTTTTAGATGAGCGGTATAAACTCCTAAAATATTCTCTGATTGGTTTATTGTAGCCATTACTTTGGGCGTTTCCCCACTTCTTAAAATTTTCTTTGGCTATGTTACCGGTTTGGATGATTGATTACAAATGCCGGCCATCAAAAGGGATTTCTTAATATAAACGTGTAACATTAATGTTGATGAAAAAAATAATTCCCTCTCATATTCGATTGTGGCCTAGACGGCCGACCTTAATATTATTTTTGGCAATAATCGCTTCTTATTTTCTGTCTCCTTATCGGCAATTGGCCGCTCAAACAATTCCTGATTCAAAAGAACCAACAGAAATGTTTGCCGGTGATGTGGCAATCATTGGCTACAATGCCGGTCCGAATACGCAATTTTCATTTTTGCTGCTTGAGAATATCGCCAGCGGCACTACAATCCGTTTTACTGACAGCGGCTGGACGGACGATTTTGGGTTGGGAGCATCAGAAGGGGTATTTAACTGGACCGCACCACGCGATATGTGTGCTGGGAACGTCGTGGTGATTGAGCGCAGCACGGTGGAAATGACCGCTGGGCAAGATCAAATATTGGCTTACCAACGGCCGGAGGACGGCCAGATCAACTTTCTTTACGGACTAAACAGCGTGACCGGTGATTTGGGTTGGCAGGTAGACGGTTTGAGTGACAATCATTCTGCAATCCCCATTGGCTTAGCTGAGGGGGAGACTGCGATCTCTCTTGGTGGGCCTCCTTTTGCTATTTATAACGGCCCCAAAACCGGCACCAAAGCATCATTATTGACGGCGATTGCCAACAACAACAATTGGTTGACCTCGGCTGATCAACCCCAAATTTTGCCGTTCACTTCATTTATGGTGACCGACGCGTCCCCTTGTGAAATATGCAATATCTCGCTGGGCCAAACTTATGACTTTGTAGGTGGTTTTTCAGCAGAAATCGTTTCGTTGGGTCGTTTTGTCTCTCTACGGTGTGTGGAGGTTGCTTTTCAGCCGCAGCAGCACCCTTCCGGTGATCGTGATGTGCGCTACACCCTTGATCCCCTTCACTGGAAAGTCACAACCAAACCGCCCAACGCCATCGGTTTTCAGGCGCACGTGACGCTCAATTCTATGCGGCCGGTTACCGATCGGGATCGAATTTGCCAGTTAATCGCCACAGCCCCGGTTCAGTGGGAGTGTGTCTTGCCCACCGGTTTTTTTGAAGATGAAATTACATTGCGGAATTTTTCCCAATTTTATGATCTGTCAATCGGCCGGACGGCAAATCCGGTTGAAGAAGTTGAGGAGACTCGCTGGGATGAAAATCCGCAGTTTTTGTGGGCATTTTTAGCCATCAGCGGCTTTGGATTGCTCGTACTTCTTGTAATTTTGATCTGGCTAATGAACCAAAATCGCTATCGCGGCCGTTGAAATCTATACCTTCCTGCTATAAACTAACTTGGCATGACCATAAAATAAACCACAATATCGGAGAATCATATGAGTTTTGATTTGGCCGCATTTGCCACAGCAGATGGTCTTATAGCGCTCGTTACCCTTTTGGCTTTGGAAGTAGTATTGGGAATCGACAACGTTATTTTTATTACAATTTTGGCTGACCGCCTCCCTGAAGAGGATAAGGCGAAAGCTCGTCAGAGGGGGATCGCCCTGGCCGTTGTCACCCGAATTTTACTGCTGCTCAGTATCTCCTGGGTTAAAAGTTTAGAAGGAACCGATCTGATTTTGGGCTTTTCAGGTAAAGATTTGATTCTTTTGGCGGGTGGGGTTTTTCTGATCGGCAAGAGCACGTACGAGATTCATGAAAAGCTCGAAGTGCACGACCAGACAGAAGCGCGAAAAGCACAGGCTGCAGCCACGCTTGGCGCGGTTATTACCCAGATTATTATCATCGATATTGTTTTTTCACTCGATTCCGTGATTACGGCCATAGGGATTACCGATGCCGTCCCGGTGATGATCGTGGCTATTCTCATTGCCGCGGCAGTAATGGTTTTTGCCGCTGGAGCAGTTAGCAGTTTTGTTAAGCGTCATCCAACGATGAAAATCTTAGCGCTGGCGTTCTTGATTTTGATTGGCACCCTGCTGGTGGTTGAAGGATGGAGTCCGGAATTGGCCCATGAGCTTCATATCAAGAATTATGCTTATTTTGCCATGGCTTTTTCGTTTGGTGTGGAACTCTTAAATATGCAGCTTCGCCGCACAAAAGCAGACCCGGTTCAATTACACAATCAATCTGAAATTGACAACGTGGTCACCTAGAAAGCAAAGATAGTTTTGCCCAATTTCACGACCTAGAAAATGAAAAGAAAAGGTCCGCAGGTTGAGGCGGACCTTTTTTGTTTTTACAGATGAGTGTCCCACAAGGGTTCAGGAACACCGCGTTCGTGGTTTTCATAGCGTGCCATGACAAACAGCAGATCAGATAGCCGATTGAGATAAGGAAGGACCCAATCGCCAACCGCCTCCTCCCGGGACAGGGAGACTACATCACGCTCCGCTCGACGGCAGACCGTGCGGGCGACGTGCAAATGGGAGGAGCCAATTGATCCACCTGGAAGGATGAAGTTTTCCAACGGCCCTACAATGGCCGTTAACTCATCAATTAAGGTTTCCAGTTTGAGGACGTGACGCTCTTCAATTTGAGGAATGCTGTATTTTTCCTTGTCTTCTTCGGTGAAACACAAATCGGAGCCAAGGTGAAACAGCTCATTTTGGATGACGAGTAGGGAACTGCCCAATTTCTCAACCAGGCCGGCGGCTACAGCTACACCGATAAATGAGTTAAGCTCATCGACAGTTCCGTAGGCACTGACCCTCAATGATTCCTTTGGAACTTTGGTGCCGCTTCCAAGCGCGGTGAGACCTTTGTCTCCAGTTCGGGTATAAATTTTTGTTAATCTGGGCACATCTATCTCCACATTTTCAGATTTTGACGTTTATTGTAGTAAAGGGTTATCGTTACTGTGGTCGATTATAAATCTATTGGTGTTAAAATTTGAGGGTTACCTAAAAAGATCTAACATGCATTTGATACGAATTAAACGGCTGGCAGTATTTCCCAGAATATAAAGAGGGGGTTTGAGATCGGCCCCTTTTAAATTTTCACCATTATTTTGAGGTAAAAACATGAGCAACGACAACATTAATATGGTTCAGGTATCTGAAACTGAAAATTTTTCTATATTTCGCACCCGTGATGAAGACGGGGTGATTTATCACATAGAAATGGGTGGAATCACCCTCCATTTGATGCCGGAAGAGTGGGAAGAATTTGTGCTTCTTGTCAAGGGCGCGGATGGATAATCTATGTGGTGACGGAGCATCTACACGTGAATCAATCCAAATTAACAAACAATTTAGCTGATTATCAACTACGCATTTGCGACATGCCGGAGGATGAGCGGCCGCGGGAAAGGCTGACCCACGTTGGGGCTCAGGCATTGTCAACCAACGAGCTGTTGGCCATCATTTTACGCACCGGCAGCGGTTCGGAGTCATCTTTGCGGCTGGCCGAGCGCGTCTTGAGCAATTTTGAAAACCTGGCCGGTCTTGGACGGGCATCCGCGAGTGAACTGCGGGGGATCAAGGGGATTGGTCCAGCCAAAGCCGCGGAGATTCAGGCGGCGGTTGAGCTCGGCCGGCGAATGAGCATAACCGCCCCCATGGAGAAAATGCGCATCCATTCGCCAGCTGATGCGGCCGGGCTGTTGCAGTATGAGATGAGTTTACTTGAACAGGAGCACCTGCGGGTGATCTTGCTCGATACGCGGAATCAGGTCAAGCGAATCGAAAACGTTTATGTGGGCAGCTTGAACAGCGCCGTTGTTCGGGTCGGGGAGCTGTTTCGGCCGGCAATCCGCCACAACGCGGCCGCCCTGATTTTAGTTCACAACCACCCATCAGGTGACCCTTCACCCTCATCCGAGGATGTCAGGGTCACCCGCGAAGTCGTCAAGGCAGGCAAACTGCTCGATATCGATGTCCTCGATCACCTGGTGATCGGCCGCGGCCGATTTGTTTCCCTAAAAGAGCGCGGGTTGGGATTTAACGAGTAGATAAAGCCGCCTGCGAAAATCGCAACCCTTTTTTAGCGTCTAATCATTGGCAGATAGAGATTTTGACCAATTGTTGGAGTTGGTGGAGGGGCTTCCCCAACCCCTAACTCGCGAAGCACCTGATAATAGGCGTTGCCCTCTTCGGGGATGGTGATCGGTGTTGCTCCCGCAAAATTTTGACTATCTTCATAGTAAAACCCTGCTGAAGTGTGAAATTGCTGGCACGAAAATTGTGGAAATTGCTCGTTCTCGGCATATCCCTGACGGAAGCGGACAAAATATTGGCCGCTTGGCAAACCGGTTGTCATCTCTAAAGTATCATTTCCCCAGGGGAGGGTCATTAAAAACCGGCCGAAAACGTCGTATAAATCGGCGTGGGATGTTGAATTAATTGACGTGTCATTATCTAACATATAAGTTGAAAAAGAGGCGGAACCGCCGGCCTGTACGTCAAAGTCAGCTCGCGTAACTTCGCCGGCATTAACGGTGAGGGGCACCGCATTAGTAAAATTAAAGGTGCCACCGCTAAATTGACGAATGTGAGGCGGCTCCGGCAAAACTTCAACGATATATTTACCGGGTAGGAGATAATCAAAGAGAAATTTACTTCCCGGATTATAAGATGTAGTCATAGACTCAATTAAATCTCCACTTTCAGATAGGAGTCGCACCTGCGCTTTTCGTTCGTTTTTAAAGAAACTGTCAATAACTGTTCCTTCGATCTCACCACCGGGCTGTAAGGCAGCATCGATGTCAATCACATCGGTCCCACTTTGCACCATAATTGATTGGCTAGCTCCAGGTGCGGCCACACCACCAAAATATTGAGACGCATAAAGAGACCCTACCCCGCCGCTAAATTGAACCTTGTATTCTCCAGGGGGAACGTCAACGAGTTGATATTCACCATTGCTGCCGGTGCTCCCATAAATGCCAAAATGGGAAACCTGACCGAGGGGGTTTTCAATAAGCAAAGAAATCCCGATATTTTCAAGTGGCTGTCCGGATGCTAAATCTGTCACAGAACCGGATATTGTGCTTCCTTTTTGTAATGCCAGATCAATATTTTCTTGATTGGCATCAACAATGGTAATCGGGTAAGTCAGAGGGGCGTAACCGGCTTTTTCAACCTTGATTTCATAACTCCCTGATTTTAATTTTTCAAACTGGAATGACCCGTCAACCGCCGAACTCATTGAAAATAATTGACGAGGAGATGCACAGGAATTGGCGTGATATAAGGTTACATTGGCATTTGCGATCGGATTGTTCAAATCAACAATAAACCCGGAAATTAAATATTCAGGCCCGAGGTCAATATTTATCTGGGTGATCTGGCCAGAAACAATTTGAATCGGCTGGGCATCGCTGATGACCTGGCCATCCGGGTAGTATTCATATTGAAAACCCTCATCTTTTTGAAACTCTTTTAGCAATTCTACATAGAGATAGTAGTTGTCCGGTTCTAACGTGTCGAATAAAAATTCACCGGATGAATTTGTTCCTATACTTACACGACTTTCAAATCCCTTGCCTGGACCATCAACCTCTGATTGTCGAACAAGATAAGCGTAAGCTTCATTAGAGGTAACCGCAAGGGCATTTCGCGTGACCGTGCCCATCAACTGCCCCGCCGGCTGCAGTGAAGCGGTAATTGTTTCGGTCATCCCAGACCCCACAGTGATCTTTGTGGCGCTATCAAGGTTGTTCTGATTCTGATAAAACTCCTGGAGATAACCCGAACTACCCCCTATTCTGAGCGCGTAATCACCTGGTTTGTAGATGGGAACCCTAAAGTAACCGCTGCTGTCTGTATACTCCTGTTTAGACAATGGTTCGGTAGAAACCAGCATATTTGGCAGTGGATTTCCGGTATCATCTCCAAAGATCGTTCCCTCGATATAGGAGATATCGCTGCTGTAAAAATCAAAATTTATGGTGATGGTTTCTGCCCCTGTGATTTGGATCGGCGTTGCCTCTTCAAACCAAAATTTCTGATTATAAACTGCTGAAAAATCATCAGCGGTCACTTGCAAATAGTACGTGCCCGGGGCGAGACCCACGATTTCGTATGGGTAATTGCCCTGCCAGGTAATGAGGGCTTCAAACGGATCGTCGAGGGAATCAAATAATTTGGCCTCTACACCGCTGCTCACTTCAACTCCGTCAATTTTGACGATGCCTTTGATCGCCGCTCCGGGCTGTAAACCAATATCGCCCAGATTTAGGTTTTGATTCTCGGTTAATTGGTAAACACCAGCATCTTTTAGGTTTGTGCCATTTGTTAGATAGACGTTGCGATACGATTCTCGCAAATATGGAACATTAGTGCCTAAGAAGCGAAAATCGGGCAGCCCGACAAAAATGCGGTAGTTATCAGCTACAGGCAGGTTGCCGGTTTGGAAGTTTCCGTCGCTGCCGGTGAGGGCCCCACCAATTTGCACCTCTCCTCTGTAGATACGGACTTGAAATCCTTCCAGAGGCAGATTTGTATCGGCCGCCACGACCCGGCCGCTGATCGTTTGGGCGGTGGGTACGGAAGGGTAGTAACTCTGCCGAGAGCTGTTCAAAGCCGAGACCGATTCAATATTGGATAAAGAAAAAAGCATTACCGCCATTGCTGAGACCGTAATGAATAGAAATGTTGAAAAACGTTTGATTTTAAATGTTGTGTTCATGTTCCCTACTTTGGATGTGTGCAGTGCGAATTAATAAGTGTTAATAACGTGATGTTTTCCCTGTGTATGTGAGAGAATAGGTTCCGAATAAGAGGACCCTTAAAATTATAGGTTTACTATTCATGGAATTCAATCCTTAGCTGTCATTTTTTGTACATGACTTTTATTACTTTTTTTCCCTTTTACAGGTTAAAATCATTTTTTGAATTTCTATTTTGGTTCAAAATCCTGTTACGATTAACGCGAGATTCAGACATTTATGGCAGATGTAAATATTTTAATTAATGGGGACATGGTGGAACCTTTTGCAGTCGTGCGCGATGACACCAAGCTGGTCTGCCCGGCCGGATGGGGACCGTGGTGGCAGCCGCGACCCAGCAAGCGCACCATCCCGGATTGGCAGTATCATCAGCCAACATTTCACCATCATTTTGTTGATGGACGGCTGGTGCCGGCCGTGTCTTCACCCTATGCGACCTTTGTGGGCGGCTTATTTCAACAGCTGCCCGCCGTGGCCGGGGAAAAATACGAAGTGGAAATTGACGTCATGGGGTGGTCAAGCGAATCGGAAACCGCCGGTGATCTTCGGGACGGTACAGACCTCAATGTCCAAATTGGGGTTGATCCTTCAGGTGGCGTTGACGGTGAAAGCCCGGTAATCGAATGGGGCCGCGTTCAGCAGCCCCTCGGCCGTTGGCAAACCCTGCGGCTGACGGTAACGGCCCAGGCCTCGATTATCACGTTGTTTTTAAAGGGGGCTCCCCATCTGCCAAAACGCCAGCAAACTATTTTTTGGCGGAATGCGGTGCTGCGGCCGGTCGGCCGGTATAAGCGCGGAACCAACATCGTCGGCAGCGGGGATACGCACATTACCCTCGATCCGGAACGGCCGGAACCCGGTCAAACCGCCACGGTAACCGTCTCCTCACTGCGCAAGCTGCCCGATGGAGAATTATGGGCGTTTAAAGGGGTCACGCGCATTAAAAAGATCGAGGCGTTAGGCCAGCGTCAGCAAGATGATCGTCAGGTGTGGCAGTTTCAGGTCAATATCGATGGCGAAGGGCTCTTCGATTTGCGTTTTGTTGGAGATGGTGGGGCGCGACTTTACGCCCAGCGGCTGCAGCGTGTTGCTCGTGAGGTGCAAATTGTACCCAGCGGGGAGGCCCGCCTCGACTACACCCGCGTGTATGTGCTTCTGCCTCCCACGGCAGATGAAAAATGGCTTGTGGCCGCTGCTCGAGGAAGCTATCTCGGCCGCTATACGATCGGGTTCTCCGCCGACGATGCCGGCGTGGGAGACGTGCAGGATCGTCAGGTGATTGCCGTCAACCCCCACCATTGGGAAGAAACGCTGACCAGCGCCTGGTATGAGCATCATTACCCAGGCACCCAATTTATCCCCGTTGTAGCCAATTCCCCTGAAGATTTGGAAGCCTGGCTAAAAGATTGGATGTACGAAACGATTTAAGCGACCTGCCTAAATGGCCGCAAAGTTAAGGTATGAAAAGAGATTTTTGGCACAGCGTCTGGCAAAACAACCGCATAAACTTTCATCAACCCAATGTAAACCCCTACCTGCAAAAATATTGGCCGACGTTGGGATTATCCAATGAAACGGTTTTTGTTCCCCTTTGTGGTAAAAGCAAGGATATGATGTGGCTTTCTCAGCAGGGTCACCCGGTCTTTGGTGTTGAATTGAGCCGCCTCGCGGTAGAACAATTTTACGCCGATCATCGCCTTCAACCGGATATCGAAGATGTGGTGCATCATCAACGATTTTCCGCCTCAGGCATAGAGCTGTGGGTGGGTGATTTTTTTGATTTGACGGCCGAAGAAATTGGTCATCCGGCCGCGGCCTATGATCGCGCCTCGTTAATTGCCCTGCCCCCTTTGATGCGCGCAGAATATGCTGCCAAGTTTGCCCAGCTGATGGGCAAAGGGTCACGTACGCTCTTATTTACCATCGACTATCCGCAGGAAAAAATGGATGGCCCCCCGTTTGCGGTTTCACCTATAGAAGTTGAGCTTCTGTACGAGAAAAAATTTAAAATCACCCATCTGCGAAGCCGAAATATCCTCGATCGATCTCCCCGGTTTGCCGCAAACGGGATGGATCACATGAACCTGGAGATGTTTGTGCTGGAAAAAATGGTGTCGGATCGGGTCGATTAAGACTCCCGGCCGAGGATGGCAATATCGATCACGTCGCTTTCAAAGGTGTGCCCGGCGGCAATTATGCTTACGCTGTGGATCAGTCGCGGGGGACTGAACCCCTGGCGGGCCAGACTGGCCAGTAAATCAACTTCCTCCACGTACACTCGGCCTGGTAGGACCGGCTTGTGAGGATTTTTGGGTGGGGAACAGTAAATACACGTATCTGGTGTGTCCTCGGCAAACTGCCCATTGGCAAAATATCCCTGTTCCCAGGTCAAATCGGTGCCGTTTAAGTCTTCGTACTCAATGCGCACAGTGATGGGGCATTCACTACCAACCGTGCCGCAGACGCCCAGCGATTGTGTATTGATCCGCAGGCTGATGAGCAGACGTAGAGAGGTAAAATCTGTGACGTCCTGATTGATGATTTGACGAACCGAGGCATCGGCATGACCCAACCCCAAACGACTAAAGCGCAAGGTCGGCTCACCAGCCAGAAAAACGAGCCTGGTTTCCCCCGTTGGTTGATCTTCCAGCTCGACATTCCACGTTTGTCGGGACCATTCAGAAAAATCACTGTCAAAATTGCTGTTGGCAATTAAATTGCGCTCGGTGGTTAGGGGCCCGCTTGGAGGAGAATCAAATTGGAGAACCGCTCTTTCATCAGCATTTAATTCCAGGGGAAATTGCATCGTTTCCCCACCGATTACCTCAATTTGTCCATCGAGTACGCTGATAATTGTTTCCTCGTTGTTGACCTCGACCGAAAATTGCCCCGGCTCGCTGATGTTGACCATCCCTTGAGGGGTTTTAATGTTGTATAGGACTTCATCCTCGGCCGGGGGGATGGTCACCCGGAACCGGCCGTTACTCATCGAAAGGGCGATGGTTGTTGGATCGTTGCTGATTGAATAGCGCGGCATTTGAGCCTCTCGCAATTCGATTCGCGTATTCCCATACAGCTGACCGCGGAGGAGCAGCTGCTCATTGACGGGGGAAAATGCGGTAAAAAGAGCCGTGTCGGCCGCATTGGTAAGCAGTTCGGCCCCTGTTTCCACTTCTCGAGGGGGATCAGCAGCTAACAGGGCGACCGTCTCCCCATTTGACTGCATCAGGGCCAGCGTACCTGAATTGGTGGCCACCGAAGTAACCAGCGGCTGACGGCTGTTTTGAAAATACCAGTTGGCAAAAAAGGGTAAAGAGATACAAATTGCCAAAAATATCGTAAACCCACCTAAAAGAACGGCCCAGGCCAGCCGGCGACGAGTGGAAAATGGATCGTTCATGTTACAAATTATATCCCCAAAAATATGTTCGTCAGATTTTATCAGGCTGTCATTAGATTCTTTTTCGCCAATTATTTGCCTGAGCCTGGGCCCTTAATAGACGACCCGGCAATCCCGGCCCCTGGTAGACAAGACCCGTGTAAATTTGAACGGCCGAGGCACCAGCGGTCAGCATCGCCTGCATCGATTCAAAATCATCGATACCGCCAACGCCGATTAGCGGCAATCGCCCTTCGGTGCGGCTATAAATTTCGCGAATCCAATCAACTGAACGATTTTTTAGCGGCCGCCCGCTCAACCCCCCGGTTTGATTTTTGTTTTTATGGTGCAGCCCGTCTCGGCTGACGGTGGTATTGGTGGCGATTAGCCCGTCAATATCATTGGCCAGGGCCGCAAATAATATATCGTCGAGATCATCACTTGAGATATCCGGAGAAATTTTCAAAAATAGCGGCCGCTGGGGTACCCCGGTTTGACGGGAAAGCCGGATATTCTCACCCACTAAAACCCCGAGCAAATTTCCCAAATAGCCGCTGCCCTGTAGCTCTCTAAGGCCTGGCGTATTTGGTGAACTGATGTTGACGGCCAAATAATCCGCATAGGGATACACTTTTTGCATGACAAAAAGGTAATCATCAGCAGCGTCAGACAGTGGCGTTTCTTTTTGTTTGCCCAGACTGACGCCCAACACAAAAGAGCGCGGTTTGAGCTGCAGCGCCTTCAGGCGGGGGAGCGCTTCAAGCACGCCGCAGTTGGGGAATCCCATGCGATTTATCAATGCCTGATCGCTTGGGAGGCGAAATACGCGCGGTTTGGGATTGCCTTCCTGAGGTTTGGGGGTTAACGTACCCACTTCAACATGGCCAAACCCCAGTTGGGCCAATCCGCTGGCCACGAGGACATCTTTGTCAAAACCGGCCGCCACCCCTAAAACGTTGGGGAAGGTTAAACCGGCCATCTCCACCGGCTGGCTGTAAAGGTCACCGGCAATGCGAGAGAGAATTTGCTTGCCAATGGAGTTGCTCTGAGCTCGACGCAGCATGGCCAGAGTAAGGTGATGACTCCGCTCCGCATCAAGCCTGGCAAAAATCGGATAGACAATCGATTGATAAAGGGTCATTAATCTTCGTTGAGCTTGAGGACCGCCATAAACGCTTCTTGAGGCACTTCAACGTTGCCAATCATCTTCATCCGCTTCTTGCCCTTTTTCTGTTTTTCAAGCAGCTTGCGCTTGCGGGAAACATCACCACCGTAACATTTGGCTAGAACATCTTTTCGCAATGCTTTGACGTTGGCCCGGCTGACGACCCGTTTCCCCACTGACGCCTGAATGGGGACTTCAAACATCTGGCGCGGAATGCGATTTTTGAGTTCCGTGACCAGACGCTGCCCCCGATGATAGGCCGCCTCGCGATGAATGATCATGGCCAGGGCATCAACCGGCTGTTTGTTGACCAGCACGTCCAGCTTGACCAAATCTGAAGAGCGATACCCGGCAAAATCATAATCCATCGAGGCGTAACCCCGAGAGACGCTTTTAAGCTTGTCGTAAAAGTCGACGATCAGCTCGGCCAGAGGGATATCAAATTTAAAGATAATCCGGCCGGGGGCGGGATATTCCTGCCCCACAAACTCGCCGCGCCGTTTCATAATCAGCTCCATCAAGACGCCGTAATACTCTTCTGGCGTAAAGACCTGAACGTGCATCCACGGCTCCCGAATTTCTTCGATTTCCCCCTCTTCCGGCAGGTCGGCCGGGCTGGAGATCGAAACAACCTCTTCCGTATTTCGGATAACCACTTCATAGCGCACGCTGGGGGCGGTGGCGATAATATCGAGATCGTATTCCCGCTCCAGCCGCTCCTGAATGATCTCCATGTGGAACATGCCCAGGAACCCGCACCGAAAGCCAAAGCTCAAGGCGGTTGAGGTTTCTGGTTCAAACATCAGAGCGGCGTCGTTTAACTGCAGCTTATCGAGGGCGTCTCGTAACTCGCTGTAATCTTCGTTGTTGCTGGGATAAAAACCGGCAAAGACCATCGGTTTGACCGCCAGAAAACCGGGGAGGGGCTCTTCGGCCGGGCCCTCCTTGAGTGTAATCGTGTCGCCGACACGGCATTCACGCACCTCTTTTAATCCGGTGGCGATATATCCTACCTGACCGGCCGCGAGCGTTTGTTGCGGCACCATGCCCGGCATAAAAAAACCGATTTCGATGGGATCGGTGATGACCCCGTTGGACATGATTTTTATCGGGTTGCGCCGGTTTAACCCGCCTTCAAAGATACGAACGTAGGCGATCACTCCTTTGTACGCATCGTAGTGGGAATCAAACACCAGCGCCTGCAGCGGTTTATCCGGATCGCCGCCTGGCGAGGGAACCTGATTGACGATCGCTTCCAGCACGGCGCGGATGTTGGTGCCCATTTTGGCGCTGATGGGGATGGCATCTTCGGCGGGAATGCCAATCACGCTCTCAACTTCTTCGGCCACCAATTCCGGCTGCGCGGCCGGTAGATCAATTTTATTGATAACCGGGATGATTTCGAGATCGGCTTCCAAGGCCAGGTAGAGATTGGCCAGCGTTTGGGCCTCGATCCCCTGAGTGGCATCAACCACCAAAATCGCCCCTTCACAACCCTGCAGCGCCCGGCTGACTTCATAACCAAAATCGACGTGCCCCGGCGTGTCGATTAAATTTAGATAGTATTGTTCTCCATCATCGGCCGTATAGGTCATGTGAACCGCAGAGGCTTTAATCGTAACCCCTTTTTCTCGTTCCAAATCCATGCTGTCAAGCAGCTGTTCCTGCATGTCGCGATCAGAAACTGTATCGGTTTGCTGGAGTAAGCGATCTGCCAGCGTGGATTTTCCGTGGTCGATATGGGCAATGATGCAAAAGTTTCGTGTTTTGGTTTGATCCATAGCGGTCAATTATATCACCTAATATTTTCAAGAATCGTTTTCGGCTACTTTAGCCAACATTTTTTCGATGTATTGATGAGCGTCTTTGTCATCGGGGAATGCTTCGGCGGCCTGTTCAAACCAGTAAAGAGCGCGCCGATACTCTCGACGATCCCGGTGAACGAGACCCAAATTATAGGCGGCGTTGGGGGTTCGATCGTCGATTTTTATCGCTTTTTCAAAGGCTGCAATCGCTTTTTGCTGATTTTCGTCGCTGGCGATGATCGGATTGCCCAAATAAGCTGCGCCAAGATTGAGCCAAAACATCGCGTTATTTGGCTGCTCGGCCGTCAAACCTTCTAAAATGGGCACCGCTTCCTTAAATCTCTTTTTCAAAATCAAGGCGCTGCTCAAATTGAGGCGCGTATCCACATTGTCCGGCTGCAGGGCAAGTGCCTTTTCGAGCAGGGTTAGCGCTTCGCTGATTTGACCTTGCTGCAGGGCAAACGTCCCTTGTTTTTGGTATTTTTCAAATGATTGATCCATCTCGCGTCCTTTATCTGGGTTGAAATGCACTTCTGGCCAGCAAACCCATCAGCCCAAAGCCACCTACCAATAAAATGATCCAAAAAATATTGGGGTTTGAAAATGTAAATGGGGTTGGAGCGGGAGGGGGCTGGTTGGCCGCTTCCCAATCTGTATTTAACTCCTGTAGAGAGATGCCGAGGGCGACGTCGGTGACGTTTTCACAACTGCGGCCATCGTTGACTGTGGCGATTAAGGCTTGTAGCCCGCCACGGCCGTATTCCGTTTCAATGTAATTAACCAGCGAGCCGCTTTGGGCATAGGCCAGTAAAACCATATCCGTTGATTGCGTGGGAAATTGTGAGCACAATAGCTCAAAAGGGATTACATTTCCTTCTTCAAAAGCTTTTTCCAGGAGGGGCGCATAATTGCTGTTGGGCGGATCTTCAAAGGTGACCGCCAGCCCCTCATCGAGCCACTTTGGCGCCCCTTCCCGATGGTTGGCTGTTAGCTGGTCGAAAAATAAATGGCTTAATTCATGAGGAATTTGCCGGCGAAAGTTGACTACCGCAGTTCGGGCATTGCTCGCCGGCAGCATGATTCGCCCATTGTGAGGAGTTGCTACCCCACCGATCCATTCTGAATTAAAAACCGTCTGAAGGGCGTTTTCAGTGGGATAAAGAAAAATGGTCACCGGCGTTTCCAATTCAGTCTGGTAAAAGCGGCTGAGCTTGGGAAGCATTTCGGCCGTGACGTCAAAAGCCACCTGCCCGATCTCGCTTTGGCCGGTCGTCCAATACACGGTGACCTCGTTGCTGGTTTTAAATTCCCAATCAAAGCGATCGTCGACATACTCTACTTCGAACGATCTGGTCTCAAAAAACATGCCGTCTTCACTTTCAAACGCCCACCAATAGGTTAAGGTCACAAAAGGTTCTATTTGTACTGCGGTCAGATCAACCGCGTGTTCAAATTCAATACGCGAGCCGGCTTCAGCATCGATATCAAAATCCGCCCGATAGGTGTTGCGAAAATTTGGCGCGTTTAGATAAAGCGATACTTTTTCAAAACGAGGCTCATTGACAAAGGCGATTGAAAAAGTCAACGATTGTTGAAAAGTGGCGGTGTGCGAGGTTGAAATATCGGCCGATTCCGGCGGTGTAAAATCAGACTGGCCATTTTCTTTGGCGAAAGTAGGGGATGTTTGCCCCAGAAGAAAAATCAGCCCAGCCCAAACGGGAAATAGGCCATACAACCACCGAACATCGCCTGGAAAACAGCGCCACCATCTTTTATTGAATCGCCTCATAAAGTTGTAACAGTTAAGTGGATCACTACTAAAAAAACAGCCGCGGGTTTCACGGATTGACCCTGATTTTTCTCTTAATCGTTCAAAATTTAAAAACAAGATTTCGCGAATTTCACGAATTTTCTGAATTTAAAGAGCAAATCCTTTAAATTCGTGTCATCCTGATTTTAAAAAATTAAACTGTGATGCACTTAAGTGGTCCGTTTCCTAAATAACTTAATAAAAAAGCCACAGATTATCACAGATTAACACCGATTTCTCTCTGTAATCTGTGAAAATCCGTGTTAATCCGTGGCTAAATTTGTTTAAGAACTTGAGAAATGAACCACTTAAGGCACCCTTTAAAATTCTCTTAAATTGTCGTCATCTTGCCAATCGAGCAGCGACAAATCAAAATCCATGCCCATCACCATCATTTCTTCCATCGCTTCTTCAGCAATCTCGTGCAAATCTTCATACTCTTCATCGGAGACAATCTCATCCAGGGTTTTGGATGCCAATTCGTTGCCGATTTGACCCAGGGCATAGATAGCGGCGATTTGAGCCTCGATATGATCGTCAAATTTGGCGATCTGCGCCAGCTGGTCTGCAAAATCGCTGCTGCCCAGGGCACCCGCCGCCCGGCCTGCTTCGGCACGCATATCCGGATCATCGCTGTCTAATTCGGTACGGATCTCTCGACTCCAGCGGCTGTCTGCTGTGCGACCCATGGCGAAAACCGCGCTGAGCTGCATCAGGGGATCGCGGCTGGTATATGCCTGATTGATAAGGTCGGGAACCACATCAAGACTGGCGCTGGAAATCGATTCCAGGGCTGCCCGACGGATTTCCACCGGGGTCATCGCCCCATTAAATTGGGCCAAAAGGGCTGTAGCGATTGATGACTCGTATTGATCATCTATTTCTCCCCATTGAATCATAAGCATGTAGTGGCCTAGGGTGGCCGCGGCCGAGGCTCGCACCCGATCGTCTTGATCCTGTTCCATACGCTCGATGATCGGGTCAATCAGGGCCACATCTGAACAATCCCACAGCATGTCAAGGGAGGCCAGCCGAACCTCGGCCGCTGGATCGGTCATCAATCGACCGGCAAACGGCGCAAAATCTACGACAAAATTTTCCTCACTGATGTCGGCCATGTGGCGGGCGATAATCCCTTTCCGGTCGGGTTCTAACGATTGCCAACGACTGAAAAATTGCTCAAATTCACGCGTGGGCAAATCGGAAAGCTGATAAATTTTGCTTACCGTCACATCCCGGTTTTCATCAAAGAGCATTTCAAACAGCTCATCGTAATTGATATTTTCTGTTTCCTTCATAGCTTGTCTTCACTTTCCTCTACATCAAGAATTGTACTGATAGAGTTTCCAATTTCAAACAAAGAAAGACGACCCGAAGGGCCGTCTCTGTTTTTCACTTGAGTGGTTGTTCTTACTTCTTTATAGTCTGAAAAAATTTAATCTGCGTTAATGCGTAAAAAAATGATCTGTTTAATAACTTAGGTGCATCACCCTCGATTTATTAAAATCAGGATGACACGAATTTAAAGGATTATCTCGTTAAAATGGGAAAGTTCGCGAAATCTGGTTTAAAATTTTGAACAATGACCTACTTATGTGATTCATTTCACAAATAACTAGATAAAAAGCCACAGATTTTCACAGATTACCAGCGATTTCTCTCTTCAATCCTTCGGCTATGCTCAGGACAGGTTTTGTGAAAATCGGTGCTATCTGTGGCTAAAATATTTATGAAATGACGCCCTTATGAAGGCAAGACGATCGGATCGATAATATCCTTGATGATCAGCATTACCATCAAACCGAGTAAAAGAGCCATGCCGATGGCGTGGACCATCCCTTCCCGCTCCGGTTCGAGGCGTCGACCGCGAATCGCTTCGATGATAACAAATAAAATGCGGCCGCCGTCAAGAGCCGGGATCGGCAGGAGGTTGGTGAAGCCCAGGGCCACACTGATCACCGCGGTCATCCAAATGATGTCTTGAACCCGCTGATTTTCAACTGAACTGCGCGTGGCCACTCCGGCCATTTGGCTGATGCCCACCACGCTGACGACGCGAGCCTCACTCGCGGCCACTTGATTTTGCAGCACTTTGACCGGCAATGTTAAAGTTGAGTACACGATGTCATAAATGGTATAGGCCGACATGCCAAACGCCCGGACCGGCCCCATCTGAGTTACTTCACCCGTTTCGAGACTGGTCATCGAGATGCCCAGCGCCCCTTCTTTGCTGCTGTCATACGTGCCAGGCACGCGGGGAATCGCCGTGATGGTTTCAAGCCGGCCGTTTCGATTCACCAGCAAGGTCACCTCGCTGCCGGCATTTGCCGAAATTTCAGAAGAGAGGATGCGAAAATCGCCGTCAATCGGCTGACCGTTGACTTCGACCAGGACATCGTCAATTTGCAAATTGGCAGCTGCGGCCGGTGAGCCTGGAACCACATCGGCAATCCCAACCTGGGTAATTGGTTGGGGTAGGGAAAACAAAACGGTAAACAGGGCCAGCGCCAATATCAAATTAGCCAGCGAGCCGGCAACCAGCACAAAAAAGCGGGCGCTTTTGGAAGCGGAAGCCAATCCGCCGGGGATATTTGGATCGTCTTCCCCGGCCGGTCGAACAAAGCCGCCCAATGGAATCCAGTTCAAAGAATATTTTGTGCCGTTCCGTTCAAAAAGGGTAACCGCGCGTGGGGGAAATCCCAAGCCAAACTCATCAACTTTGATTTTGCTCAGGCGGGCGGCGATAAAATGCCCGATCTCATGAATTAAGATAACCGGGGTTAAAATTAAAATAAATCCGATGATTGACCAGATAAATCCTGGGGCACTCATATATGGGTCCTCAAAGGCGAAAAAAGCTCTGGATGCCTTTTAACGCATGCTAATAATGTGATAGCCTATCTATGAAAGTGGATTTATTATACGCATTTGCGCAGTGAATAGGTCACTCTCTAACAGCTTTCACAGTTTAGCATAGATAGATAAATTCAAGGTTGGTTATTGAAGTACGTTTGTAACGTTTGGCGTGCCCGATAGCGGCCGATGTGGGCGGCTGGCCAATTGACCCAGATTGCCTCTTCTTCTAAGGTCAACCGCTGTTGATTGAGCCGGTCCTCGAGAAATTGCAGGTCTGGCGGGGATGAGCATAAGGATCGGCGATCAAATGAACCGATTGGCCGGGATCTCTGGCAATTGACAACGGGCGCGATCGTCAAATTGCTCATTTGAGCCAGGAGTGTCGGGGTTGCATCGGCCGATAAAGTACTCAAATAGCCGACATCGAGCTCTCCCGTTATGGCGTATCGCTTAAAATTTTGGTTGACGACAAAACGCTCGGGATGGATCAGGTTCAAAGTGAGAACAAACCCAAGAATCGAGAGCAAGGCACCCAACGCAAAGCGCTGCGGGGCCGTCCATAGGGTGTAAACAAACCAGAGCAGGATGATCCCCAACCAGAAAATGCAAATGTGAACGGACAGCCGCAGCATGGTAAACCCAAAAGCCTGTTCGTAGAGATACATCCGTTTAAAAGCTGACACAAGCATCACCAGGGTAAATCCAACCAGGAACGAACTGAGTAAGCGAAAGTAAAAACTCCCTTTTGGATTTATGAATCGAGTAACCTTGCGTAGAACCAGGATCACCCCGAGAGCCAAGACAGCGACGGCAATAAGCTCAAAAAAACCGCGCCGAGCATATTCAGAATAAGACAAACCCTGCACGTCTAAATGGGTTAATCCCCCAAATAAGTAGGCAAATTGAACGAAGACAAAGGCGGCAAAAAGCAGGGCGATTAAACTCAGTATCGTATTGGTTTCAATAGGCCCCAGGCGAAAACGGCGGCTTACTTGACGTAAGAGCCGTTCGGGAAGATATATTTCTCGATCGGCATATGGCTTGACGGCGTACATCATCCATCCGGCAATCAACCACCCGCTTCCCAAGGTGATCAATCCGTTACGCAGCCAGCGGCCGATCGCGATATCAATCTGAATTTGGAGGAGATCATTTAACAGCTGGGCAAAAACGACATCGGCCGAGAACATGAGCAGGACAAAGAGAAGAAGTAAAGGGGTAGCCAGTAAAATTCCCCGGACGGTGGGCAGCACGTAATGGCGAAGGTTTTTTTGCCAAACGTCAACGTCAATTTCCGACTGAACGGCCGGGAAAGGTCTTTCGATTTGCCCGCAAACGACATGAGGAGGAATAAATAAATAGCTCCACAGGGATTGTTCAGATGGATCCCCTCCGGTGAAAAAGTGAGCCCACAGGAGAGAAAAGATCAAAATCAAGGCTAAATTGAGGAGCAGCACGAGGAGGTTTTCATAAAAAAGAAACGCCAATCCGCTTAAGATAATCGGTCCGGCAAGCCACAGATTTTTACGAGCGATTTTGCGCCCGATATCGCGATGGGTGCTGTAGAGCGTTGACACAGCCCCGATCAGAAAAAGAGGGACGGAGATACCCGGCCGTTTGCCAATAAAGAAGTAGGTAAAAAATAGGCCGCCGAGTAGGGCAAAAATTAAAAGCTGACGTGTAGAATTGGATTTCACTTTCACCACCTCCAGATACTGCAACCATACATTGGTGAACGACCTGGGTTCAAAGCGCCAATTCCCACAGATAATGCACTTATGTGCTTGCGATTATTTTGCGTGTGGTGAAAGAATCCCTTTGATCAGGCCACGTGTTGACCCAATCATAGGAAAAAAAACATACTTAAACCGAACGATTGCAAAATGAAAAGCCCACGATTTCACCATGGTGTAAACCGCTTGCTATTCTTTTTAGGCATAACCGGTGGCTGTGACAATGCTGCGCAGCGAAATGCCAAACATAAACAAAGTGGAAAATGATAGGATCCACTGCGCCTGATTGGAGTCATCTCCTCGTAGAGTAACCAAATAAATAAACGGGATGAACACAAGAGAAAACAGTCCGTAAAGGAGGTGAATCGCCGGCCGGTCGAGGGTGGTTGAGCCGATATTGAGCCATAAAATGCCGCCGATCACCGCCTGGGCGACAAATATGAGCTGACCGGTCGCTACCGCGCCAATGTAAGCGCCATCAGTGCCGTAACCGCGAACCGCTCGAAATAGCCCCCACAGGCCAACGATCAAAAAGAAAAGCCACGCTGCATTAGCAAGTCCATCGTGGGCAATAATAAAAAAACTCATCGAGTAAAATTCCTCATCTGTTGAAAGTGTTTACAATTATATCTCAATGAGTTTTTCGCGGGATTCTTTACGCTGCGGCACGCCGTTCAGATTGAAAGAGGTTCGCAGATTATCACATATTACAGATAGAAATCTGGGATAATCCGGGTTAATCCGTGGCTAAATTTTTACACTCCAGAGAAGGCAAATATGGACGAACAACCCCAATCCGTTTACGATAAAATGATCGCTCGCTATGAATCGGGAGAGATCCCCTGGGATCACGAACTGCCCCCACCCGAAATTTTGGCCATTGCCGAGGAGCTTCCTCCCGGCCGGATGCTCGATTTGGGCAGCGGCCTGGGTCGGGCATCGATCTACTTCGCCCAGCGCGGCTGGTCGGTTGACGGAGTTGATTTTGTCGACCTTGCCGTGCAGAGGGCCGGTGAAAATGCGGCCGCGGCTGGGGTAACCCCCCGCTTCTTTCAGGGAGATATCACCCGGCTGGATTTTCTAGAGGGGCCGTATGATTTGGTTATCGACGTGGGATGCGCCCATAGTTTATCGGCTGAACAGTGGGTGGTTCATTATCAGGCGTTAAAACGACTGGTTAAAACAGGCGGAACCTACATGATTTACGGCCGTCTTAAACGGGATGACGAAAGCTGGGGATTGAACGAACCATCTTTTCTAAGCCAGTTGCGCGACGGTTTTAACCTGCAAAAAGTCGAGCGAGGGTTAACCGTCATGGGTAACGGTGACGAATTCCCATCAGCATGGTATTGGTTTACCCGTCAGGCCGGCACATAGTTGCGCACGGCCTCTTTTAACCGATTGAGGGCCATTTCCAAAATAGGTCGCGGGCAGGCGATATTAAACCGCTCAAAATCTTCTCCCTCAGGACCAAACATCTCTCCTTCATCGAGATAAACTCCCGCCACGTCGAGGATCAATTTTTTCCGCTCGGCCGGTGATAAACCCAACTCGCGACAGTCGGCCCAAATCAAATACGTTCCTTCCGGCTCAACGAGCTTGATTTCCGGAATGTGTTCCGCCAGATATTCCTTCATGAAGCGATAATTGGCTTCGATATAGGCCATGACCTCATTTAACCAAGGCACCCCTTCCCGATAAGCGGCAATCGTCGCTACAATCCCGAAACTGTTTGTTCCCCAAAGCCCGTTTCTGAACAAAACTTCCTCAAATTTTTCTCGGATCTCCGGATCGGGAATGATGATGTTTGAGTTTTTAAGCCCGGCTAAATTAAACGTTTTGCTAGGAGCAAAACAGGTGATGCTCTTTTGAGCAAATTCTTCACTGATCGTGGGGAAGGAGACAAATTGATGACCGCTAAAGATCAGGTCACAGTGAATTTCGTCTGAAATGACGAGCACATTGTTGGCCAGACAAATCTCACCGAACTGTTTAAGTTCATCATAGGTCCAAACACGGCTAACGGGATTGTGAGGGCTGCACAGAATCGCTACTTTGACGGCCGGATCGGCTGTTTTTTCCGCCAAATCGTCAAAATCCATGCGGTAAGATCCATTTTCATAAATTAATGTGTTCGACACAATCTCACACCCGTTATTTTCGATGGCCGAGGAAAACGGATAGTAAACCGGCCGCTGGATGAGGACTTTATCACCTGGAGAAGTGAACGCCTGCAGCAGCATGTGCACCGCCGGCACAACCCCCGGAGTGAGCTTGATCCACTCTTTTTCGATTTCCCACCCGTAGCGGCTGCTGGTCCAGTCGATAATCGTGGAAAAATACTCATCGGTTGGGGCACTGTAGCCAAACAGCCCGTGAGAGACGCGCTCATGAAGGGCTTCAATGACCGGTTCTGGACATCGAAAATCCATATCCGCAACCCACATAGGCAATATTTGTTGATCCCCTTGGGATGGATGAGCATGATCTCCTTGCTCGAGTATTTCGTCGCGCCAAATGAACTCCCATTTGACGCTGTTTGTACCGTGACGGGGATGAATTTTGTTTAAATCAAGAGACATGATTGGGAACCTCACAGAGCTAATTTGGGACGCTAAGTCTACTTTAAATTTCGGCAATGGAAAAATTAATCTTTTTTTCACTTTAGGCGCTTGACAGGAGCGGTAGGATTCGCTATTTGTTACTAACATCAACCGGCAAAAGCAAACAGCATTAGCCGTATCTTGCTGTCTGAAAGTCAATGAAAAGTCATCATGATCGGGGCAACTGGAGCGGCAAATGAGTGATCCACTTGATCATTCACCTCTAAACGGGAATGGTCATCAACGACCGAACAATCAAAACGATCGCCAATACCGTTTTGAAAAATGGTCTTATCGGGTCACCCGGGAGCTGATCCCCTGGATCGAATCAGACAAAGAATCAGAAATGCGCTTCCGGCCGGCCGGTTCTAACCACGATCAGCTTGAACTTTCTTTTTCTTTTGATGACGGCCAGTTTATCGGATACGCTCGAGTAGAGGCGATCGAACTTTCGCTGCAAGAATCAGGTTTGCCTGCGGACTTGTGGTTTACCCTTCTTCGTAAGACATGGGCTGGTAAGGTCGTAACCATTACACCTTTATCCGATAATGGGGTTTCGCTTCAGCTTCAGCTGCAAAATTTAAGCCTCTATCTGCCGTTTGAAAATCAGCATCGCGGTAATCGGCCGCTGCAGCTCGACTTTTATGAAGAGATTGCCGATAAATTATCGCCTGATTCTGAAGCGAATGATCGTTCAGCAAAAAATTTAGCCGATCGAGAGATTAAATTAAACCTTGGTCAAATCAAATCATTTTTGGATGAGGATGCAAACCAGTTTCAATCATCCTCATTTGAGCGGCCAACACAACCGCCTCCGGATCAAAATCGAAAGGCGGCCGGTCAAATTAAGCCGCAGCCTTTTTTAAACCTTGATGACCACCCCTATGAAAATTGTGTTGAAATTACAATTCGACAGGCAAGCTCATCAATCAGCAGCGCCCTTTTTAAGCGCTCTTTGGCTCGGGCTGCACGTTGTGACATTTTAGAAATTGTTCCTCTGGCTATGGTCCATACGGCCAACGAGCTAATCATCCTGGTGCAGCTGCCCGATCACAAGCGACATGTTCGACTGGTGCGTTATTTTGCCATCCACCAGGAGAAATTGGGTGATCAAATGCGGATCGCGCCGTATATTGAATTAAACTCGTCTCGCCGATGGGTTTGGCGTCAGCTCGCGACCGAAAAAACCTTTGAGCTTCAAAATGGCAGGTTGCACGCCATACGAAGTTAGCCTTTTCCCGATCACCTGTTTGCTTGAAAAGCGTCCTCTCCCTAAAATTTAAATCTATCGTAATTTGTGCTAATCTGTGAAGAAATATCCCAAATGTCAACACAGCTTAGATAAAGAGGCACCATCATGGCATTTTCTCAAGGTTATGCGCTTGTCGTTGGAGTAGGATCTTTCCTCCATCATCAAAATTTAAATGTACCCATTACGGCCGCTGATGCTCAGGCGGTAGCCGATATTTTGAAAAATGAAGATTACTGTGGGTATCCGGCCCCGCAAGTATCCCTGTTGACAGGCAGCGGGGCCACAAAACAGCACGTGCTGACTGCCCTGCATAACCTGGCAGAGACGGTCGGGGCCGATTCAACCGTCTTCCTGTTTTTATGCAGCCACGGCGTATTTGGTACTGATGGGCAGTGGTATTTCACCACCCACGATGTACACCTGCAAGGGGACCGGGTGACGGCCGGGTCAGCTCTGAGCGAAGCCGAATTAATTGACAGCCTGCGGGGAATCAAGGCCCAGCGCCTTTTCGTGGTGTTTAACGCCTGCTTTTCCGGGGCGATTTCGCCTGCTTTAGACGTCCAGACTGATGGCTTTGCAATTGACTCGCTGGGTCCGACGTCGAACACCGCCAATGCCATCTTGGGCACCGGGAAGGGACGCATCATCATTGCCGCCAGTGGAGAGGAGCAGAAATCGTATTTTGTGCCTGGCGAACCGATCACTATTTTCACCAAGGCGCTGGTTGACGGTTTGCGCGGCCGGGGGGTTGCCAACAAAAGCGGCTTTGTCAGCGCCTTTAATCTGTATGAGAGCGTCTATGAGACGGTTAGCGAGCGGGTCGAAGACCTGTATCAAAGGACACAGCACCCGGAACTGACGATTTTAAAAGGCAAAGGCTCGTTTGCCGTTTCGCTTTATCGCGGAGCTTCGACGCTGGGAGAATTTAAGGCAGAAACACCTGATGCAGAGTACGGCCGCGTGCGGGAAGTCAGCGAACGGACTGCCCGGCGGGCGATTGATAATTTGTTGGGTGATGGAGCGCAGCAAATATCCGCCGGCCGAGATGTGAATATCGGTGGTAATGTGATTCATGGGGATTATGTGGCTGGAGATCAAACCACGGTCCAAGGGGATCAAATAAATATTGACACCGGTGGAGGGAGTGTTTACCAGAGAGATATCAATGTGGAGGGGGGCACCTTTATCGGCCGAGATCAAAATATTAATACCGGAGGAGCTCCGGTTGAATTCAAGCAATTTTTTGGGTCGGGTAAAGAACCGGTTGATCCCTCGTTTCCTGAAGAATTACCGGATGTTCCTGCCAATTTGCGTCACAACATGCTCAATTATCTGTCCAGGGCCGAAATCAAGGGAATATCGTTCGATTTGGGGTTTGATTATAACCGTTTGCCAGGAGAGTCGCTTGATGAAAGAGTCGCTGAATTGATTCTGACCTGCCAGCGTCAAAACAAGGTGCGCGAGCTGATGCAGGCGTGTCAGGAAACCAACAGCAACGTGAACTGGAAGGAGTAATTACCAGCCGCTGGCGGCAAAAACGGTCCTGAGTAAATCATTCCGCTCGGCGGCGGTCATGGGGCGCGGCCGGGCATAAAACTCGATCAGGCCGGTCCACAATTCGACATTGAGCAGTCGGCCGTCATATATCACATACGTATCCATAAACATCTGCCGGGTAGAGATACGATCCATCTGGTCAAAAAAGAGGTTGCCGAGCCCGTAATGAATAAAGCTGCCGTTTTGAATGGCAAATCCTTGAGGATGATGGCTTTGACTGCCGGATACTGCTGCTGCTCCGGCTTCAGCCAGGCGACCAAAATCTCGTTTTTGGCTGGCGGTCGGGAAGTAATCGTAAATTTCCTGATACTGCATGGTGGCAATGACCACCGCGCCTTCAGCCGCCAAGTCAGAAATTTGAGCCTCGATCTGCGCATAGTCATTGCAGGGGGTGGCGCCAGCCCGCTCGGCGGTGGCCCAGGCAAACGCAGGCCCCACCGGATTACACCCCACAAAGGCGATTTGATTCCCGTGATCGAGAAAAATAGCCGCCTGCTGGCCATCCGCCAAATTGCGTCCACCGCCGTAATATTGCATCCCGGCCGCTTCATACAGATCCAGGGAGCGAACCATGCTCTCCGGGCCGTAATCGTTTGAGTGATTGCCGGTTACTTCGATGACGTCCGCTCCTAGATGGGTTAACAGTTCAAAATACGAATCGCGTGAGCAAAAAACAAGACTCTGGCTGGTGGCGTTGGGGTAGGGGCATTCCTCGGCAAACGGCACTTCATTGCTGATATGGGCGATATCGGCCGTCTGCAAGATGGGAGCTACCTCCTCGCCGGGAAATAAGATGCCGGAATATTCCATTTGTGCGGCCGTCGCTCTGACCAGGGCGGTAACCCCGGTCATCGTCACTCGAGTCAGGCGATTTTCATCCCGGTTACTGGTTAGAGGCCATGACTCTATCAGTATTTCAACCGCTTGCGGATCGCCGCTGATTCCAATCTCCTTCACGAGTGGGTAACCAGAAAGATCAAGACCACGGGTTAAGGCCGATTGGCCATCGACCGGCAGCGCTTTCATGTTCAACCCCAGCCGGTGGAATGGAACAATTGCCAACTGCTCCCGATTTTCCCACAGTGTTGTATCAAATTCCTCCGCGGGCACGGCCGTGATATTTGGAAAAGCTGTCTGCCACATGGCGGCACTTTCCGGGTCACTTATCAGCGGAGCCTGGAGAAGCTGCTCGCTGCTCACCTGCTCTCTTAACGTGGCGAAAGGCCCCACGGCCGCAAAGACCCAGCTTACCAACGGCTGTCCCTGGTCAAAATCAATGATGAGATCAGCACTCCCCTGTGAAATCACCTCAAATGAGTCAAGCTGCTCGGCGGCCGCCCTGATTTCCTGCGGTACGTTTGCCCTAATTTGGATGGTCCAGCGGTCTGGTGCGGGTGTCAAAGTGGGTTGCGCTGTGGGAGAGGGGTCAGCGATCGGGGTCGGTGTCGGTGTCTGTAGGTCTGTTGGCGTTTCATTGATGGGAACTGCGGCCGTGGCGGCGGTTTCTGCGGTAGGCGTAGGTTGGACCGCCAGACTGCTGTTGTAGGGAGCAACCAGCGGCCGTGTTTCGCGACGGCACCCGCTAATGACCAGAGTCAGGATGACCGTGAAACATATTAAAGAAACAATTTTACCATTCATGGATAAACGCCACTCAGATTGTTACATGTGTAACTTAAATGGTTCACTAACGTTGTGATTTACCTGATTATCCAGCTAATTATTGCGATTTTGAGTTTAGACAAATAAAAACCAATAAAGTGCCGTCATTCCCGCGAAAGCGGGAATCTATTGAATTGCCACCGGTGGATCCCGACGTCGTTTACCCCCGTGAAGACGGGGGCCAGGATGACGGGTCTATTTTGATAAACGGTTCATGCCCGTATATATAAGAGGATTATTATGAGCC
>JAAUYD010232082.1_pt1 | contig 27399 bp, 19 predicted proteins | sample 7278101 | NCBI WGS metagenome assembly JAAUYD01 (sample SAMN14350128, study PRJNA611818) | marine sediment metagenome | isolation source: surface marine sediment (0.6m) | place: French Polynesia: Moorea | collected 2018-08
AAGGCTGCTTTCAGTGTCAAGGCCAGTATCGGCATTGGAATCGATATTAGGTTCAGTTTCTGTGCCTGTATCCGTGCCAATGTCTGGCATCTCAAGAGTTCCCAAATCCCAGCAACCAGCGGTAAATACCAAAGCACTCCACAGCAGATGACCTAGCAACCTCCTTTTATTCTCAAGTCTCATGATCAGATTTTACTTTCCAGGAAGCGTGTACAACTCTTCTCAGTCTCTGGAATTAGAGCCCGCTATCGATGCCACTGTCGACGCCTGCGTCCACATCTTCGGCATCCTGGTTTTCAAAAGCCCCCATATCTACTACTTGACCAATGACGCGTTCATTCCCTGCCAGGTCAATTGGAAGCACTTCGCCCACATCTTCATCGTTATCCAAATCTGCTAGGTCTAACGGCAACCCAGCGTTGTCTCCCCTGTTGATGCACGGAGAATCAAGTGAGAGTCGATAATCTGCCGCATCCTCATCCACAAACATAGGATTTAGATGGATGTTGCCGACTGCGCTGGTGGTACACTCGGGCACTGGGCACTCACCTTCGATATCGCTGTATTCGATAATTAGATTTGAATTTGGTTCATTGTAGACTTGAGGACCAAGGTCAACCGCTGTGTTACCCCATAAGATTGTATTCTTCATATTTGATGAAGATGCATCATTCCTATTCCAGATGCCTCCACCTTCATCTCCAGCCATATTATTCACAATAGTACAATTCGTTATTGAAAAAGAAGAATCCGTGCTATCAAGCCCGCCACCATCATCACCTGCGCTGTTGTTAGAAATAACACAATTTACCAAAGTAGCTGTTGACTCTATAATGCGCAACCCACCGCCGCAATCTGCGGCGGTGTTATTTTGAACTGTGCAGTTGAATAGTGTTAGGGACGTGTTCGTATTATATATAGCGCCGCCGTCATCATTAAAAACTCTATTATTTTCGAAAACACTATCAATAATCACTGCCGTACTATTGTAATTGCGCATGCCACCGCCGTCTTCTCCAGCTTCATTGTTCAAAAAATCACAGCTGGCAACTGTCGCTTCAGTAGAACTGGTGTTATACATGCCACCGCCCTGGTCAGCAGCATAATTGCCGTCGAATATACAATCTGACACTATAGGTATTGAACCCTCGGTGTTGTACATGCCACCCCCTCGGTCCTCTGCATTATTACTATCAAATATAGAATTCATCACCGTAGGTGAACTGTTTTGGTTATACATACCACCGCCTCTGTCATTTGATATATTTTTCGTGAATGTACAATTCGTTACCAATGGTGACGAGTGATGATTTTTCATCCCACCACCGTCCTCAAACGAATAATTGTTCTCAAAAATACATCTGTTTACGATGGGAGAGGCATTAAAATTGTACATTCCCCCGCCTTCCTCATAAGTTTCGTCTCCAGGGTAGTTTGCATACCCTCCGGTAATCGTAAATCCGTCAATTATGGCATAATTGGATCCGATGACCACATGATAGGCATTGTCGTAAGATACGCCAGGCCGCCCAACGTCTCCACTCAGTGTCGTTACAAAGCGGTCAATATCTCGCTCTTCGAAATTCGTTTCAGTTCCTGAGAACCCCCCGTATAGACCGACATGGGGCCTTAGCCAGAAGGAGGACATCCGCTCGTCAGCCGGCAGTGATGATAGGCCTTCGTCTGGATAGTACGTACCGGCGGCGACCCAGATATCGCAGTGGTCATTTGTCGCCAAGTCCAATCCCAGTTGTACGGTCTGCACGGCATTGCCCCAGGAAGTGCCGTCAGCCTGGTCATCTCCGGTCATGCCATCCACAAAGACAATGCAGCGATCGCAGTGTTCTCCAAACCATCCCGGAAGACAAGCGCACACCCCCGATTCACACGTTCCGTGAATGTCTAGACAATCTTCTATTAACGCGCCCTCGTGATCGCAGGAATCAAACCAGACCACATCCCCTTGGGCATTGCACCCCTGGTAACTCTCGGGCTCACAGCATTGCGTCTCCTCTTCAAAACACTGTTGCTCCAACGCTATACACGGATCACCAGGGCTGACACATTCGTCGGTCGCTTCTACACAATACTCGACGCCATTGCAGAACGTTTCGTCATCACAGTTTCTCTCTTCCCCAGAACAGGCGCCGGAAAGACACGTATCACCTACCGTACAAAACAGATCGTCGTCGCAATCAGCGCCATCGTCATCGCTCCACTCTGTGGTGGAAAGGGAAATATCGCACTTCTGGCAGACATTTTGAGGGTTCTTGTCCCCATCTTCAAAGAACGCCCCATCAATGATACACCCATCAAGGGAAGAATCCGTATCTGTGCCAGTGCCAGTATCCGGTTCTGTGTCAGTGCCAGTATCCGTATCTGTGCCACTGTCGGTGTCGGTGTCCGTATCTGTGTCGGTGTCCGTATCTGTGTCAGTGTCGGTGTCCGTATCTGTGCCACTGTCGGTGTCGGTGTCCGTATCTGTGTCGGTGTCCGTATCTGTGTCAGTGTCGGTGTCCGTATCTGTGTCGGTGTCCGTATCTGTGTCGGTGTCCGTGTCCACATCTGCGGCCCCATCACTACCGCCATCTACGATGCTTTCGGTATCAAGGCCGCTTTCGGTATCAAGGCCTGTATCTGTATCTGTATCGGTATCGATGTTAGAAGCAGTCTCTGTGCCTGTATCTGTGCCAGTGTCTGGCTTTTCCTGGCATCCCGCATGCCAACAGCCAACGGTAAATAAAAAGACATGCCACAGCAAATGACCTTGCAACTTTAGCCTGTTTTCGATTCTCATAATCAAACCTCGAATGCGTCTATTCTGTTAGATGACTGTGCACCTCGCAGCTTCTGGTCACACTTATAGAACCAACTTCTCGGGCTCTTGTGTTTTACCTGTCGCGTAAGATAAACACAACCCCGGGGCCTTGTAGCACAGTGTCCATTGGGGCAGGTCAAGATCGAAAACCACACCCACATCATGTCTCATCCGAGCTTTTTTTCTAAGCCTTATCCCAGACGTCTCTTCAGGGAACTCTTGAGGGGGTTAAACGCGTGATCAACTAAAAAATATGCCTGAAGTGGAACCTATATATCAATCCAGTGAAACAGCACATATTGGGGACTTACAATCACCCGATGGTCTGATGACAGGTGCGGATGATTTCCCTGTTCGTGATCATACGGCAAGTTTCCACTCTCCTGCCCTGGCTCACCGGATTCCTGCACAAAACCAGATCTCTGATTGTGATGAAAATCGTCAATGCTGTTTAGCCAATAGTTGTCGATTCTGTCGCCGGCAAAGGTCTCAAACCAAGTATATTTACACGAAAACTCGTCCCGCTCACCGAGTGTCAATATTACATCAGATAAAGTGACAGTTCCCTTTTTGAAGGTATCTTCTCTAAAATTGTACTTGGTGACCTCAACATTGGAAAACTGAAGGTACGGCCCGTTTGGACCCACGATTCTAACCTCTGGAATAATGACCTTGCCCCCGTTATTTTTTAGTCTGGTTACTTCAGTCTCGTAAGCAGCGTACCAAGTATCCAAATTGACTGGGAGCGGTCCATTCCGACCCCTCACGTCTTTTGCGAGCACGAACTTAATGTACATATGGTCTTTGACCGGATAGAAATCCATACGATGGATGGATCTCTCAAGCCAACCGTCGTCGTAATAGACATTGTACCACCACTTGGTTTTGCCCTCCATTTCATCGATGATATGTGTGTCTTTAGCCTCGTCATAATGATATTCGAGACTAATTTCTCCTTTGTTTTTTAGATGAACGAGAATATCAAAGATGGAAAAATGTCCGGGCTGGAAAATCTCAGGGCGGATGGATTCAATCTCATCTGGATTAAATGAATATTGGGCATTTTCTATTCTGACGGTTCCGTTCTGATTTGGCTGGCTGTTTGTCGGTCCGCCTATTATCTCACAGGCGTCGTTTGGATCTCCCTCTTCCTCTGTGTCTGTGTCTGTATCTGTATCTGTGTCTGTGTCTGTATCGGTGTCGGTATCTGTATCAGTATCGGTGTCGGTATCTGTATCGGTGTCAGTATCTGTATCAGTATCGGCATCGCTGTCCGAATCCGAATCGCTGTCCGAATCTGAATCACTGTCCGAATCTGAATCACTGTCCATATCTGAATCGCTGTCTGAATCCGAATCACTGTCCATATCTGAATCGCTGTCTGAATCCGAATCGCTATCTGAATCAGCGTCTGATCCGCTTTCATTAACATTGTTATCGCCAGTGCAGCGCATGTAGGCTGGCGCAAGGATAAAGCAACATAACATGCCAAACACAATGCTAGTTTTTGTCATTTCCTAACCCTTTTGGCCTTTCTCGCACGTAAATTGTCAACTTTTTCTCTGAAAATCTAAATGTATTACATATAATATTTAGAAAAACAGAGAAAGTAAATCGATAAATAGGTCAGGGTCTATTTTTCGACCAGGTCTGCCAGAGTTGTCTTGGAGAAATAGTCATCGACACGGTGCTGTATTTGAGAGACCAAATCACCGAAAACACATCTTTCTCGATCACAGGCGGTCTGATTGAGCAGGCAGCTACCCTTGCCGAGAGCCCCGTCGATCGCCTCGTAGATATTTAGGATTGTAATTTCTTTAGGCAGGTGCGCGAGGACAAATCCACCTTTGGGGCCCCGAATGGAATGCACCAAGCCGGCTTTGGTCAGCCTCTGAAACACCTTACTCAGGTGGTTTTCAGACGCCCCTATCGCCTCGGCTACCCGTCCGGTTGATACGGGGTGTTGGTTGGGGTTGTTGGCAATATAGGTTAAAGCGTGAATGCCCAGGTTTGCCGCTTCAGAGATATTGAAAACCAATGGTGCATGCTCCTTTATTTGGTTAACAAGTACCTTTTTGAAAATATACACTGGATTATTCCCTATGGCCATTTGTTTTACAGCTGTTTGTCGCTTGGTATAAATGTCAGTATGCTATTAAATTAAAGGACATAACAGGTGATAAAGATTTGCCCCAACGTTACTAGGAGGACACGCGCCTGTCACTTGGCAGGCGTAGGTATTCGCCATGGCAGAGACCATTCTGATAATTGAGGATGAGCGCGACCTCGTCGAGGTGCTGACCTATAATCTCGAAAGCAGTGGCTATACTGTACGCACCGCATTGGACGGCCGATCCGCGATCGAGCAACTAGAACGGGACCCGGTTCCAGACCTCATTTTGCTCGACCTCATGTTACCGGACGTTTCGGGTATCGAAATATGCCGCCGGATTCGCGCCAGTGAAAGAACGCGAGATGCCCTCGTTCTCATGTTAACTGCCAAGGGAGAGGAGATCGATCGGGTGGTCGGCTTTGAAGTTGGCGCAGATGACTACGTAACCAAGCCCTTTAGCGTTCGGGAGCTCATGCTCCGGGTGCAGGCAATTCTCAAGCGACGGCAAAAAACCGCACCACCCACTGATATCATCGTTTACGGTGTATTGCAGGTGGATGTGCCCGGGCACCTGGTGCGGGTCGACGAACTGGAGATCTCCCTGACAGCGCTGGAATTCAAATTATTGCACACCCTATTAAGCCGCAAAGGCCGCGTTCAAACCAGGGAGATGCTGCTGGCGGATGTCTGGGAAATACACGCGGACATTACAACCCGCACTGTGGATACCCACGTGAAACGCCTGCGGGAAAAACTGGGGGCTGCCGGGTCGTATCTGGAAACAATTCGCGGTGTGGGATATCGCTTTCGGGCCGAACTAAACAGGGATAATGAGGGGTCTGTCGGTTGAGAATAGGTGTCCGACGCAAACTCTTTTTCGCTGTTTTCGCACTGGTCTTTTTGGGGGTTGGGGCAACTGGCGCAGTGCTGTCCCATTTTCTCAGCAACAACCCAGGAGCGGTGGCAAACCCAACGACCCTAATTTTTATTGGGGGGGGGGTGGCCATTGGTATCGCGCTCATCGTGAGTGCCGTGTTTTCCCGCTTTCTTTCCAGCACGCTGCGCATCCTTGTAGATTTTGCCCGTAAGACAGCCGAGGGACAACGTCGCGGCCCCATCGATATTGTTTCCCACGACGACTTCGGCGGCCTTGCTGGATCCCTCAATCGGCTTTCAGAGCAGCTCGAGGGCCACGTAACCGCCCTGGCTGACGAGCGCGATAGGTTTGAAGCGATCCTCAACGGCATGAGCGAAGCGGTCCTCGCCCTGGACGAAGCGCAGCGGGTGACCCTCATCAACCGAGCAGCGATTATGCTGCTGGGCCTGGGGGATGGCCCCATCGGACACACCCTGCTCGAAACCGTGCGCGCACCTGCGCTCCATGCCATGGTGGTGGACGTAAACGAAAGAGGCGAGGCAGCTGTTGAATTTGACCTTCCCGGGACAGAACATCGCCGCATTCTGGCCCGGGCCACCCGGCGCAAATCCGGCGGTGCAGTGGTCGTGCTCAGGGATATGACCGAGCTCAGACAACTCGAAAATGTGCGGCGGGATTTTGTCTCAAATGTCTCCCATGAGCTGCGTACGCCTGTGTCCATCATTCGCGCAAACGCCGAAACCCTGTTGGACGGAGCAATCGACAATCGGGAGGCCGCGGTTCGATTCCTCACCTCCATGGTGACCAATGCAGAGCGCCTGTCCAATCTGATTTCAGACCTGCTGGATGTCTCGCGGATCGAAGCGGGTAAGTACGAACTGGTCAAGGAAACAGTGCCCGTGTCCCTGGCGCTTCGACGGGCTGCTGCTGCTTTGGAGACCCAGGCCATTGAAAAGGATTTCTCAATTCAAGTGCAGCCGGCCGGTGACCTCGGTGTGGTGGCAGATACGCGCGCACTGGATCAGGTGTTGTTCAATTTTACCGACAACGCAGTGAAATACTCCCCTAAAGGAGGGCGCGTGCTGCTTCGGGCGCGCGAGGAACAGGAACTGGTGTGCATCGAAGTCGAAGACAACGGCCCTGGTATCGAGCCCGAGCATCGGAACCGGCTATTTGAACGATTTTATCGCGTCGATCCCGGGCGTTCCCGGGAAATGGGGGGGACCGGGCTTGGCTTGGCCATTGCCAAACACCTGGCCACGGCCATGAACGGCGAGGTCGGCATGACCGCAGGGAAAATCAGCGGATCTGTCTTTTGGATAAAACTGCCCCGCGCTCAAGCATCGCGCTAGAGCACATTCAAGTCCACTCTGACGGGTACAGATTCCGATTTCCCCCTTTGAAAAAGGGGGTTAGGGGGATTTTCAAACACTGCGGGGATAGTGACGATATCCCCCCTGCCCCCTTTTCAAGGGGGAATTCATCACCTATCCATCACTAATTGCTTGATAAAGCGCTAGTAGGCCGTCAGTTGTTGTTTTTTACGGCGCGGTAGGGGTGGAGAAAAGCTGCTAGGGAGGACGGGCTTCTGGTTTGGGCGTAGATCATGCCGTTTCCGGAGAACCGGGCCACCAATCCCTCACCGCCGAAGAAAAGCGACTTGATGCCCCCTACCTTGCTGATGCGATAGTCCACCGAGTCCTCAAACGCAACGATGTGATCCGTGTCTACCACGTACTCCCCCTCGCACTTTTTGGGGTATATCGCGCCGTAGGACGCCACAAAGACCGTCCCCGGGCCGGTTGCCTTGAGCAGGAACAACCCCACGCCCGAGAAAAACCCCCGCGCGCCACCCCACTTTGTGTCCAGCTGAACCTCGGGTGTGGCTGCCACATAAGCAGACGACTGGATCATGAGGGATCGATTCGGTTCTAAATCAAAGGCGATGATATCCCCGGGCGCTCCGGGCGCGAGCATGACTCGCCCGCTGCCGCCCGTTGCGGTATAGGTGTTTTGAAAAATGGATTCACCGCCGAGCAACTTCCTTTTGGCCGCTGCCAGCACGCCGCCTCTCGCTTCGGTCTTCATCTTGATGTTCGAGGACATGGACACCATGGCACCGGATTCAGCTACGATCGATTCCCCGTCTTCTAGCCCACAGTCGATAAGGGCAAAGTCAGGGGCACTCTTTATGTCGCACTTCATGGAAAAAAGCCTCCTAGCCGTTCCTCGGCGGTAGCTTGGGACCTATCAATCCTCCAAATTCAGAGGGATTCCGGGTTTGGATGAACAGTTTCCCCTGGCCTTCAAACCGACACACCAGCCCTTCGCTCGAAAAAAAGGTTGAAAACCAGGAACCGACCCGCTGGATTCTATAATTGAGGGTCGATTCAAACGCCACGATATGGCCGGTGTCGATGATAAAGGATCCGTCCAGGTCGATCTCCTCGATGCCGCCGAAGGCGTTGATGGCCACCAGGCCGTGGCCATAGGCCCGTATCCAAAAGAGCCGCCCCTCGCCAAACAGGCTGCGAAAACCGCCCCATTTGGTCTCGATTTCAACTGTCGTGGCAGAGGCCAGGTATGAGGTCTGTTGAATAATGAGGTCATGACCGGTCAGCTCGTAAATGGCGATATCCCCGGGCAGGCCAGGGGCAAAGGTCACCTCCCCCGGCGCGGTCCGAGCGGTAAAGACGTTTCTGAAAAACGATTCCCCAAGTAGCATTTTGCGGCCGATCCCCTTGAGCAGCCCACCGGCACCGCGTCCGCCACTCGCCGACGTCTGCATCTCCACGTGGGCGTCCTGGGTTACCATGGCCCCGCTCTCGGCCATGACCTGCTCACCGGTTTCCAATCGACAAATCGCCACGGAATACGCAGGGCCGAATGCCTTTTCAAATTGCATGATGGCCTCCTTTTCAACCGCGAAGTCGAGGTGTTATCCAGTGCACCATGCCGCCGATGGTTCTCGACTGAACGAACAACCGACCCGTGCCTCGAAAGTGCATGGTGAGCCCCTCGCCAGAGAGGAGCGTGGATTTCAGACCACCCGACCCCTTGATGCGATAATCCAGGGTATCGGCAAAGGCGACCACGTGTTCGGTATCGACCACATAGCTGCCGTCAACGTCGATTTGATGGATGGCGCCGTAGCAGTTGATAAACAGATCCCCGGTACCGCTGATCTGCAGCCAAAAGGCGCCCTCGCCGGAAAAGAGGCTCTTTAATCCGCCGAATTTGGTCTTGATCACCACGTCCTTGGACGAGGCCAGGTAACTCGTCCCCTGAACCATCAGCGTGCGCGACCCATCGAGCTGATAGTGAATAATATCCCCGGATATGGCCGGTGCGATGAGCACTTGTCCAGCCTGGCCCGATGGGGGGGTGAAGGTGTTTACGAAAAGGGTCTCACCGCCAAAGATCTTACGGATGAGCGCTAGAAAAAAGCGAAAAATCGCGCCTATAACGCCACTGCCAGTACCGCCGATATGGGTTTGGATCTCCAGGCCGTCGCTCATCCCCACCATCGATCCGGCCTCCACGGTCACTGATTCGCCTGCGCTCAGGTCGACCGCGACCATGGCGTACGCTGGACCGTGTTTGATGGTATGCTTCATTGCGCACCCTCCATATGGATGATGAATAAATAAATAAAAGCCCAACTTTTGGGGCTGCGGCGAATATCGTAACACAATTTGACCAAATGGCACCTGCGGAGTGTATGATTTCTGGTGTCCTGACAGGCAGGACGCTGGAGACATTGATGGGGCTGAATGCGATGATCACCCTTAACGGCAGCCACACCTACGTAGCGGAAATAAAAAAAAGCCGGTTTATCGCCAAAGCTGTTCCCATTGCCTCTAACGAGGTGGCAAAGGACCGGGTTGCAGCCCTGGAAGATCCGGCTGCAACCCACAACTGCTATGCCTTTCGGGTCGGGGATTGCTATCGCTTTTCAGATGACGGGGAACCGGGCGGCACTGCGGGTCGGCCCATTTTAAGCGCCATCGACGGCCAGGCCTTGGACAATGTTTTGGTGATGGTGACGCGGTTTTTCGGCGGTATCAAGCTCGGCAGTGGCGGGCTTGTCCGGGCATATGGGGGCACAGCGGCCAAGTGCCTGCACGAAGCGCCTAAACGGGTCGAAGAACCGACCGCCACGGTGGTCGTGCGTGCACCGTTCGACACCATCGGCGCGATCTACCCCATACTGGCGCAATTTGCCCAAGGCAACATCGACCCCACCTACCGGGCGTCAGGACCGGTGTTGAACCTAACCATTGAAAAAACCAAATTCAAAGCCTTGGAAGAAGCCTTAAGCAATGCAACGCGAGGCAGTGCCCACATCACCCTCGTTTCCTGATGTAAGACTAGCTGTTGGGGTCCTCGATTTTTAGGAGCTTGTCGATGTCGGCGGTGATCTTGTCTCGATAATATCTAAAGGCGTCATCGCTTTTTAACACCATGTCCAACTGACGGGTATGAAACATGAGGTAACCCACCACTTTTAGGCGCTGCTCCATAAAACCGAAGTCGTACTTTTCCAATCGTGCGCGGACCGAATCTCGCACCACGTGGACGCGAAAGTCGTGGGCTTCGAGTATCTCGCCCACCAGGCGCGCCCGCCGTTGGCGACGTGGCGCATTTGCCGCGCCGCCTCTAAAATTAAAGCTGATAAAGTTCTCCTGGCGACGGTCCCCTGCAAGGGCTTCGACCGTAGAAAAATGATAGCCAAATCGGGTCTGGCAACTGCAGTACTTGCGCGTGATCATAAAGTAGTTGCGCTGCGTATACGGGGAAGCCATGGATGGGTTGAGCCCTGGATTGGACGTGGACTCCACCAGCACCGCCATGAATCCCCGAGCGTCAACCGGGGGTCCCCTCCAGGGAATGGCCATCATCCCCCACCACAGGGCGAGCATCGGCGCGGAGACAATATCGCTGAGCTTCACGTATCTCTGATTGGCGGTCCCCTGTTTGAAGCCATCCTTAAGATCGACTATCCAAAACTGGGTCGGCACGTTCACGTGCAGCCGTTTGGCGGAACGCTCTGGAAACCGACGGCGTCTGCCCACATGGAACATCTCCTGGACAGCCTTTTCGTGACAAAATCGGATAATATCGTGAAATGTCCTGCAGGCGTCAGGATTAAAGGTCGCTGGATCGTTCGGTTCGAGCAGGTGGAGCGGCGTGATGTACTTGGCCATGGTGCTGAGTGTGGAATATACAGGGCTGTCCTCGACCCAAGTATGTGGAGACTTGGGCCGATCGGACAAGCGGGATTCGATACGCCCTGTGTATACTTTTTTTCGCGTGGCATCGACCGTAATAACCGTGCCCGGATCGAGGATTTCGGTTGCCCCTTTTACGCTGAACAGGGCTGGAATACCGACCTCTCGGGCCACGTTGGCCAGGTGACCTGCCGTGCTCCCTTGCTCTGCAACCACAGCCGCGACGGTCTTTAGAGCCACGGCCCAATCCGGCAATGGTTGGCGGACCACGAGAACGCCACCCTCTGGAAACCTCAGGATGTCCTCTTCCTGCCGCACGATGTGAACCGGTCCGGCCGCCACCCCCTGGTTCGCAGTGACCTCACCGGTCGCGAGGACGGCTGCCGGATCCACATCGTCGTCCTTGGCCTCGGTGTCTGCGATGGAGAGGCGCTCGCGCTGCAGCAGCACCCGGGATTGCAAAAAGACGATGGTCCCATCTTGGTTCTGTGCCCATTCCACGTCTTGAGGGGTGCCAAAGTACTCCTCGAGCATCAGCAACTGGCGGCCCAGGGCCAGGGCACTTGCTGCGTCAAGGGAGCTCTTTTGCTGCTGCTCCGGCGGTAGGGCTACCTGCTGAACGCCCGTCTCGGCGTCGTAGATCACTTGATGGGTCTTTGTCACAGCTGCCAGCGCCTCGATTGCCAGCTGCTTGTCCCGTGAGATGATGATGAGATCCGATTCTGCGGTCCCATCTGTGACCGGGCCGGGCAGACCGAACACGGAGTGGATCATGATCCGCCGGTCTCCAATATCAAGGGGATTTCGCGAATGGGCAATGCCCCCGCACCGGGCCGATACCAGAGGCATGCAGCCCACGCACATGGCCATATCGTCGTCGCGGATGCCGTACTTGAGCCGGTACATGATCGCCCGGGCTTCGTACTTACTGGCAACGACTTTCTTGTAGCCCGCGGCCAGGTTTTCACCAGATACGCCGAGCAAGGTCTTGTACATGCCGGCACAGGAATATCCCGGCAGATCTTCCCCTTGGGCACTGGATCGAACGGCCAGGGGTAAATCCTTATCAGACCGCTTTGCCAGGCGATCGTATTGGGCGTTGATGGCCTCGAGCAGGTCATGGGGAAGGGGTGCGGCCTCGATGGCCTGCTTCACGCTCGCGCTTAGACTGTAAACGGTCTCGATCTTATTGAGATCTGCGGTCTGAAACTGTCGATAAATCTTCTCTCTCAGGCCGCTCCGTTCGATGAAATGCCAATACGCGTTGGCTGTTATGACAAACCCTTCTGGGATATCCAGCCCCAGGCCGCCGTGTATTTCCCCCAGGGTGGCCATTTTCTCGCCGGTCTGGTCTGAGGCGCTGATATCGAGGGACGTGAGTGGAATGGCCAGGGGGACATCGGTAATCGGCCGCAAGCTGCTGGCTAAGAACGGTGCGATGCGAGATTCGATGCGTTCATACCGTTTAAACAGGCTGTCGTATTTGCCGGGCGAAATCTCGCTTAGATGGGTAATCATCTGGAGCACGCTCTTGGAAATGGTGGCTGTACGAGACCTCAAAAAGTTAATGCTCAGGGGCACGTCCCCGTGGAGGCGCTCCTCTATTTCGGCCATTTTTTCCATGGCCACCCGATTGGTGGCGATCAATTTTTTGAAGCTCTCAAACCGAGCTGAAAACTCAGCCCTAAGCTGTTGAAGTTCTTCCGGTGTTTTGGGTTTTCTTTTGGGTTTGAAGAGGCGGTTGAATAGCTTCACAGCTCGTTCCTAAGGCGCGTCCAGTTAAGGCATCTCCAGCATCCAGTTGCAGGAGCTCGACATCTGCCTAAATTGGATCCGCATGGCACTTTATACTTCCTTTTTCTTGCCGCCGGCGAGCTGCAGACCTAATCCCTCGGCGAGGAAATAGATAGCATATCCCCACCACAATGTATAAATCACGTAGAACACAAGGGCAAAAATCAGGATAAAGGCTTTAGAAGAGACGCTTTCGGGTTCTATTTTGTAAAAGTTATACCCGACTTCTACGCCGCGTGCGGTGACATCGGCCACGAGCTTGGCCATGGCAAAGTTTTCCCTGCCGCCCTTGCTCTTGAAGCTCTTTTCAGCGCCCTTGAGGATGTGCCACCAGGCAAACATGGCGGTCTTTTCCTCGATGTTGTACCGTGATTTAAGGGCGTCGCCCCGGTTGAAAAACATGTCATCCGAGTCTGTGAGCACTGCCTTTAGCAGGATGCCCAAATCGCCGTTCAGTTCAATCGCACTGCCCGAGACAGTGACATCCATACCCACTGTTTCGAGGATTTTCTTTGCGTTTGCTATCACTGAGCTGTCTTCTAACGCGATGCTCAGAGAGACCTGCTTTCCATTATACTCGGTCGCTGCTTCGGCTATTTTGGGAATGTAGTGGGTAGAGCCCTTGGAAATGGAGTTGAACAGCTCGTCTGACGCATCAAAGGCATTTTGACCGTCAAACAGGGGCATGAACATTGCGATAAGAATTGCCCAGAACACCACGGCGAGCAGGATGCCTTTGGTCAGTGTTTTTTTGTAAATCGCCATGACTATTCCTCCTCTCCACGCAGGGTGCGCAGATTGGTAAAGAACTTGCTGATGACCCAGAAGGAAAAAATACCAATTGCGATAAAGAATAAGAAATTGCCAATTGTTTCAAGTATTTCTCCAGCCTCTTTGGACAGGGGCAGGATGCCCATCTCTCCCAACTTGCCAGGGAGAGCAAACAGTCGATTGACAAAGCCGGCCATGATGGCAATGGCGTAAAATCCCCGGATGTAAATGCCCTTCACCACTTTGGTGGTAAACGCGCCGAGCTGGATACCCAGCAGGGATCCCAGTAGCATGCCCATGGCCAGGGTGTAGAAAATAAAGCCGTAAATCGCGTACTGGGTGATGGCCAGGAATCCGGCGGTAAAGATGATCTGCAGGATATCCGTCCCCACAGTGGTAAATGAGGAGACCCCCATGATGTAGACGAACATCGGAAAGGTGAGAAAGCCACCGCCCACCCCCATGATGGCGGCCACAAAACCGACGATGGCACCGCAGGCACTGATAAACACGGCAGGTATTTTCTTCCCACCTGGGGTAAGATCGCGATCGAATGTGATCAGCGGCGGAATCTTAGCTGCCTGTAGCCTGGCCGCGAGGCCCTTGCCGTCGCCACCACCGCCTGTATCGCCACCCCCGTGGACGTCGATGTCGCCGCCGGCCTTTCGCAGGCGGAGGAAGTCGACCAGGGCATAGATGCCGAGGAACCCGAGCATCAACACGTACAGGGCGCTGATAAACGTATCACTGAGCACGGGATTTGTTTCGTAAAGGGCCCGGTTGATGACACCGCCACCCAGGCCGCCGATAACTGCGCCTGCAAGGAAGGCCACGGCTAGACCCACCGATACATTGCCCAGCTTCTTGTGGACGGCTGTGCCCATGATGGCCTTGGCAAAGATGTGAAACAGATCCGTGCCGACCGCCAGGATGCCCTTGATGCCCGCGCTCATCAGGGCCGGGGTGATGATAAACCCGCCGCCCGCGCCGATACATCCGGTGATCAACCCGGCGCAAAGACCGATAAGAATAGACATGCCAAAGATTTCCGGCGTGTAGAACGCCGGGCTATAGGCCTTGTGCCCCCCCAAAATCTCCGGCAGGTCCCCAGTTGCAGACACGATGGAGACCAGTAAGATGGGGGTTGCCATAATCAGTAGGATGAGGAGCTTCTTTCGGTTTTTGACGATGCTGGTCGACACTTGGATATCCCATGCTGCGTGGGCCCGTGCCGCTGCATCGAACATGGCGTACATGGTTCGCATTTTTTTCATTGTTTTGCCTTTTGCAATTGACGAATCAGCCGCTTATTTGTCTCTTTTTTGCTAAGGACGCTACCATTCTTTTTGCGCCCCCCTGTCATCCGTATTTCTGTTCACAAATATCAAAAAAATTGATAACCAACCCCATCGTTGAGGTCCACTCTTGCCCTGAGGTGTGGTAGGTTGGCGATTGCGCAATTGGAACTTGAGGAGGTAATCCCATGCGATCTGTTAAACAAAGAAAGTTTATTGCGGTTATTGGCGTTCTCGTTGCCGGGTGTTGTGCGGCGCCCCCACCGGCCATTGATACACCGCCGCCCGCGCCGTCAGAGACTGCCCCGGTCGAGGCACCGCCCCCCCCAGCCCCTGAGCCGGATATTGCTGCCTGGCCTGCAATATGGACCACACCTGCAGATGTCGTGGATACCTGTAAGAAACACTTGGATGCCGCTCAAAAAATCCGCGATGCCTTGGTTTCGGTCTCAGGGCCGCGCACCCTCGAAAATACCCTGATACCGATCAATGACATCTTCATGGAGCTGGATGCGGTTCTGCCCCGGTCTTCACTGTTCGCAAATGTCAGCCCTTCAAAGGAAGTGCGGGACGCCGCGGAAAAATGCCAGCAAGATGCCATGAAGTTCGTCTCCGAGTTCAACCTGGACAGGGATGTTTACAACGCAATCCTCGCGGTTAAGACCGACGGGCTAGATAAAAACGGACAGCGGTTCGTGACAAAGCTGCTCAGGGACTATCGAAGGTCTGGCGTAGACAAGGACGAGGCCACCCGCACCATGCTCGCCGGCTTAAATGAAGAGATTGTAAAGGTCGGTCAGGAATACAGCCGCCGGGTGCGCGAGGATAAGCGATCTATCGAAGTGACCAAAGCTGATCTCGCGGGCATGCCCGACGACTTTATGGCATCCCACCCACCAGATGATAAAGGAAAGATCAAGATTACGACCGACTATCCGGACTACTTCCCGGTCGTGAACCACGCAGAGAGTGAAGCCGTACGCAAGGCCATTACCCAAAAGTTCCGCGCCCGGGCCCACCCGGAAAACGAAACCACCCTCAAGCGGTTGCTCGCCCTGCGGCACACCTATGCAACCACCCTGGGCTACGAAGACTGGGCGAGTTACATGGCCGAAGACAAGATGGTCAAGGAAAAGAAGGTCATTGCCGACTTTATCGATCAAGTCGCTGATATTGCCCGCCCACGGATGAAGAAAGATCTTAAGGAAGTACTCAAACGAAAGAAAAAGGACAATAAAAAAGCCAAAAAGGTTCGCGCCTGGGACAGGCTCTACTACGTTAACAAAATCAGGGCCGAGAAGTTCGGCGTCGACGCCCAGGTCGTTCGGAACTACTTTGACTATGCCCGAGTAAAAGAAGGCGTGCTGGCCATTAGCCAAGATCTGCTGGGCCTGACCTTTGAACGCGCCATGGATGCGCCGGTTTGGCACGACAGTGTCGAAGCGTACAACGTGCTTGAAAACGGCGAGCCCATCGGCCGCTTTTACCTGGACATGCATCCGCGCGACAACAAGTACGGCCACGCAGCCATGATGTCCGTCACCACAGGGGTAAAGGGTCGCCAACTGCCGACCCCCGTCCTGGTCTGCAATTTTCCCAAACCTTCAGGAAACGGGCCTGCGCTCATGGGACACGACCAAGTCACCACGTTCTTCCACGAATTCGGTCACTTGATGCACCACCTCCTGGCCGGTCGCCAGGAGTGGATTGAGTTCTCAGGTGTTGCTTGCGAGTGGGATTTTGTTGAGACCCCATCTCAACTGATGGAAGAATGGGCCTGGGACCACGACGTGCTCAAGCAGTTTGCCGTCCATTTCGAAACCAAGGCACCTATCCCTGCCGAGCTGGTCCAAAAAATGCGGCAGGCCGATGAATTCGGCAAGGGCCTTTTCGTGATGCGACAGATGTTTTTTGCCGCGCTTTCTTTTAACTACTACGAGAATGATCCAAAGGACATTAACCTATTGAAGGTTCTCAAGAAGATGCAGCGCGTCTACAATCCCTTTCCATATGAGAAGGATACACATGTCTATTCCAATTTCGGCCACCTGGTCGGGTACAGCTCGATGTACTACACCTACATGTGGTCCTTAGTCATCACAAAGGATGTTTTTACAAAATTCAAAGCCACCGGTCTGATGGACAAGGACATGGCCCTTGCCTACCGCAAGACCATCCTGGAGCCAGGCGGAACAGTAGACGCAGCTGAAATGGTAACCAACTTCTTGGGCCGACCCTATTCGTTCGACGCGTTCAAAGCCTGGCTGGAGGAATAGCGAGTCCTGGCGAGGAAGGTGATAAACTCCCCCTTGAAAAGGGGGCTGGGGGGATTTCGTCACTATCCACGCAGCTTTTAAAAATCCCCCTAACCCCCTTTTTCAAGGGGGAAATCAGACAGAGTAGGGTTGACTGAGCACTACAGCATCTCGGTGCCGGCCTTTGCGGCGTCTACGTTGATTTCGGCAATTTTCTGCTTTTGGAAGTTGCCGATGGCCTTGGAAAAGGCCTCCACAGGGAAGAGCTTGCTGTCTTTGAGCAACGCGCCCATCGCGACCACGGCGATGGAGAGCTTGCTCACCTCCTTGGCGGTCTTGATCATGGGCAGGCGGATCACCTTGGCCTTGGTTTCGGGCAGGTCCAAGGACTCTTCCGCGTAAAGCACGCAGGTCGCAGGGAGCGCTTCGATGCGCTTCTTGGCCCGTTTTACGCCGTCTGCTGAAATAGCCACAAAGTAGTCTGGATCTTCGATGGCGGTATACTCAATGCGCTCCGGACTGAAGATGATCTCGGCCAGCGAGTGCCCGGTCATCACGGTGATCGGGTAGTCGTCCTTTTGCGTGGCTTCAAGACCCGCGTACATACCGCCCATTGCGAATAGGGTGGATGACGATTTGATCTTCTGCCCAGCACTGCCCGCAATCACGATGCCGATTTGGCGATCGACGTTGTGCTTGAACGACACATCGATTTTGGGTTTTTCCTTTTGTGCTGCCTTGCCGGTTTTCTCGTACGACGTCACATACTGCTCGCTGTATTCGGGCCTTGGCTTGTCAGAAAGCAGACCCTGTTTGAGGCCGTAGGATTCCAGCAAACCGAACAGCTCCTTCTTTTTCATCTGATTGCGTGGGGAGTAGTAGGCCGTGCAGAGCTCCCACGCATCGACCATGGCGAACCCGGGTTGACTGATCGCGTTGGCCAGGATATCGGACAGCTCCTTATCGAAGACAGTGGTGCGATAGGTCCAGGCTGCGCCAGCTGCGATGGCCGTGTTGCACAGGTCCATCGGGCCTTCTACATTGCCCCAGGGCGTCGTGGTGGTCAGGCCGTCTGTGGGCGTGGTGACCGAGTGTTGGCCTCCGGTCATGCCGTAGTTGAAGTTGTTGCCAATGACCAGCGTGATGCCGATATTGCGGCGCGCCACGTTGAGCAGGTGGGTGCCGCCGATGCCGGCTGCCCCGTCGCCCATGATGTTGATCACGGTCAGCTCTGGATTGGCCAGCTTGAGACCGCAGGAGTACGTGATGGACCGGCCGTGGAGCCCGTGGAAGGCAGAGGTGATGAAGTGCCGGTCCGACAGGCCGATACAGCCGATATCCGTGACGATAACCACCTTGGCCGGATCGAGCTGCAGCTTGACCAGGGCCTTGTTCAAGGATTTGATGAGGGTCATATGACCGCAGCCCGGACAAAACGGCAGCGCGCCGATTTCCTCGGTCATGTAGGTTGGGTATGTGACGTCGCTCATTGCAGACCCCCTTTCTCAATGATTTCAGTGGGGGAAATCAAATAGGTATTCATTTTGTTAACGCCGACGACCTCCACGTCGCTGGGCACTATCCGCTCCACGTCGCGAATATACTGGCCCATGTTCATCTCGGGAACGACGATCTTCCTGACGCCCTTGGCCGCAGCCTCGATGGCTGCCGTGGGGACTGGATAGAGTGACTGGACTTGCAGGGATGAGACTTTTTTACCGTTCTTTCGAGCCTCATCCACCGCCACTTTAGCGGATCTGGCGGTGATGCCATAGCTGATGAGCAGCGTTTCCGCGCCCTGCTGAATATCCTGTTTGTACAGGGCCATATCATTTCGGGCGCTGTCGATCTTAGCGATGTAGTGGTCGATCATCTCCTGGATGACCCCGGGGTCGGCCGACAGGTAGGCGTCCTTGCCGTGTGTCGACGTGGTGTACCGGGCGACGCGCTCGCCGTCGAACTCGAGCATGCCCGGCACTTCTTCCAGCTTGTCAAAATGATGTTGAAGGGGCTTGGCGCCGTTTGCCTTTTTGCGTTCGTAGACCGGCGGCAGCTCGATGGCGTCGAGATCCACGGATTCCCGTGTGACGCCGATTTCTTTGCTGGCTTGCAGCACAACCGGTACGCGATATTGCTCTGACAGGTTGAACGCCCGGTAGGTCAGTTCGTATGCCTCGCCCACGGTGGCGGGGCTCAGCGCAATGAGCGGCATACCGCCCGAAGTAATCCAGCGGGTAAAGAGAATATCCCCCTCGGCACCCTTTGTGGCCGAGCCCGTTGCCGGGCCTTGGCGCTGGATGTTGATGATCACCATCGGCGTCTCGCCCATTTGGGCCAAGCCGAGGTTTTCGCTGTATAGGCTCATCCCCGGGCCGCTGGTTGCTGTCATTACCTTCCTTCCGGCCATGGCTGCCGCGATGCAGTAGCCCATGGACGCGATCTCATCTTCGCACTGGATGGCCTTGCCACCCACGCCAGGCAGCAGATTGATCATGTAGTGCAGGATGGACGATGCTGGGGTGATGGGGTAGCCAGCAAAAAAATCACATTTCGCTTTGATGGCAGCCGCAGCAATCGCCTCGTTACCTTCGAGAAACTCTCGTCCCATTGTCACCTCCGTCGATTTAGGCGAGTCTTTTCGGTTCTACTGACACTCTTCGTTTTTCAAACACCACTAAGAAACCATAAAACATAAGCATAATAGCAAGAATTAACAGAATATATGAGTCGATTTGTAGTCGTCTCTCCTAGTTATTGTCAATATACAAACTTTTTATGTCCGCAATAACCGGGCAAAGAGCCGCCCTGGTCCTGCCCTGGAGAGCCCTCTCCTGCCCTATTTGTTGTGAACCCCCTCCCCGGCCCTCTCCTGGAAGAGCCCCCTCCAGCCCTCCACTGGGAGGGCCCCACCCCGGCCTTTCTCTGTGAGCGCCCCCACCCCGGCCCTCCCCCGGTGGACGCTTTGACGTTGGGGGAGGGTGAGCTATCGTGGCCTGATATTGGTCAGTCGATTTAAAACACATCGGACTTCGGATAGGGGAACTATCGCCTTTGCCAGAGAGCTGCGTAAAAACCTGACTAATACCGAGCAGTTGCTATGGACACGGTTGAGAAAAAAATCATTGTTGGGGTTTCGATTCCGAAGGCAGCATCCGATAGGTCCTTTTATCGCTGATTTCTATTGTGCTGATGCCGGGTTGGTGATCGAACTGGACGGCGGGATTCACAACGAACAAGAGCGACAAAAACAGGATAAGCTGAGAGACAAGGCAATAAACGATCATGGTTTGGAAACCTTGCGTTTTGATAATCGAGACATTGAAACCAACCTAGAGGGCGTTATCGAGATCATAAAAAAGAAACTGCGAGAGCGCGTCCGAACCTAAAATCCCCCTCCCCCAACGTCCAAGCGTCCACCGGGGGAGGGCCGGGGTGGGGGCGCTCACAGAGAAAGGCCGGGGTGGGGGCGCTCACAGAGAAAGGCCGGGGTGGGGCCCTCCGGTCGAGGTGAGGACCCAAATTCAAACCAGCACTTGACCCTGGGATGAGCACAGATTACCGTCCTGATCATGATGCACATGCTCTCGTCATTTGCTGCTTTTGCAACGGTGTTCTTGGCGGTGCTGCCTGCTGTGGCGAGTCAGGGTCAGGTAGCGGTATTGCCTGTGACCTACGAGGTAGGGCGGACCGGGGTGCAATCCCAGAAGGACATCGACGCCATCTGGACCATCATCAAGCACGCGGTCAAGGAAGCCGACATGAGCGTGGTCGATCAAGACCGGGTTCAGCGGGTGCTCGCGAGTTTAGAGGGGAGCCGTCCTGGATCGTGCCGCGATGCCGAATGTCTAGAGACGCTTATCGCGCGGCTCGGCGCCGCCAACGCCCTTGCCGTGTCGGTTGTGGACAAGGAGGCGCGGTTCGAGCTGACCGTCGCATATGCCAGGGGAAAAACGCTGACCGCCAATGTATTTGGCAATAAGGAAAGGCTAAGGGACGACATCTACGGCAATATCGCGTCAGTACTGCAGCAGACGAGGGCGCCTGATACTGGCGGAGAGGAGCGGGCCGGGCCTACCCCAAAGCCCCGGGCCAGGGGGAACAAGCTAGATCCCCTGCCGTTCTACCTAAGTGCGGGCATCACCAGTGCGCTGGCCCTCAGTTGGACAGCGGTGGAAATCACGGGATATGCGAGGTCAAGGGATATCGACGGCAAGGCAACGCCAAAGCAAATCGAAGGGCTAAAGACCTTGAGGATAGTAGACGGCGTGCTCCTGGGGACCGCTGCTGCCGGGGCGATAACCACAGCGATTCTGTTCTTTTTGACCGACTTCGACAACAGGAACAAAAAAGACAAAACAAGGGCAAAATTCAGTGTCACCCCGACATGGGGGGGTGGTATGATGGGGATAGAGGGGTGGTTTTAGTAGACTAGGAGACAAGGGAAGATGGGGAACTTGATAACATTAACAAAATGGGTCTGGCTTGGGGTCGCGGTTTTCACGGCGGGGTGTTTTCTAGGGTCCAACCCAGACGAGCTCGCGCCCAGCGATGGGGGGTCAGATTCAGACACGAGTTCCGCGTCAGATACGGATACGGATACGGATACCGACACGGACACGGACACAGATACGGATTCTGACTCTGACACCGGGACGGATACAGATACCGATACAGACACGGACACGGATTCAGATACGGATACGGATACGGACACGGATTCAGATACCGATACGGACACGGATACGGACACTGATACCGATACGGACACGGACACAGAAACGGACACAGGTCCCATTCCCAACGGCGGAACCTGTGGAGGGGATGAACAGTGCGAATCCGGGCATTGCGACAACGACATTTGTTGCAATCCAGGCAAGACCTGTTGCAAGGCAGACGAGCAGGACCAGTGTAGCCCGTACGTGTGCGATACAGTTAACTTCCACTGCAACAGCACGTGCGCGAACCCCGACGACAACGACGCCCTATGCGTAGCAGACTATCACTGCGACGAAGGGTTTTGCTACGAGGACCTAGTAGACGGAAACACCTGTAACGAGCCCAGTGACTGCCAGTCTGGCCACTGCCAGAACGAAGTCTGCTGCGAGCAAGGCAAGACCTGCTGTGCAAGCAAGAACGACTGTCCCGAGCCAGAGGTATCCATCTGCTCACAAGATCACTACTGCAAGAGCTGCAGCGAGGAGGATATTTGTGCACCCCAATACCCATCCACCCCAGTGTGCGATGAAGGGCCCGGCATCTGCGTAGAGTGCCTAACCCACGCAGACTGCAGGGCAAGCGGAGCAATTCCCCCGTTCGACTCGCCCCTGGGTGCCTGCACCCCAGACAAAACCTGCACCTGCTGGGCAGATCCATCGGAACCAACCCTCAACTGCAGTGAAAGTGAAGACTACTGCCCCCTTGAATTTGTGTGTGTGGTAGATTTCAATAACGGAAGCCCGAACCCCCACGTAGCCTGCCTAAGAAAGTGCGAAGTCCAGGCAACGCAGGCCCCATCCGACGGGCTGGAATGCGTGGAAAAGGATGGAAATCACGTGTGGTCCCCCATCCCCACGGCCAGCTGTTTCTCGTTCAAGCGCTTTGGGGAGGAGTGCCCGGACACAGGCGCTGATTCTGCCTGCAGCGTTGACGACGCAGGCGGTTTCCAGGACGGTATCTGCCATTACTTTGACAGCAACATCGGCTACCGCTGCACGTACGAGTGTTTTTACCAGGGTAACCCCCAGGATGCGTGGTGCCCAGGGGTGTGTCTTGAGAACTATAGTGTTTGCAACTACTTGGCCCCGTGATGCCTTCCCGCTGCTCAAAATTATCCCAATTTCGAAAATCGATTGACGTGTCCGCCTCCTCGGAATCCGGCGGGATTTTCGACCCCCGTCTTCATTCTTGTCTTCTTTTAGAAAAATTTAAGATAAAACAAACTCGAAAGTCGATGATCCCGCCGGAGGCTCGGCGTAGGCGGACCCGTCCAGGATCATCGACCTCCGTCTTCAACTTTTTCAAACAGACTGCTCTCCTCCTATTCCTTTTTTGCCATATCCCTGCCTGCGTCAGAGACCACACGACTTCAGACGCTGGGTCAGGTTCAGACACGAGTTCCGCGTCAGATACTGATACGGATACAGATACCGACACGGACACGGACACAGATACGGATTCTGATTCTGAAACCGGGACGGATACCGATACGGATACCGACACAGACACTGACACTGATACCGATACGGATACCGACACAGACACAGACACAGATACCGACACAGATACGGACACAAACACGGACACAGAAACGGACACAGGTCTCATTCCCAACGGAGGGACCTGTCAGGGGGATGAACAGTGCGATTCTGGGCATTGCGACAACGACATCTGTTGCGAGCAAGGCAAGAAATGTTGCAACGCAGATGAATCAGACCAGTGTAGTCCGTACGTGTGCGATACAGGGAAGTTCCACTGCAACAGCACGTGTGCAGATCCGGACGACAACGACGATCTATGCATTGAAGGGTATCACTGCGACACAGGGTATTGCAACGAGGACCAGGCAAACGGAGGCACGTGCAACGAGCCGGGCGACTGCCAGTCTGGCCACTGCCAAAACGAAGTCTGCTGCGAGCCGGGCAAGCCCTGTTGTGCAAGCAGGAACGACTGTCCCGAGCCTGAACTATCCATCTGTTCGCAAGATCACTACTGCAAGAGCTGCAGCGAGGAGGATATTTGTGGACCCCAATACCCATCCACGCCAGTGTGCGATGAGACGGCTGGCATCTGTGTAGAGTGCCTAACCCACGCTGACTGCCGCTCGAGCGGTCCAATTCCCCCATTCGACTCGCCCCTGGGCGCCTGCACCCCGGATAAAACCTGCACCTGCTGGGTAGATCTAATGGAGCCAACCGTTAGCTGCACGCAAGACGAAGACTGCCCTTGGGAAGAGTTCGTGTGTGTGGCTGATATTTCCCAAGGGGCTAACATCCACAATGCCTGTCTGCGAAAGTGCGACGTCCAGACCGAACAGGCAGCATCCGCAGGAGTGGAGTGCGTGAAAAAAGGCACCATCTACGCCTGGTCGCCCGTGCCAGCCGCCAGTTGCTTTTCGCTCAAAAGGTTCGGGGAGGAGTGTTCAGGATCTAATCATGAATGCAGCGTAGATGGGGATGGCGGGAGTCCTAATGGTGGAATTCTCGATGCTTACTGTCACGACTTTCAAGGTAATATCGGTCTCCGGTGCACTTATCGTTGCTGGGATGAGGGGCCTCAAGATAACTGGTGTCCAGGGGAGTGTGTTGGATCTGATCTTTCAAACTTCTGCAACTACCCGGTCCCGTGATACCTCCTTGGTTCAAAGATTTTCCTGCTTCAAAAGAGTTATCGTCTTGCTAATCTTAATCCAGGGTGCAACTGGCTACACCACCTTTGCCCTGGACCAGTATGGTATTGAGATGCCCCCTGTGGGCGAAAGGCAAACCAATGCTCATTAGGTCAAATGTAGGTATCAGGCCGTTTGGAGAGGGAAGAGCACTCCTGCTTTTCCTTCTCATCACCACGGGCTGCATAAGAGACAACACGCCTTCTGATGTGGACGCCGATACGGATTCAGGATCGGACGCAGACTCTGAGTCGGATGCGGATACGGACACAGACAGTGATAATGACGATGATACGAACGCGGATACTGATACCGAAACAGACACAGGTGCAGATATTGATACCGATACCGACACTGATACTGATACCGATACTGATACCGACATTGATACTGATTCAGAGACGACTACAGATACAAACGATACAACCGCCCCGGCCGTTACGGCAATCAGCCCTGAAGCTGGGGCCATTGGCGTGGATCCAAGCTCCACTGTATCCGTGGTGTTTAATGAACCCATAAGCCAGTCCACACTGGACAAGAGCAGCTACATTGTACAGGATCAATTCGGCCGGCTTATAAAAGGAACTGTCGACACCGACTTGACAGGCGGGACGTTTACACCGGCTTCCTCCCTTGTTATCGACATGAATTACACTGCTACCGTGACAACGGCTGTAACTGATTTGTCCGGAAACGCGCTTGTTGCCAATGTTTCGTGGTCGTTTTCCACACCTATTGGAAGGTGGGGTAATGCCGAACTCGTTGAAACAGACGACACAGGCGACGCAGGTTATTATCCCATAGTGGCCGTTGATTCGCTCGGAAATGCGATCGCGGTTTGGGAAAAAACTGATGGCACTCGTGATTATGTTTGGTCCAACCGATACACAGTTGGCATCGGGTGGGGTGAGGCAGAACCCCTTGAAACCGATGATGCGCTCACCTCTGAAAAACCTAGAGTGGCATTAGATTCAGTCGGAAATGGGATTGCTATTTGGCAGCAGTATAGCGGAGATCACCAAGGTATCTGGGCCAGACCGTACATTAGCGATACCGGCTGGGGTGAAGCCGAGCGAATCGATAATGATGGCCTTAGCGGTGGTGCATCGCCAAATTTGGCAATGAACTTAGACGGCACGGCTATTGCCATCTGGCAAAAACGCTCCAGTGAAGGCGGTAAAAAAAGTATATGGTCCAACCGGTACATTGTCGGCGCTGGCTGGGGTGATGCTGAGCTCGTTGAGACAGATGATGAAAATATTGCGGAATATCCTCGCGTGGCAATTGATTTAGAAGGAAATGCGTTTGCACTTTGGTACCTGCAAAACGCTAGCTATATTGGGGCCAATCGATTCGTCCCCAACATCGGATGGGGTAAAGAAGAGGTTATCAGCGATGTCTCACAGTTCCACAGTCTTGAAGCGGCAACTGATGCAAATGGTAACGCAATCGCTATTTGGATAGATGGATTAGCTCATCGAGTTTTTTCCAATCGGTATGTCTGCGGAACTGGCTGGATGGGGGGCCAAGGTATCGATACCGAAGATACGGGGAGAAGATCTTATGCCAGAGTGGCAGTAGATCCAGCAGGGAATGCAGTCGCGGTTTGGCAACAGCGTGACAGTGACAAAGAGCGATATGACGTGTGGGCTGCCAGATATGTTATTGAATTCGGATGGGGCAATCCCGAGCTCATCGAAACTGATACTGTGTGGAGTGCTGACAGTCCCAGTTTAGCAATAGGCCCAGCAGGAAATGGAATCTCGGTTTGGGTTCATTCTGACGGAATTCAAAAGCATATTTGGGCTGCACGTTACAAGTTCGGATCCGGATGGGGGCCACCTAAACTCATCGAGACTGATAATGCTGGCGATGCGATCTCTCCTTCTGTAGCAATGGATCTGGCAGGGAGTGCGATTGCAGTTTGGATACAATCTGACGGCACGAAGTACAATGTTTGGTCCAATCGATACGCCCCCGAGAGCAAGGCAAAGTAAAAAACACAGATCGGGGCCCCAAAAAAATGGCCTCACAGGCCTGGATTGGGCCATGTCCGCCTCCTCGGAATCCGTCGGGATCATCGATCTCCGTCTACAAATAACACAAATTCGAAAGTCGCTGATCCCGGACGAGTCCGCCTCCTTGGAATCCGGCGGGATCAACGACCCCCGTCTTCATTCTTGTCTTCTTTTAAAAAAATTTAAGATAAACCAAACTCGAAAGTCGGTGATCCCGGACGAGTCCGCCTCCTCGGAATCCAGCGGGATTTTCGACCTTTGAGTTCGAAATCGACTATCGAAAATGTCTTTTTGAGAATGTCTGTTGGAGGTCGGTGATCCCGCCGGAGGCTAGGCGTAGGCGGACTCGTCATTCAATTCAACCTTACTCAAGGACAGGACCCATGAATTGTTATTTACATCTGGTGCGCGAGGTCGGTTTCAAATGTTGCGGCGGAAATGAGCTGCGCCTCTTGGGCTTGGGGAAAGCGCTCGTAAAAGGACTCCAGTGCCGCATGATGGCGTGGCTCAGGGGCGTTCCAGGTTACCTGTATTGGTGTGATCTGATTTCCTTTTTGGACGACGAAATCTACCTCTCCTCTCTCTCTCCAATAACTCACCGCGTCGAAGTAACGGCGCAGCGCCAGGAATACCGCGCATTCGATCATTTTGCCCCAATCAGACCCGGTTCGCGTCACAATCAGCCGGCGAAGCCCCGTATCCACTGGGTAGTACTTACGGTTCATGCTGGCCCGCTTGCGCTCTGAAAAGGCGAAAAATGGGCAGCTCATAAGCAGGTGAGCGTCCTCACAGACCTCAAGGTAGCGCGCCGCGGTGTCCACTGCGATGCCTGTTGCCGCTGCG
>JAAUYD010144061.1_pt1 | contig 27374 bp, 20 predicted proteins | sample 7278101 | NCBI WGS metagenome assembly JAAUYD01 (sample SAMN14350128, study PRJNA611818) | marine sediment metagenome | isolation source: surface marine sediment (0.6m) | place: French Polynesia: Moorea | collected 2018-08
AGAAACAAACTATTATTAGCAGTGCTGGAGAAGTAAAGGATAATTCCAATAAAGATTTAGCCAATACTCTTAATAGTTTTACCAAGGATTTTAGCAGAAGCTTACAAGAGTTTAACAAGGAGTTAGCTCGACAACAAAAAAGAAATAAAACTGGATTATTTGGCAATGTATTTAAGGCTTTGTTAGGAGGAGCTTTAAGTCAAGTAGGAGGCTTTTTAGCACAGTCTTTTATAGATCGAGCCAGAGCGCAAGCTTTCAACCTTGCCAGGATTTTAAGTGGCAAAGGTGCCATTGAGGAGTTTAAGGGAACTGACGCACAAGCTAAAACATTACAACTTAGATATTTAGAAAGAATTGCTAGAAATACCAACAAATTAAGCTTTGGCGGTTTAGAAAATGAAGTTAATAGAGCTAAGAATAATACTAAAAGTATTATAGACATACTAAAAAGTATCGATCGCAAAACTGAAAAGCCAGAAGGTTCTATATCTAAGCTGCTAAAAATTCCCTTTGCCAAATTAGAGCAAATATCAGTGGGATTCTTTGAAAGGATAGGAGGGTTAAAAGCTGAAACAGTGTTCCCAGCTTTCGACCGAGGCTTTAAAGAAGTTCTGGGAATTAAAGATGAAGACATACAAAAAGAAGCTTTTACTAAAGGAGCTATATTCGCAGCACTGCTTAAAGAAAGTGGCACGCAGTTAGATAAATTCAAACAGAAATTATTAGCTAATGTTGAAGCGCTAAAAATAGCTGCTGTAGAGAGAGCCAAAGAAGTTAAGAAGCGCGGGGGCAAAGCAGCAAAGGATCCTTTAGCTGAAGTAGGGCAAGCGCTAGAATTCCTAGATCGTGCAGTTCCTAAAGAAATAGCTGTACCTATTAAATTTATCGTTCCTTCTAAGACTCTACGAGCCATATTAGAAGAAAAAGGAGTGCTAGTAAAAGGTAGGGAAGAAATTACAATACCTCTCAGGTTCGACGTAAAAGGAAAGCTAGAGACTGTAGTCAAGACTTTAGATGAAAAGATACCAGAAAAATTAAACATCCCAGTTACTCTTCTCCCTACCAATATCAAAGAAACTTTAGGGCAAGTATTTAAAATTCAAGACGAACAAATAACAATACCTTTAAGATTTGATATACCTTCACCTCAAGATATATCTAAAAAAATTCAATCCCTCTATGGCAAGCAAGCAGGGATTAAAATCAGTATCCCTATCTTCCCAGATATAGACTTAAGGGCAGAAGAAGCTAGGCTGATTACCGAGCCATTGAACGAACTTAAAAAGAACATTCAAGAAGTAATAAGAACGCAACAAATCAAGATACCTCTAACATTTTTAGCTAACTTTATTACCCCTGAAAATGAAGGTCAAGATATTGCTGATTATGCTAAGGGATTGAGAGGGAAAATAAATCAAATACTATTAAACAATTTTGACAAAGAGATAATCGTACATTTAGACAAAATAATACAGCCTTTTTTAGACCCAAGTAGTTTTGTTTCTCAAGTAAAAGAATCAGTAAAAGTCTTGCCTTCAAAAGTCAAGGAAGCTTTAAAAAATCTACCAGATATAGACATAGAAATCCCCTTGTCAATACCTCAGCTACAGATACCTAGTTTTGGTATGTCGTCTCTTTCTGGGAACAAAATAGAAGCTTATGCGCTTTCAGTTATTGACGCTGTAAATTTAAAATTACTGCAAGTATCAGCAGCAACTAAAGAAGGGATAAAGTTTAAAATACCTGTCCCAAAAATAGATTTAGATGCTCTATCGATGAGTTTAAAAATGCTCAAGTTAGAGTTAGAATCAGAGTTAATTGCTAGACTGCAAAAGTTAGATCGACCTATAGACATTAAAATTCCTAAGATTACTTTTAAGATTCCCGATCGCATCGAAGATCCAAAAATCATAATGAAATACAACATTGTGATGCAACAGATATTAGCGGGAATCAGGGAAGAAACCGATTCTATAAATGAAGCTTTAGCGAAAATTTCTTTCGGGGCAATTCAAATACCTAGGTTTAGTTTGCCTCCACTAACCAGAACGGGAGCCAATAAGTTTTTAGATTCGTTGCGAGAAATAAAGGCGACTATTAACGAGGATATTGATAGTTTTAATGTTGCACTTAACGAGTACCTAAATAGTTTTAAAAATGGCTCTAAAAGTTTTATTCTCCAACTTAGTTCAGTTGTTGGCAATATACCTAATGCTATACAATCTAGCATACAAGATTTTAGCTTAGAGAAAGTTACTGCTGAACTAAAAACTAAAGTAAGTAAGTTTGTAAAAGATGTTAAAGAGTTAGACGATCGCAAGATAGCTGTAAATTTAGAGATTTGGAAATTCAACGTAGTCAACAACATCACGGACGCTTACAGAGATTTAGAGAGCAAGATCAAATCTATTCCACCTCTAACAATTCCTTTACCTAACATTGTTTTGCCAGATCTAGGGATTATATACCCCACATCAGTAGACGAGAAAATATATATAGGATTCGTCAACAGGTTTAACAAGACTTATCAAAACTTGAGAGAAAAGCTACAAAATATCAAATTAGGGGATCTTAATATCCCTATTAAACCAGGTAGTATATTACTAAGTATAAAAGCTTTTGAAATCACAGAGGATGTAGTCTCCCTTCAAAAGAACTTTGACCGAGCGATCGGTTTAATTAATAATCAATTTGAAGTTGGCAAGAATAGAATAGAAAAAACTTACACTGATTTAGTTATTTCCCTCGAAGCTTTTAGCGGCAAGGATCTTAAGTTAAATCTTCCTAATATCCAGATACCAGATCTAGGCATAGATATTAATACAGCTAGCGCCGATGAGAAAGTATTCAAACAGATAGTAGATGCTATAAATCAAAGCTATTTAAAAGTTAAAACAGCACTCGAATCGAAATCGGTTAAACTGCCAGAATTCAAACTACCATTAACAATCAATGCCCCTAAAATACAATTGCCTAACAGCTACGATATTATTTTTGGCACTCAAGACTTAATAGATTACTCGAAAAAAATTTATAATGAATTTAGAGGGAAGTTACAAGAGTTAGCTAACGACCCGTCTTTATCAGTAGAAATAAAAATACCTAAGCTCAAGTTAAAGTTACCTGAAATAGTATACAAAGATATTGATAAGTTACCAGGATTATTAAGAGTATCTCTCAAGACTTTAAAACTTGTAGAGACATTACAAGATGTCTTAGACAGAGAGGCTGACAAAACTATAACTATAAAATTCCCTAATATAGAATTACCAGAAGCCGAGCAAATACCAGAAGTATTTAAGCAAAAAATAAAAGGAATAAAGCAAGGAGTTTTAGAGCTTCCAGCAAAAATAAATCTACAATTACAAGAAAGTCAAAAAGACTTACAAGTTTTATTAGAAACTTCAAAAGCTATTTTTGGCAATATGGCTAATAGTTACGCTGTTCTTTTTGGAGCTAAAATAAGCGAAACTAAAAATAAATTTTATGATTTTATAGATAACATTCCTAAAAGAATAGAAATAGATTTAACTTTTGACTTGCCAGACCCCAACCAATGGTTGGAGCAAGCCAATAAAACTATAGAAGAGATAGTTAAAAACCTGAGAAAAGCTCAAGGAGAGTTCAAGTATAGAGACTTGCAGCAAGCTGTAAAAGCTTACAAACAGCAAGGCTTGACAGATATTGACTTGAGATCGAGCGCTGCTAAACTGCAGGCTGAATACGATCGGATCAAGCAAATTCAAGTCAGTGAATTTAAAGAGATGGTTGGGAATGCTGGGAAAACAGCAGAACTCTTATCGCGATCGTTCCTATTCGATCTGATTTTTTCCGATATTAGTGCAGCATGGCATAAAACCAACAATTCCCTAACAGGGGACATGAAAGATCTCTCCCATCTCTCCGAAAAGATCGGTGATGACGTGCTGCACGATTTGGCTGAAGGTTCCCCAGGACTGACAGCAGACATAAGAGCAGCATGGGCTAAAACTACTGCTTTTATAGGGAAAAAGCTACACGAAGTCAAGCAAGCAGCAGTAAGCGCAGGGAGCAAAATAAAAGAGAGTTTGACAGCGCCACCCACACAAGAGAGTTATACATCTTCTCAAGGTAAATATGATAGCTCTAGAGCGCAAGCAGCTATCAGAGGAGTGCGATCTAGTGCAGCAGAAAACGTACAAAATCTAAAGCAGCGTTTCAGCAATACTGCCAATAGAGCAGATATAGGGGCTAGGAATGTAGCAGGTAGATTTTTTGACGAGGGAGATGTTAATCGCGAAGCTGACAAGATAAAAGATAGTATCTCTGACTTTGCCTCACAAGTTCGAGATACGATCGCTAATGGAACTGAAGCAGCTAGAACCGCAGCGAGGAAAAATCTATTTAAATCAACTGACGACGTTAATAAGACTTTAAATAAGCTGAGAAACTATAAAAAGGATTTTGACAAGGTTTACTCAAGTCTGTTCGAGCAAGTTAGACGAGCCGCGCCAAATGTCGATCTCAGTTCGTTAGAGCAAAGCTTAACTAAGATCTCTCAAGCTGAATCGAAAGTAAGCAGCTTATTGGAAAACTTCGACGTACCGCTAGATCTGGAAGGAAATATTGACAGTGACAAATTACTGAGAGATCTGGCCAAAGTAGAGAAAGCGCTAAACGAGTATAGAAAGGACATTAAGGAACTCAACAAAGAAACTACCCTCTTGTCTCCTAAAATGCTAAACGCTCTTCCAGAAGATGTGAAAGCAGCAATTAAGAGAGCTGCTAGTGCTGCTAGTGCTGAATTGGATAATTTGAGCGAACGCGGTCAAAGAGCCATTAGGGATATATTCGATTTGCCGCCAGAACTAACAAGCCAATTACCAGAAAAGCTTAGAAGCCAATTAGAGAATTTAATCCAGCGCGGTGGTGGTCAAAGGTACTCTCAAGCTGAAGAAGAAATGAGAGGTGTTACTCAGCAAGCTAATAGATTAGCTCAAGCATTAGGACAAGTAAGAAAAGTAGGAGGGAAAGCTCTATTCTTATTACTTGGCTTCGTTGCTATTAAATCAGCTTTCTCAAGTCTATTCGGCCAGATAGGGCAAATAGTACAGTCAGCAGTTTTAGATTTGCAGAATAATTTTAACAATGCCATTGAAGTAAGAGCATTTAAAAACCTCTTCAAGCAATTCGAGCGATCGGCTAATGACAGCTTTGACTCAGTAATAGAAAAAGCTAACAGATTAGGGCAAGACTTAAAGACTTTAGCTAACACTCAATTATCATTTCAATTATCACTTCAAGGGACAGCAGTAGAGGATCAGTCAAGTCAAATCACGGAAAGCTTAACAGCAGGTTTAAGCGCTTTCGGACTGTCTAAGGACAAGTTTCAGCAAGCGATGACAGCTTTACAGCAGATAGCAGGAAAGTCAGTTGTTAGCATGGAGGAGTTGAGGCAACAATTAGGAGAAGCCCTACCAGCAGCAACAGCCATAGGTGCTAGATCTATGGGATTGACTCAACAGGAATTCAATCAATTAGTAGCATCAGGAAATTTATTAGCTGAAGACTTTTTACCGAAGTTTTCTAAACAGTTAAAACTAGAAACTATGGGCATTTTTATTAAAAATGCTAACAGTGCTTCTAACAGTTTTAATAGATTGAAAAACGAAGCTTATCTTACTAGTGCTGCTATGGGCGAATTTAACCTCGCTATAGGAAAACCAGTATTTGGAGTACTGGTAAACGGACTGAAAGCAATTAGAGAAAATATGCAGGTAATTAGCTTGCTAATTGCTGGAGGGTTAGTTGTTTATTTAAGAGTGCTAATAAAAACAGCACTTGCAGCAGCAGTAGCCACAGGGAGAGCTATGGGGACAATCGAGTCCAGTACTAAAACTGCTACTGCTGCTGTGAGAATTTTAGGAGGTGTCCTAAAATCTATAGCAATACAATTTGGGATAGTTTTAGTCGCTGCACTAGCTATTAAAGCTGCGGCGAACATTTGGGACGTGTGGACGGGTGGAGGCAACGAATTTATCAAATCAGTCAGGGAAGCTAGGGAAGTCAGCAAAAATTTGAGGACTGACTTACAAGGTGCTTTCGATCGCCTCAATGATATTAGGGAAGCTGAAGGATTAAAGCCAATTGAAGTAAACATAATAGTCAAGCGAAAAGTAGAAGACGAAAAAGAGCCAGTTAGGGAAATTCCGATCGCTACTGATAAATTCAGCCAAGGGATGGATTATGTATTGAATGCTGCTATCTCAGCTTTTGACCCTCGAACTTATATAAGCAGAATGAAATTAGAAAACCCTTATAAAGAATACAATTTAATAGCCAGAAAAGAAGTAGAAAATACTCTCAAAGAAGCCGGTAAATTTGTCAAAGAACAGAATGAAGATCTGAGCTTATTGATGAATCCTTATCAGGATAAAGGCAAGCAACAGCAAGCTTTAAAAGATGCTCTCAGATTGAAAGATGAAATATCTAGAATCAAAGTAGAAATAGGTTTAGAGAAACTCAAGCCAGAATTAGACACTGAAAGCTTAAACAATCTAAAAGCTGCCTTACAAGAGGCTAATAAAAAATATTTAGCAGCACAAGAGACACTATTGCCTCAAGGTGGAACTCAAGCGATCGCCAGGCTGAGAAAACAAGCTAAAGCCAGAAGGCGAGAGTTAGTGGAGAAAGGACAAAAACAAGGTTTTGAAGGGGTAGAACCATATATAAAACAGATTGACGATTATATAGCTCGTCTCGATGCTGCTGAACCTCAAATAAGAGAAATACAAGAAGCATTTAAACAAGGGATTTATAATTTTGCTAATGCCTTTGCCGTTGTCGATCGCGAGTTAGGAGCTAAGCGATACGATATCAACATTGAAGATGCTAAAACTAGAATCAGTATCCTACAACAAGAAGTTAAAAACTTGCTCGCTCCCGAAGAGGTTAAACTGAAAATATCTCGCGCTGACTTGAGAAAATATGAAGCTGAAATTAAAACTTATCAAGAAGAAATAGCTAGAAAGCAAGAAACGATCGCTAAGAATATTACTCCCAGTTTCAGAAGTCAACTTGAAAAAGCAGCAGGGAAAAAATTAGAACTCTTTACAAGTGCTGACGTTGAAGGGATATCAAAAAGCTTTGCTGCTAATAATATAGCTCTAAATAACTCCCAAAAAGCTGTATTGCAAGCTCTCAAGGATATATCTGAAGCCAGAGCCAAAGAAAATCAAACTGAAATAAATAGACTTAAATCTCTCAAAGAAACTATATCGGCAGCATACAAGCAATTAAAAGATACAGTGGCTAAATCGAAAGAAGCTAGCGGCAGAATTCTAGCTAAAAGGAGATTGGAGATAGTAACAGCTAGAGAGACAGGAGATATATCTCAAACTGGCTTTGACAAGCTACTTAAAAACTTAGATATAGCTAGAACTAAAGAGAAAATAAAACTCAAATATCAAGAATTAGCAGCAGAGAAAGAAGCCCTTGAAAAGAGTTTTATTAATCAAAGACAATATGCAAAAAGAGAAACCAAAATATACGACGATCTAGCTGAATTAAAAAACAGTTTATTAGATAAAGAAAAAGCTAAGCAAGAGAGATTGATAGACTTAAAACAGCAAGCTTTAAAACTAATAGATTTAGAGATAAAGAAAAATCAAAACTTGCTTTACAGTTACGATCGCCTTTCCAATAATGTATTAACTCTATATACCAATTTAAACAATGCTAGAAAAGAGTTAGCCACAGCTAGTGGAACTTTAGACCAGACTCAATTTAAAGGCGAAATAGACAGGATAAATAAAGCTATAGAACTCAGAAAAACTTTAGCTAATAAAGATGCTTCAGTCAAAGATAGAAGCCAAGCTAGGTATCAACTGAAGCAATTAAATATATATGGAAATATCAATCAACTAGAAAAGAAAAAGGCAACTATACAAGATAAATCAGATATAGCAAGACTTACAGCACTCAAAGAACAGCAAGCACTCTCCTTAAAATTATTGCAGATTGAGCGACTCAGAGCAATTACTGTAGCCAGACGAGCGATCGAGCAAGCCAAAATAGAAAAGCTTCAATCAGCGAAAAACTTTCTCACAGCACAAGGGGAATTACAAAAAGCTTTACTCGATGGGGACAAGACTAAAATCAGGATAGCTAAATTAGGTTTAGAGATAGCACAGCAAGAGATAGCTATAGGGCAGCAGAAGATTAAAGACGCTAAAAACGCTCTAGCTACTGAGAGAGAAATAAGCAGAATCAAATTACAAGCCAATAAAAAACAGCGCCAGAATGAATTACTACAAGCAACCAATGAAATCAGACTGAATAACCCCGATCTGCTGAGGAAAAAACAGCAGAAAAAAGACTACTCGATATTTATCGACTTCGGCGATCGCCAGGTATTTAGAGAGAAAAAATACGAGAGACCAGATCCGAAAGACTTTGTAAAAGGTCTCTCTGATATCGAGATTAATCCTAAGTTTACCCGCGATCGAGAGTTAGAAAACTTCAAGCCAATAGTAGATATTGGCAATGAAAAACTAAATAGAGAATATACTCCTTATCTAAAGCCGAGATTACCAGAACCTAGTTTAGTTGCAGATCGCGATCTAATCTCGTCAGAAGCGCTAGGCAATCGTCGTCTGGGGACTCTCCCGCAGCTTACAGATCGCGATCTGGATTTAAAACGAGACTTTAGCAAGTTAGCGCCAGGAGTAACACCATTTCCAGAAACACTTCACTCTCAAACAACATCTATCGATAAAATCCCACAATTACTACAACAGATAGATCGAAATACTCAATCTCAACAACTGAACGAGCGAGCAAATCAGCAGCTTAACGATCGCGTCAGCCCTGTAGATACAGAACAATTAGAGCAAAAAACAGTATATGCAAAAAATATACTAGATACTAATACAGCTATACTAGGTAAAGTTGGTGAGATGCTGAATACTATTAAATCGAAGCCATTAGGACAAATTGAGATAAACAACACTGTCCCTGATAGCAGCCAAAATTTAGCTGACGATTTAACTAGAAAAACTATAGAAGGAATTGTAAATATAATCGAACGTGCAGCAGGTTAATCTTTGCTGTAATCTTCCCAATTATCAATATATTGATTGATTGCCTCTCTAGCTATTGCAGCTAGCGTCCTATCCGTCAGATTTGACAATTTCACCATCTTTGCCATTCTGTCGCGACTTATTCTCACTGAGATTAGCTTTTTATCTAGCACTTCCCCAGTTATCTTAAACGTTCCGTTGCTTTCTCTTTGTCTATCTTTACTCACTTGCTCGCCATGATGTCAGCCTACTTTACTTGATTATAGCTTTTTAAACTGCTATAATTAACAAAGTGGCTGATGTTTGTCAGCCACGGGAAAACATTAACTTTTAGATTCAAAATACATGTCTGAATTATATCTCGCTTTAGAGCAGCAATCCCGCGCGGCTGCAGATCGCGAATTGACTGAAGAGTATCTAAGCTCAGTTGAATATCAAGCTCGACAGGACGCGCAATTAGGGGAACCCAACAAAGAGTTATTCTTAGATCCTGAATATTGGCAATATTACTGTGAAGGTCTCAAGCACAAGTATTGCAGGGAATTCGAGAAATATCCTCAAATTAAAGCTTACACTGTTGAAGACGAAGACTTGCTCTTTTAATTGAATCGGTGTTCCTAGGAACACCGTTTAAAAATGCCAACTTAAATTCGCGATAGATATTTCTACCAATACAATTATTATATTGGTAGATTTTTTTTTGCCGTGACGATCGATGTTCTTATTTATAATTAGGGAACCCTTCTATAGTATTTAAGTTATTGTTTAGCAGGATAAGTTATCGGGAAAGGGTTCCCTAATTATAAATAAAAGATTTGTATGACATACAGATACAACACGCTAACAGGGGAATATACAGACGATCGAGGCAATAAAGTCAGCACTCAAAGGATAAGTGCAATAATCGAATCTGAAAGAAGATTTTTAGAGCGAAAAATAAAAAGCCAGACCGAGCAACTGATAAAAAACGATGCTACAGTTTTTGAATGGGAACGAAGCATACAGGCTCAATTAAAACAATCTCACCTCAAATTAGCTGCTTTAGGTGCTGGAGGTAAAAACGGAATTACACCGAGGCATAGAGGACAATTAGGAGCAGCACTGAGACAAGAATACAATCTCTTATTCGACTTTAGAAAAGATATACAAGCAGGAAAATTGAGCGAGAAACAAATTCTCAATAGAGCTAGATTCTATTCGCGATCGGTCTCTCAATCTTATTATCGCTCGCAGCAATTATCCCGCGCTATGGGCGGGGCAACTCTAGCTAAAAGGGAGTTGGACCCGACAGCAAAGCACTGCCCTGAATGCCCAAAATATGTCACGAATGGTTTCGTACCGATCGAGCAAGTTGTACCCACAGGAACTAGATGCAGTTGCCGAGGTAACTGTAAATGTAGAGTTATTTATCGACTAGCTTGATGTTAAAATCTAAGCGTTGAATAAATAAATTTAATATCATGCCTATCCTATTTGACTTAAGTGACTATCAACGAATCCAGCAATATTTAGAATTACCTCCACAGTCTTTATATAGGCTAGGTAATGGGCAATACTCAAATTATCAACTATACAATTGCAGAAATGCGATTGACTTGAAATATTATGGGGAACAGCTAGAGAACTTAGATGTCAGCTTGAGAATAGAAGACGACTTCGATCGCTCCTACGTTCAAAAAGTGAAAAATATTTTAGCTGAGATAGATGTACTAGATCCTGATATAAAAACATCTCAATTAAATATAGCTTCAACTTTTGAAGAATTGGAAGTAAAAGAGGAATATCGGTGGCAACGTCCCGACAATAAAACTGCGTGGGATGGAGCGCTAGTAGCAAGGGAAGATTTGATAAAAAAATTATCAAATGCTCTGGGAATCAATAGAAGAGTTTATAATGGTTGTCTAGCGAGAAGTTTTTAATCCGTAGAATCTATGGCTATGGCTCAACAAGATAATGCACCAGAAAGTACTAGTGCAGCAAAAATAGACTTAACTACCATTACTCCACAGCAGCTTGAAGCTTTGACTAAAAACATGGCTGATAACAAAAGTTCAAGCCCTACACAAAAAGAAGAGAAACAAGCTCAACAAGTTCAGAACCCTGAAACTGTATTAGATCTCTACACATCCTATAAAAACGAAAATACTAGCTTAAAAAGCAAAATCAAAGAATTAGAGCAACAAATACAATCAACAAATAACAATGGCAATAATGGCAATAATTTAGACTTAGAAAAATTAACTAACTTGCTAACTCAAGACCAAAGCCAACAAAGGGAAACACTAGAACAGCAAATACAGCAATTACAGAAACAAAAGACTAGCTTAAAACTTGAAGATCACGCCAGAAAACAGGAATGGGACAAAATAACTGAAATCCACTTAAACCAACAGAAAGAAGATTATAACAAGCAAATAGAGTCTTTAAGCTCTCAATTAGAGCAATTTAAACAGCAAAATCAATCTCTTAACACTCAACTTTCTAGTAGCTTAGAGGAAATCGATCGCAACAATAGAAAGCAAGCAGCACTCAGTAAGTTTATTGCCGAAGGTGGGGATCCTTCCCACTTCGAGTATCTTTGGCGCGTGGATCTAGAACCTTACACTAAATTCGACGAGAAAGGGCAATTAAAGCTTTTTAACCCTGTAACTAAAACTTTTGTAACTGACGAATCAGGTAAAAATTATTTAGGCGTCGAAAATAAAATACAGGAATTCAAACAAGGCTCTCAAGCGCTCTTTTTCTCGCCAATATATAGAAGTTCTGGGATAGGAACTAACAATCAAGGCTTTAATACTCAAAGCACGGATTTTACTAACTTTAAAGTTAGTAAGCGAATCTGGACTGATACAAATTATTTCAATCAAGTAAAGCAACAGATAAAAATGGATCCTCTAGAAGCAATACAAAAAGGCTTGATTCAAGTTGACACTCAAAGCTAATTGTAATAGCATGATTTTATTGGGGGCGCAATGCCGACCATCCGCAAGGTAAAGAAGAACCAACAGGATCCTAAATTGCCTGGCTCCAGCAGCAAAATAGATTTAGGTGGGGGCGCAATGCCGACCATAAGAAGACCCAACAGATTCTGAGATCGTCTGGCTCCAGCAGCAAAAAAGACTCAGTGGGGGCGCAATGCCGACCAGAAGAAGATATATCAGGGCATAGAGTCCCGCGGTGCAAGATCGAAATACTCGTCACAGAGCAACTTAGACCAACAAAAGTCGTGCTCATATTTTCGTATCTCTTCACTAGATTAAACAATCATCATGGTAGTCAACGTAATACAGGACATTGTACCCAGTATTAGAGCTACTGGCGCTGCTGTACTGAGAGCTTATAATCTCTTCCCTAATTTGATAAATAGTAGTTATTCTGTGGATGCCAGACAGCCAGGATCTGCGGTTGAAGTTTCTATACCTCCGACAATAACGACTAGAAAAGTAGTTCCAGGCAATATCCACCCAGCAAGCACGCCTTTTACTGTTGGCTCGGTTCCGATAGTATTAGACTTTTTTGAAGAATCTGAATTCGGGTTGCCTGAAGACGAACTCGGAAAAATACAGAATAGAGAGGTATCCTCGTTTACTCAATCAGCAGCAGTATCGATCGTTCAGGCTGCAAATACTTATACCATCAATAAGATGTATAAGCGATCGTACAATGTTATTGGGGATGTAGCTACAACGCCTTTTGAAAACGGTACTACTTCTTACGCGAATAGAGCCAGAAGAGTATTAGATGAGAATCTAGCTCCGAATAACGATCGCTATCTGGTGCTAGATCTATTTGCTGACGAGAAAGCGTCGAGTTTAGATTTATTCCTGAGAGTCAATGAATCTGGGACTGACCTAACTTTAAGAACTGGTGAAATAGGAACTAAGCTTGGATTTAGTTGGTGGCGGACTCAATTAATGCCCCGTCACGAATCAGCTCCAGGACTTGACGGTGCTTATCAAATTGATTCTACTACCCACGCGATTGACGACACTCAAGTGACTATTTCTCAAGTGGGAGGCGCGCCTAACGTTGATTTTGTTGAAGGTGACATATTTACTGTCGCTGGGGATGCCCAAACATACGTGGTAACTAAAACTGAAGTAGGTGTAAATAGCGGCGATCTTACTTTGCAATACTTGCCAAAAGCTAAAACTGCTTTCGCTGACGACGCGATTATAAGTGTAATTCCTACTCACACTGTTAGTTTAGCTTTCCACAGAAACAGCACTGGTTTTGCTAATAGATTGTTATTTGTTGATGAATTTCAACATCAAATGCCTGGAAAGATCATCGAGCCAGTTAGAGATCCTGAAAGTGGATTGACCATGACTTACCTTGCTAGCCCGCAGTACTACCAAACAAGCCACGCTTACAGTATCCTTTGCGGAGCAGCTGTGATCCGCCCAGAGCATATAGTTAGAATAATAGGCAATCCCAACCCTGCTTAGAATTATGAAAAAATACAAGCTTGATACAGTTGTTTGTTATCCTGCTGAGGATCGAGATCTGCCAGAAGACGAGAAAACGAGATGTGTAATTAATAAGGAGCAGTACGAACAAGAAAAAGAAAATTGGATAAGAATAGAAATCCCAGAAGAAGAGAAACAGACAAAAACTAGGAGACGATCGTCTAGAAAAGAAACTAAAACTCAAGACAAAGAAACGAAAGAAACGCAATCATGACGACTTTCCAAGAAGTATTGCTAAACAGATTAGACACAGTAAATCAATCAGTAATTGATGTTTCGGCTGCGATCGGAAGTGGTGGAGGTGGGACTCAAACAATAAATGCGAGTATCAACCTCCTCTTTTTCTCTGGTCAAATTAATGTAACTGTACCTCCATCTATTTCAGCTTCAATTGTTGTGACTAGAGGAAACGGCACTTTAACAGCACCTTTCAACCTTCCTTTAGTTAGAAATTTCAATCTAGATTTACCATTTAGATCGTTTAATTATTTATATCCACAAATTGAATTTACTTTAAATACTGGCAACAGTGAAGCTTATGTTTTTTACGAGTTAACTCCTTGATAGTTAGGGATGCTTTATCAGCCACAAAAAGGGTATTTAATTGATGACGGGGAACCAATATATTTAGCTACAACTGGGAAAAAGTTATTTAAATTATCATCTTGGTGGCAATATCAAGATAGTTTAGGTAATAATTGGGTAGTTCCTAAGTCTTTTATTTCCGATCTAGCTAGCGTACCATCAATTATATTTTGGTGGCAATTTGGCAACTATAATGTAGCTGCGGTGGCTCACGATTGGATCTATATTTTCGGTTATTTAATATTAGTTGAAAATGGGGAACTTAAAAAAATAGACTATACAAAAAAAGAAGCCGATCGTATATTTGCCGATATCAACTTCACTTTAGGCGTTAGTCCGATCGTCAATACTGCAATGTATCTAGCAGTTAGAATTTTCGGGCGTGGCATATGGACTGCTAAGGATAAGCCAGAATATGGCAAGACGATCGAGCAACTACAGTTAGAATTTTTAAGCTAATATCCTGTAACCGCCTTGCCAACGTTTCTTGAACTCTTCCCGCTTAATTCTGCTGTAAGCTCCATTAGTGTTGGTGTAGTTACTAGAGAGAGTGCCATAAGGATCGTGAGCGATAAAGTTACCCATTTTACGAGCTATTAAAAGTATTACATGACCGCCTCTAGGTCTGTTGATAGTTCCTCTATGTAATATATTCGCTACCACTGGGAATCCAACATCTAGTAAATCTTCCACGAATTCTAGATCTATATCGGTCATCCATTTTGTTTTGAACCCCCATTCCTTGATTGCTGACGATTGAACGCCATGATATATCGTGTCCCCATCCTCAAACACTTCCCTTATATATTCGTCATCGCTTTTAAGTTGAGTTCTACCTGTTACCCTTAAAAGCCAGTCCAGGTACATCGCATTTGACGAACTATTGCAAGTTCTGTGAGCGTCCCTATAGTTGTCTCTCTGGCTGAAATAGCGAGTAGGAGTTTTGAGATCTAATGCCAAACCATCTTTTAAATACTTTTTAAGGCGTTCGATCTGCCTCCCTACTGCTGGATTGTCAAAAGTAGGTATCTCAGTATTGGCGATCGGATCGTCAGTTTCTATTAATCCCCAATGTGGCGCGAAAACATAACCAGAATCAAAAGGGCAATTTTCAATCTTCTCTTCTAAAGTAATCTTGTAATGGCTTTTGTCTAAATCGCCTAACTCTGTAAGTTCTAATATTTTATCTCTTCTTACTGCGAATTTTTCATCTTCTGTTAACTGTGTACTGTCAGCTAATTTCGCTTTAAAGTAAGTATGGCAGGTTGATTGTATAGCAGATGACATATTATTAAACTCGTCTAGTTCATTATTATTTTACATCAACCGCATAAATACTTAATTTAATTCAACAAATAAAAGCAAATAAGCGATCGTACTGTTTAAATAGTGCAATTGCTCTTGCTATAACTGATTTATTACTTGAACTCCTAATAGGTTTTTTATTTATTCGTTTTTGTTATTTTTGGCTTAAATCGCAATGAGACCTAACTCATTCCTTTATAAATAGGGGATGAGTTTTTCTGTTTTGATTCTATCTGTTCGATCGTGTTGCAATATTCGATAACTGGCTTGAAATACTCTCTTACAATAGCTTTGTCTTTATCGCCAGCGACAGCTATATAATTCTCTCTCTCTCCGTCCTCATCTGTAGTTTCTTTAGTAAGATAAATTATATAGCGAGTATTCCCGCGTTTTATAGAATCCTCTGTATTGCCAAAATCCACATAGAGTATTTCCTTAACATTTAATAACATCTGTAGTTCAACTAAATAGATCCAATCTTCAATGTTTTTCATGTTTTTAAATGCTCCTTATAGGAGCATTGATTCTTAAAATTTATGCTGCTGTAGTTTCAAGATATTGTAATTGAGTTTCTCTCAATCCATAAATTAAAGATTCTAGTTTCTCTTCATCTTCAATTGAAATTATCTCTAACTCCTTGCCGTTTTTCATTGAGATTACATATATAGGTCTCAAAATTTCTTCTTTTTTAGATTTAGACTTACATTTTAATTGCTTAATGTAAAAGTGACTTATACAATCTGTATTCAGAGTAATTCCCGAATCTTCGAGATAGAACCAATTATTTTGTTTGCTCATTACTTTATCTCGTCTAGTGTAATAACTGTGGGGAATATCCCCACAGTTATATTAGGCTACCTTATTACTTTCCTCAACCTTCTTTAACTTTTTGCAAAGGCGATCGATTTGTTCTTTCTCTCCTGGTGGCAAGTCGTTATAAACCCATTTCATCGTTTCTACACAAGAGTTAGGATCCTTTTTCAAAGCTTCTAACTCTTGTTTAGAATTACAATCGAGCATGGCCCACCTGTAAAATATGCCCATCTCTTCAGTAGAGCGATCGTATCTGGTAAAGTCTTTATGCAGCCAGAAGCAATATTTTTCTGGCAGATCGCAAAACTTAAAATTAGTTGCTCTCCTTTGGAATACTTCCCCAGTATCTAAGTTTCGGCAGTTGATAAACCCTTGCTGTATCCTATCCTCTAATATTTGATAATACTTTAAGCCATCATCTCTCAAGCTTTCAGAAGAGACAACCGCATACATCAAATTATCTAACCCTACTTCCAATACGCTTTTACCAAAGCAATCTTGAAATCTTATTAACTCTTTTTCCCTGGCTTCACTATTCCTGGGAGTGTCTAAAATTTCTGCTGTATCCTCATCTGTTTTCTCAGATTGAGCGTGCAGCATTTTATCTAACTGCACTTCGAGGACATTTTTGCCAAAAGAATTAGCTATAAATTTTAATTCTTTTCCCTCGTCAGTAGGATCGGGATCTGGTACAGTTGTTTCAATCTCGCACCAACGATCGCAACATTGCCCGTGCCAGAATTCTTGAGGCGTTTTCTCAACTTTAGAGGTAAATTGAGAAGGGAGATCGGAACTAAAGTTAAACTGAGTCAGCCATCCTATCAAATCGTCGTCTAAACCTTTAATCTTAAGTTCGTACTTAAAATTAGTTCTTTGAGCTTTTCTCAAGACGATCGCAATATTCTCTAACTCTAAATTCAGCAACTTACTCTCTAACCACTTCAGACGTGCTTTGTTATTTGCACCAACATATGTGGCTTGATTTACACCTCTCCTGACGTTGAAATAGTTATAAACAGCACTGTTGCTTGTCGGCTGCCAAGTGTAGAAATCGTTTGACTTGTTTTCTTTCTCAGGACGATCGATTAGTGTTTCTTCAACTTTATACCCACCCAAACGCGCTATATCTTCTTCAAACCTAGCTACCTGTTCAGCAGTTCTGGTAATTGGCTTTTGAGTTTTAACTGCTTCCATCCTGCTTTTAAACTCTTCTTCAGTCTCTTGCTTGTAAACTGGTCTTTGTAAAATTTCATTACGAGGAAAATTTTTATTTTTAGTGAAGGAACCTTCATTAGCAGTTAAGTTATTGACGCCAGTAGATAAGTTATCGTTAAAGGTTCCTTCACTAAAAATAATATTTGCGTTGCCAGTGCCAAATAAAGCTAAACCTTTTAAACCTTCTCTCAAGTACTCGATCGCTTTCCCGTCCCCTGCTATCTTCTCTACTGTTGCCCGTACTTTCTCGATCGTGCTATCTAATAATCTCTGTTTCTGCTGTATCTGCTTTTTGGCTGCTTTCGCGATCGCTATCTCGTTAGCTAAGCTGTCGATTGTTTCTTCTAGTTGATTTAGTTCGGCTGTAAATGCTATATTCATTGGTAATTCTTTTATACGTCAGAGAGGCTGCAACCTCTTCTTTTATTTATTCTATTACATTGGGAGAATGTAAGTCAAGTGTCAGAATATATAATTAAGTAAAAGACAATTGATTATTTGTAAAATTCATGCCGCTATCGTCACAACAAAGATGGAACCGCGAAAACCGAGAGAAGCTCAAAGAAGCTAGTAAAAAATTCCGATCCAATAATAAGCAGTTTGCTTTTACGCTCAATGTAAAAGACGACAAAGATCTTATAGAATGGCTTGAAGACAGAGTAGTAAAGAAAAACAAGTCACTGCAAGACATACTCCACAACATAGTCGAAAACGCTTACCTTAAAGACTAATTTTTTTTGTCTCATTTACATTACAATAATGTAAGATGAAAATAGAAAAGAGGATTTTAAACTCAATGGAAAATAAATTCAAACTAGCAGTATTGGCAAATATGGCAACTGACAGGGAGCAGCCAGAAGCTTATATATCGCTCACTTTAGATCCTAGGGGTAGCGTATTGACGATATGTTTCAACAAGATTATCTCGGAGGAGAAGATCGCGTCAATGCTAGATCTCAAGTTCGAGTATTCCGAAGCTGCTTTACCTTCTAAGAGAGTGATTAACGAAAATAATCTAGTTTGTGTAGCTGACGGGTTTTTACCTCCGAAAGCTGGATGGATATTTGTATCGAAGGATTTTAGCGAGATTGAAAGCAGGTATAACTTTTTGCGACATACTTTTGAGGTTGGGTTTGCCAACGGATTCACAGATTTAGATTCAGCTTTGGAACACTTCAAAAATAAGCAATTTAGATTCAGCCTTAAACTTGCTGACGATATTTTTGAATGGGGCAAGCTAGCTTTTAAGAATGCTGAGATCCTGAAAAAATCTAAGTGTCGTTTGAGGATATACCGCAATAAGAGACAAGTTACAGTTATCGTATCTGAAGTTCCAGACAATGAGGGGCGATCGATAACTAATGGCGTTGAGTCGATAATTACCCACGGCTGCAAAAAATACGATATAGACTTCGATCGTGTCATCTGGCTCGAACACTATCCAGAAGAGATTACCAGTAGCAACGAAAAAATAGATGAATGTTTTTCACGAGTACACTTGCAGAGCAATAAAAATCCTTACTGGGAAAACTACTCCAAAGAACAAGCAGAGAGATTAATCGGAATGTCTCTAAATGACTAATAAGGAAATCGGTGTTCCTAGGAACACCGATTGCTAGTAAGATTGAGTCAACTAGACGAGCGAAAGAATTATGAAAACCTCAAAAGGATCGTTTTACACGATCTCTCAACTCCCTGGTGCTGTATCAGGTGGAGTAGAAATAGGCGATCGAGTACAAGCTATCTCTGATGCAATCGAGGTAGGGGATACCAGTAAAGTTAAACTAAAATTTCTCGATCGCTCCGGCGAGATAACTTTAGACGATTATTGCCTGCAGCCGCTAACCAGAAAAGAAGCCAACGAGATTGACGCGTTAGAGCAAGTAGCAGGGAATATCCCTATAATCTACCGAGATCCTCGCAAGCTAAAAACTCATCCTCTAAACGACAGGATATATGGAGCAGACGAGCCGATCGCCGATCTCTTGGAGAAAGTGAAAGAGACGGGAGAGATCCACCCAATAATCGTAAATCAAAACAATGAGATCGTAAGTGGCAATAGGAGGCAAAAAGTAGCGATCGAGCTTAGCTGGAAATTAGTTCCAGTAATAGTACAAAAGTTCGCTGACGATTTTGAAGAAAAAGAAGCTTTGCTATCTTACAATGCATCGAGAGATAAAACTGTTGAGCAAATAACTAACGAGACAAACGAATGGATAGAGATAATTAAGCACAAGAGAGAGAAGGAGCCGCAAAAAAAAGGACAAAGAAGAGAGAGAGTTAGAGACTTAGCTTGCCAAAAAAGCAATCAGAAGCCTAGCAGCTACCACAGAAGTAACTCAGTTTTGAAACGAATAGAGGAGCTTAAAAAAGAAGGGGAAATAGAACAAGCTGAGAAGTGGAAAACAAAGCTAAATAATAATCCTACAGCTGCTTACAAAGAGTACCAGGAAATCAAAAAGCAAGCTACTCAATTCAGCCATCCTATAGGTGAAATATGCCAAATATCAGCAGGTTCTAACTCGGAGCTAAAAGCATATCAAGGGTTGTGGGGTGTAGTAGTAAGTAAAAACGATATCCTAGGCGATTTTATGATCTACGATACCGTACTTAAAAACGTCAATTCTTTTTACTTAAAAAGCTTGAATTTTAACGAGCTAGATCGCAAAAAAGCTAAGAAAATCATGGAGCGTTTATATGCGATCGGAAGCCAAGATAAAGATGCCATAACTACAGATATGCTTCAAGGTATATCTAGGCGACCTAATCCTGAATTGACAGTTAAAGAACACAAACTGTTAGTAACTTTAGAAACTACTCTTAATGAATTCAAATCAGCTTAAACCAAAGAGGCGAGATGACTAACACGGTAATTAATGGCAACAATAACAATCAATCAATCGAAAAAAATTCACAGCCATCAGAACCAGGCGAATGGACGCTAGCACAGATACAAACAGCTTTAAAAAGGAAATTGCCAGATTCTTTACTAAAGGAACTACCTGGTAAATTTAAAGCCAAATATATCGCTTGGCATACTGCTGTTGAAATTCTTGACAAATATTGTATTGGGTGGCAATGGGAAATTAAAAGCGTTACTTACACTACAGATAGAATAATTTTAGTAGGGAAATTGTCAATCCCTACAAAACACGGATTAGTTATTAGGGAGGCAACAGGATCGGAACTCCTTAAAAAAACATCTCAAGACTACAATACAGGGGAAATAAAAGAAGAGGAAATACCTTATGGGGATCCTGCAAGTAATGCTGAATCAATGGCTTTTAGAAGAGCAGCATCAAAGTACGGGTTGGCGCTTTATTTATATAAGAAATAGTGCTATAATTTAAAGTTATTATAGCATTAAATGTAAACTGCTTTTGCTCTGAGAAGCAGTTTTTTTTAAGAGATCCATCACAGGAAAACAATCCTCGGTGTCTAAGCGAGGATTGTTTTTATTTAAGCTGTTATCAACTAATCTTAGTAATAAAAAGCAAGCAAAAAATGTCACTAGCAATCAAACAAAAGATTATGTTTTGATTACCCAATAACACAACTTAAGTGTCCTCCTATATAAAATTTACATCTCGTCCAGAATGTTTCGCTTTCTGTAGAGCTATCTAAATTATAATCAGTTTGTCAGCTAGGAAACATTAAGTTACTGACAGATAAAAGCTTGCTTCTTAGCACGAGTAAGAGCAGTGTATAAAATCTTTTGTCTGTCAGAGCATCTGTTTAAATCTGGCAAATCTAGAAAGGTAAAATCTATCGAGCTACCTTGCGCCTTATGCGTAGTTAGAGCGTAAGCAAAAGGCATATTATCAAAGTATTTAGAAAGCTGTTGGAACAGATTCCATTGTTTTTCATCTTTGTACTTTTTAAGGATTTTACCTCTTTTTATTTCTGACTGTGGCGTGAGTATTTGCAAATCTACAGTTGCTCCATCGTCAGCTTTAACTCTCACTTGATAATATTCTAATTCCCCTTCTTTAATACTGCCTTCAACATAAGTCTTTAGAGTTGGCTCGCACAAAACCGTACACTCTTCAGAATTATTTATTATAATGCAATCTTCAGATACCTTGCCTATGCCTATTTTGGCAAATACAGGAGTTCTAGCAATCAAGCGATCGCCAATACAATAAGGATCGCAATTGTTCCCCCACAGTTGCAGCCTGACAAATCTATTTAGCTCGTCAGCTACTTTATTTCTGAATACTATAAATCTTACATCTTGCTTGGATTTAAAAAACTCCCCTGCGCGAGTCATCCATTTAATTCTAGGCAAGCTGACAATAGTCTTATCTTCAGTAGTGACGAAAGGATAACCTCTTTTATTCCACTTCTCATCACTTCTAATTTCTTCAGCTACCTTGGCTATTTCCCCGTCATAACGAACTATTTCTAAAAGTTCTAAAGTCTTGTCAATATCGTCACTCAGATCTACTGCCGGCTCTTGTTCCCCCACTGGCGGGAGCTGCATAGAATCGCCCACGATAACTAATTTTAGATCGCTGCATTCAGCTTCGCCGATCAACTCTTGATAATTCTTAGAATTAATCATAGAGTATTCGTCAATTACAGCAACGTCAAAACTCTCCAAATCTATTTTATTGTGAGCTTTCCCAGATATAAACTCTTCTTTCCCTGTTTTTTTATTTAATACTGGCTGCTGTCCTAATAACTGTGCTACTGTATGAGTTCTTATATCTTCTAATCCAGCTTCATCAGCAATTGAAACTAGATTCTTTAAAGCTTTGTTGGTAGGGGAAGCAGCTACAAATTTAACTCGATTCACTCTCAACCATCTTAAATATTCAACTATTAAAAATGTTTTCCCTGTTCCTGCATAGCCGCATAATTTTAGATACTTTTGTTCTGTATTATAAGTGAATTTTTTCAAAGCTATCATAGCTTTCTCTTGAGACTTTTTAAGTTTCTTACTGCTTATTTGTGCAATTTCAATTTGTTCAATACTACTTACATCCTCTTCATAGTATTCAATCTCTTGCTGTTCAGGAGGTTCCTCCTCTAAAGTCATGTTTTCGTAAAAATCATTCTCTCTCTTTTGTGCTGCAAGTAAACTACTTTCTTGTAAAATTGAATAGCCGATCGCTTCGTGGGATAGCAAGCTTAAGATAGTCTTACATACTCCCACAAAATCTTCTGAAAATAGATTTTCATTATCCTTAAAAGCATAAAGAAATCCATAATATTTCTCTATTTTTTTTAATAATTCTATATCTAAAAAAACTGGCGATATTTTGCCAGAGTCTAGAGCAGTTGCCAAATTTTGCAACAATTCAGCATATTCAGTTTTTACTCTAATGCTAGAGATTTTTTTTTGATAAGCTCGTCTAGTTTGTGTCATAATAATAATGCGATTGTGTTTTGCATTCGTAAGATAGGTGATGCGACTTCGATTTAATCGAAGTCGTATAACAATATTATACTTCTATTCAATTTAAATCGTATTCATTGAAAGGAATATAAGGGGTAAAAGATTGAAAAAGTTTATCTTGCTTTGAAGGTAAATATAAATCGAATAATCCGCAAGATGTATGAATTTTGCAGCCTTTTAAATCGCATTTAGAATTAGCAGCTTGCTTGAAGCTTAACCCTAAAATATATTGACTGTCAGAGTTATACTTTTCTAAAAAATTTTGACAGCTAAAAAGTTCAATCATATTGGGGATAGCTGCTGTTGTTAAATAAGACATTTTCTTATTAAAAATTTCCCCAGTCTCAAATTTTTCATATTTTTTAGATGGGTCTAAAAGATTACAGCCAAATTGAGTAATATCAAAAGTCAGAATTCCTTTGCCATATTCGGAATAACAACATCTTGCAGCTTTAGAAACAATCTCGCTGATAGGATTTCTAAAAGTCAATCCTTTAAAAAATACCCTGAAAATATAATCTATATCTTCATGGCTTTTATAAGCCGGTTGCACAGTTCCAAACGGTTCGAGCATTTTTGCACCTTTATTCAATTAAATAGATTATATAATCTATTTAGTCTGGATAATATTTGGTATATTTGACGAGGTTTTGAAGTGTTTCTCCTCGTCAGTTTCGTTATAATAAAAAGCGATCGTATTTTGTTGTTAATTGCGATCGCTTCAAAAGGAGTAATCAAGTTGTTAAATTCATCATAGAATAAAAAAACAATTGATTATATTAAGAAATGTACAATCGGTGTTCCCAGGAACTCCGATTGAATAATCAAAAAAGATCGTTCCTAGCTCCCACAACTATTACTCTTTCCCTGGACTGTGGAACCCCGTAATACTTAGAATTCAGCAATTGTCCTTTTACTTTGTATCCGCAGCTTCTGAGGTCGCTGACAGCAGATAGATAAAATGGTTTCATGTGACCTTTGACTATCCCGCTAACATTTTCCATGACAAAGCATTTAGGTTGAAATCCCTGAACCAGCCTAACGAATTCCTTAAACAGAGTATTCCTAGAATCTGTGGCTCTCCGCTTGCCAACAGTAGAAAATCCTTGACATGGGGGACTACCTTGTAAGCAATCTAATTCCTTTGGCTTTAATCCAGTCAAGTTAAGAGCTTCTTCTACTGACAGCTTTGCTATATCTCCATGAAAAACAGGAACGTTAGGAAAATTCATTTTAAAAGTAGCTATAGCGTTATCATCCCATTCAACTGCTAAAAGTTCTTTGAACCCTGCTAAGTGGAACCCTAAAGAAGATCCTCCACACCCAGCAAAAAGACTAACTACTGTGGGGGAGTCCACTTTTTTCAAGAAAGAAGATTGCTTTAAATTGAGAGCGATCGCTCTTGCTAGCAGTGGAGGAACTGAATTGCCCATCCTAGCCAACCTATCCTCAAAACTTCCCACAAATATAAAATCGTCTGGAAATGAACATAGTCTTTGTATTTCCTCTATCGATAGATAGCGCTTGCCACTAGGATGGATTAATCCTGCTCTAGCGATCCATTGTTTAGTAACAGTGGGAGCAACTTTTTTCCAGTAGAGAGGCATAAACCCTATAAACCCACCTGTCTTGCCAGTGTGCTTCAACAAAGCTTCTCTCATGTAGCGACAGCGATAATTTTTATGGGGATTAATTTTGTAATATTCTTGGCAAGCTTTTTGCAAGTTTTCAGATAAATATTTAAATTCAAATACAGACTTTTCAGGTAAGTCTTTAAAAGCTTCTTTAATAGTAATGGGCTTGCTTTGCGGCTTAGGGTGAAAAAACCATTCACCATCGATATCCGCATTGAGGACATTTGTGATTAGGAGTCTTGAGTTTTTCTTCATCTATATCTTGATTGTCTTCAGGAATTTCAATTTCTTTAAAAGTTTCTAACAATTCATCTAAGTTATCTTCAACTGCTATAGGGAGGGAACTTTCAGATTGCAGTAAATCTAGCTGCTGTTGTAAATTCTCAGCATCGAACATCGAAATAATTTCCTCTAAGCTTACCTCGCTACCCCACAGCACCGACCAATTATGTTCGATACTGAATGCGACTGCTTCAGCTTCACTGGTAGAATTCACGCCGAATACCACTGGCACTAACCAATCTTCTTTTAATCCCCTAGGCAAATTGAGATTTTGCGATCGCATTTCAATCAAACTTTCTAACCTACCATTCCCAGCTACAATTCCACCTTTCCCGTCGTTCAAATTAGGGTCGAACACCAAAGGATCCCTAAATCCATATCTGCGTATGGATTCAATTAGTTTAGCTACATCGTGTTTTTTAGAATTGTTATCTAGAAAGTGTTTTTCTAAGTTGTCTAAGGAGACGTAATGAACGGCGATCGCGTCCCCTGTCTTTTTTGCCAATTGATTTAAATCAGTATCCACAAGCTATGTTAGAATTCAGCCAACCAATTAATGTTAAAAAGCGATCGCGTTAGCACTCCGAAATAATAAACGCGATTTTTTTTTGATTGTCGATACAATAATATTGTTGTATGACTTCAGAAAGCTCATTTTTCAATGCTGACTGTTGCTCCACAAATTTAGTCAGTATTTTTTTTCAAAACGGCAAGTCGAGCCCCACCACGTCACCAAATTTATTTTTAATTAACTCGTATCCTTCTTTTTCAGCAGTAGCGATCGCATTAGGTCTCAGAATATCATCCTGTAATTCTCTTTTAAGGCGATCGAGTTTCTCATTCAATAATTGCGAGCGAGATTTTTTAGGTTCTGTTTTTAACCCCTTACCAAAGTTGCTCCGAAACTTAGCTAATTTCTCTTTTAAAGCTTGCATCTGTTCTGTAGTAGCTGGATTGTCGTCTTTCTCAGGTTTCCAGGGCTTATAAGCTTCAGCGTTGTTTACAGCTCCATATTCATCTGTAGGCAATGATGCTATGCTTTTATTATTATCATTGATAGTTGCCCGATCGCTCTTAATCTCCTCTTGAGCAATCGGTTTTTTAGTTTCTACAAGAATTCGGTTTTGTTGAACTTCTGATAATGGAGCAACAGAATTAGTATTTTGTTGCAATCCTTTATCCTCATAGGACATCTCTGGGGGCAATGGTTTGGCAACAGCCCGAACATTATTTTTAAGTTCTTTCTCTTCTTCAATGCCAACTGTGCAGCCGTGGGAGAGCCTTAAATCGGCATTCTCATACTTAGCCAAATAAGTCTCGCTATATTGCTCCCATCGAATAACTAGCTTACTCAAATCGTTCTTGTAGTAAGCCAATACGTTCGCTTTGGCTTCGTATTTATCCTTACAATCAAATCGCTCCATCCACCAACTGACAGACCACTTGACAAACTCAGGATCTAATTTTCCTGGCTCCGTACACCAAACGCCGTCGGGAATCCAGTTCAAAGCTTCTTGCAACCTGTCCATATTCGTTTGTTTCGGATTCGCCGCGCGATGTTTCAATTTTCTTTCAAACGTACTACACGCGGAGTAAACTTCCCTTTGGGATAAATTCGGATTTGCCACGATAGCGGTGGTAGTTTCTTTATCCGAAGTCGATACGGTTTCGGTTTGTTGGTCTATTGTTTCAGCTTCAACTAATTGGCTTGTTTGCTCTTGTTTAAATTCCTCAACCTTTGTATTTGTCTCCTCGTTATCTAGCCAAAAATCTTCCAAATTTTCTTGCTCGCTCTTAGAGTATGAAAAGTCTGGATTAGTCTGTATAGTCTGAGGCGTTCCGCGATCCGTTGGGAGTGCGGGTTTCGGCGATTGCTCGCGACATTGGTGTCGTGAGTCCGACATTGGTGTCGTGGTGGCGATATTGGTGTCGTGAGACGGGGAAATTTCCCCTAACCCTTGCTGTGTATTGACTTCAGCCACTTTTTTATCTATTTTAGGGGATTTTTTCCCTTTTTCCTTTGGTCGATTAGGGAAAATTTCCCCTTCGCCTTGCCCTGCTTTGGTTTCGGGGTTTGAGGGATTAGGGGATTTTTCCCCTTTCTCTTGCTGTGCCTTGGTTTTAGAGTCTCTTTTGTATTTAAGTCTGTCAGATTCTTGTTTTGCCTTATAAGCAGTTAGGTTATGCCCCTGCCATTTAGTAACCCTGTGATCGTACAGTCCGAGTTGTTTTAGTCTGCGCATAGCTCGAACTACCGAGTCTGTATCTGCACCTATAGCAATAGCTATTTCTGTTGGTGGGGGGATATCTTTGTATATAATGTCGTCCCCTGTTTGAGTGCGATCGCCAAATCGATCGACAATCATCAAGTAGATCCAAGTACGGCAAAGTATGCCAGAAGCTTTGTCGGCTAGTAAAGCGGCGGCATCTTTACAGCTTGCCATAAAGTAGCCTTCTAGAAAATCATTCACTTTTATTTCTGGGTAGTTTATTCTTTTAGTCTTCATCGTATTTCGCAGCAGGAGACCCCCGACTCTGTCGGCGGGAGGAATGCTGCGCCTCCAAGTAAAAGTTTGCAGATTAATCCGGTAGCGCGTTGCAATAAATGCAC
>JAAUYD010129702.1_pt1 | contig 27357 bp, 17 predicted proteins | sample 7278101 | NCBI WGS metagenome assembly JAAUYD01 (sample SAMN14350128, study PRJNA611818) | marine sediment metagenome | isolation source: surface marine sediment (0.6m) | place: French Polynesia: Moorea | collected 2018-08
GGGAATTTCCCTACACGCCAAGGAATGACATTCGGGCCTGTCTATAAGGCATCTTAAAAAAAGCGTAACAGGATAACAATACATCCAAGTTGGACCATACCGAGGAGGTTCTCAGCATGATATTCCCAGCGGGTAACAATCCTTCTGAAATTATGCAGCCAAGCGAACAAACGCTCTACTTTGCACCTTCGCCGGTAGCGTCTCAACACTCGACCATCCTGTATTTTTGGTTTCTTGCGATTCGTTCTATGCGGCGCGATAAGCGCAGATCCATATTGCTGCTCAAGGCGGTCATCCAGTGGATCACTGTCGTATGCTTTGTCACCGATTTTGCGTTCGGAGGGTTTTTCGACAGACCGCCGTTTGATGGTCGTTTCCACCAGCTTCACTTCGTGGGGTGAAGCGCTGTGTATGTCAAAGGCGACAGGAAGACCAGCAGCGTCTGCGATTGCCATGATCTTGGTGCCCCTGCCACGCTTTGTAGGGCCGACAAAATGACCCCTTTTTTGAGGGGGTGAAACTACCATCGATAAAGGTTTCCCCAATATCGATGTCCCCACGCTCATGGAGGTCTTCGCCCAGTTCGGTGCGGATCTGTCCGAAAACCCCTTGCTGGACCCAAGTTTGGAACCAGTGCTGGCAAGTCTGGTACGGGGGATAGCGTTGCGGCATATATTTCCAGGGCGCTCCGGTTCGTAGCACCCAGAGAATTCCATTGTGCACGTCTCTTGGATTTTTTAGAGGGCGCCCTTTGCCATCTTTTCTACGTTCACGGGAAGGAATTAGGGGCTCTAACCGGTTCGATTGTTCGTTTGTGAGATCCATCCCAAGTATATGCTATAATTTTGAGCATATGTCTAGTTTTTTGTTTTTGAGATCAAGCCTCTAATATCGTAGATATGAATCATATGATTTGTAGATTTCATTTGTACTATTTGCTTTAATAATTGTGCATCTTAATAAAAGAGAAGAAAACAGTTGAAGATTGCAGGTACACATCCTGCTGAATTAGATACCAATACCTATGCATTACCGGCACATTCAGTAGTAGTGAAAAAACCCCTGAACGGAAACCAGAAGGCCAACTCCTATATATCGTGGTTGGCCTTTCTGCTCCATTCAGTGATGAAAGACCCATTTGCTAGATTAATCCCATTTTAAACCTAAAAAATCATCAAACTACAGCCTAATTGAGACTATCTTCAGATTAATCAGGACGCGACTAGTTTGAATGATTTGCACCAGTGAGACCATCTATTTACAGGGGATATACAGGCGTATCTAGGTGGAGGCGTGACCACCTAGAATCGGCGATTTGCATCTATCACAACCCTACCGCTATCATCAGTGAAGGCGGTTTTTATTACAGCGGTAAACCATTGAAGAAGCGATTAGGTATTGATATCTGCAGGTGCCTTACTACAGAGTTTTCTACACGACATTTTCTATCTGCACTGACTTGCGTTTGAAGCGTATTTGAAATCTTTGTAGAAGCTTTTGAAATGAGAAGCACACATGTTTTAACCAGAATGTGATAAATGTAAACTACTCTTACCTTCTGGTGGGATGTAAGTTCGATTCGGAGGCAACTAATGTGTTGAATATTAATGAAAAAATTCTAACGATGTTGCGATCTCCGCTAAGTATTCAACTGAGGTTTCTTCCAGACTACAAACGATAACCCCTATAACTTTATTATTTTTATAGGCAAAAACCCCCACTGTTTTTAAGTTTTCACGTGAAGGAATGCTCCACTTAATTTCAACATAGTTGCCGTTTGTCCCATCTGATAATGTTATCAGCTCATCTTTTTCAATTTTGCCGTAGGCATTATGGTAATCGTGTGGCAGAATTTTTTTTGAGAGACTGAGCATGTAATCTGCCGTATATTCCAAGAGCATATTCTTTTGAATATTATCCACTAAAACGGTCAACATAGGCAGCCCTCGTTGCAGCCCTCTCCTTCTCAATACCACAGGAGATTCCATGTGATGATCCTGAATCAGAAGGTCTGCATCATATGCTACGGTAAACCTATGCTCGTTGTTGACGTATTCGTGACGTTGTCCGCTCTGATCAGATGAATCGGCCATTTTCTGTTCGTTCGCACTGCTGATAGGTCTTGGATGTCGCCATCGGGTAGCTACTGAAGTGAGTTCCTGTAGGGCGTCAGGATTTTCGGGTAGTGGGTTTGGCGATTTCAGAGCCGGAATGAGATAAGCAGCCAGCAAACCATATGGGAGAGAGGTATCTTTCAGATCAAGACTCCCGGTGAATACCGTCAGCATGTTCTTTTCCTGTGCAATCATCATATACTGCCCCTGCGCGCCCTGTGCGGCGTAGATACCGGGACTAATGATCCACCACTGATAGCCATATCCTGGGCAATAACCCGCATGTGTGGCGATATGGCTTTGGGTTGAGGCCTGTATCCATGAGGCCGAGAGGATCCGTTGGCCATCCCATATCCCATTGTTCAAGTAAAGATACCCGATTTTTGCCATGTCCCGGGGCCGCATATGAAGTCCATTATATCCAGTAGTGATGCCCTGTGGATTTGATGGCCAGTGAACATCAGCAATACCCAGGGGAGCAAACAGATGTTTTTCGGCAAATGAAAGCGCAGTTTCCCCGGTTTGCTCCTGCAGAATTGCTGATAGAAGAACTGTGGCACCATTGCAGTAGCCAAAATTAGTTCCTGGCGCGTTTACCGTTGGTAAATCCAGCACTTGATGAATCCAATTCCCTCCGCAACTCAGGTCACTGATACAACTGAAACGATAGAGGTCATTGCATTCCCAACCATGTGTCATGGTGAGTAGATGTTCAATGGTTATGGCATGCTTATTGGCATTCTCATTATTAGAGGCATTCTTTGGGAAAAAATCCAATATCGACTGATTGATGTTTTGGATATCTCCATGGTCTATAGCAACACCGATAAGGGCTGAGATCACGCTTTTACTGCATGATTGAAAATGACGCGTGTTATCCGCCTTAAAGGGAAAGCGGTAGGCATCAAGAACGATATATCCATTTCGGACAACCAGGACACTGTCAATTGCAAAATCCTTTTCCCATATCATCTCCAGCATGCGTATCAATGTTAGCGAGTCTATCCCTTGGCTTTCAGGAGACGCAGTTTTCCAGCCTTTGGTCGGCCAGTAATCTGGTGTTTCCTCATCGGCTGATCCTACATTACAGAATAATATGGCGATCAGTCCAACAATGAATACCTGAAAAATGACTCTCATGATTTTCACTTGCATGCGTCTTCTTTTATACGCACCTATCGATCTTGATGCGGGCACCCGAGATAAAGATGTATGTGTAATGGACCTTACGTAAATCATGGCAAACGATTTGGTAGCAAATTACATATGCCATTTATTTCAATCCCTTTATGTTTGAAGATACTTGCACTACCCTCAAAAACAGGTTCGTTTTCGGATACGGATGGTACACATCAGCGCGGTGTCTACTGAAACAGGCACACGGCCACGGCGTTGAGAACTCCTGATTAGGAATGGCGCAGGGGGTGTATGAACTGTATGTTAGGTTATAAATGGATGGAATCGCAACCCGTGGACCATTTAGGACCATTTCAGCTGCTTTTAAAGGGCATTTGATAGGCAAATACTGTGATAGGGAATTATTGTGAAAGGACTTGTGATAGATGGTATTTGAACCAGTAGCTGACATTCCTGCCATTTTGCAGATAGGTAATGGTAACAGCGGTCCGAAAATGTGCGACATACAGATTGACAATGGTGGGTAGGCTATCTGATTATTTGGGAAGTAACAACACTACTGTGACTCATCCCAATAGGTTCAGACAACCAGTAGTCCTATTTCTAGTGGGATAGAGCGGGTGATAATACTAATGAGCGATTTGTCGGCATGTCGTCACTACGGGACCGAATCGGACAGCTGCTTAGACTGCATGCATTACTGCTCTGTAAGCAATTTCTTGTATTTTCTCAAGGCACACTGATAACTTCGATCGGAGTGGGGTATAAGCCCCTGTGTTGAGGACGTCGACTAAGCGCTATTTTTATCGTATCTGTTGCCAACCGGAAATTCACCCTCGTTGAGGCTGGCCAATTGATAAATTCACGATTTAACAAATATATCAAAACGACCAGGTTCCACACCCCACCCTCTGAGTTGATGTCGGTGATATCGCCGTCCTAACTCGAGCCGGGGACACTGAAAATAGATTGCAGATTTCCAATCAATATCAGTTGATTAAATTAAAGTTGATCGTTAGAAAGGCACTAAATTACATCTATGCCTAATGGCGGAACCACAAGCGTGATGCAAATTGGAAATTTCCGGAAGCTGTAAGGAGAGACCCATGTACAAAAAACGCAGCAAGGAAGGCTACCGATCCACCATAAAAGGCATTAAACAAAAAACTCTTGTGTATGGTAATAATACGTTAATGGCTGAGCTAAAAATGTCGGCGGGGACGAGAATTCCCACTCACCATCACCCACAAGAGCAAACCGGGTATTTGGTAAGCGGCCGAACAAGACTGTCCATAGAGGATATGGTATACAACTGCAATCCAGGAGACAGTTGGTGTATTCCTGGAAACACGAAACACGCAACGTTTGCTGTGAGAGATTCGGTGGTCATCGAAATATTTTCGCCAGTTCGAGATGATCTTCATCCCGATACCGAGTACGCTCCGTTTATTCAATCATGGAATAGATGAATGAATTAGCTATTAATGCATGAAATTCAGATTGTAATGGACCGCCAAGCCCTATTTAAATGCAGGCTGAGACATCGGTGCGATGGTTCATCCCATTTGGTTCAGGCATAGATGTTTTGAATCCACTCGAACGGGTTCCACATCGTAGAACAGATTTTTGGTGTCACTGAAGTTGGATGTATCTGTAAGGTGTGCGGGCTGATGATACCCGGCGGTATCACAACCATCCAGCAGGATGTCTCGCTGCAGGATATTGGGTACCGCATAGGACAGCGAAAGGAATCGGTAACGGCTTCCGTCGCAGAAGCTGGCCCAAGCCCCGAGTCAAATATCCATTACGTATCTGCACTGCCGCTAAATTCCTCGCAACGGCCTCAAAGCAAATCTATCCCAAGATTTGACAGGTTCGTCACTGTCAAGCTATTCTCTATAAACGTGTAGATAGGCTAAAAATAAGATATGGCATTGTAGTATGGATTGAAAAGCCAGTCTCAATTTATAGAATCACAGTTCCTTCACTTTTGAATCATTATATTTCTTGCATGTTTCAGCTGGTTACGGCGGTTTAATATTATAATCTACTTTCCTCTAGCAGTATCGTCGGACAGAGCTTGCGGTACAATGTGTCCGGTTCAACTGTCCAGCTTGTTTATTCATGCCTAAGTTGAGCGTTTCATCTTTTTCAGGCATTGCTTAACTATCCATTATTGCGGCGGGTATTTCTCTCATTCCCCTTGAAAAGATGAAGCCCTCCGGGATGGCCGATCTTACCGCATCCTCGGCGATGGATGCTGCAGCGCATAGCTGACTGTAACCCGGCAACATCCGCCTTGAATCTGCGGCAAGCCCGACCATCGTTCAACTTAGGTCATACTAGGAACATGAAAAAAAAGGAGGATTACCGATGAGAAGACTGTTGATATTATTTTCTGTCCTGATTTTCGCATCCTATGCATTTGGTGCGGATTCCGACCTTCTCCAGAAAGCCAAGTCCGAAGGGCAGGTGTCATTTTATGCAAACATGACAGCAATTCAGCCGATCATGGATGTGTTCAATGGGGAGACCGAACTTGAAGGTAAATACACTCGCATTTCCACATCTAAATTTTTAGCTACGGTGTTGACAGAATTTCAGGCTGGCAAGCTCATGGCCGATGTATTGCAGGCGCCATTGCCGGTTATGGAAATGCTTAAGGCAAAAGGTGTCCTGGCTGCGTACAAATCTCCTTCTGCGGAAGGCTATCCAGATTGGGCCTGCAAGGACGATCAGATCCAGACATTCGGCATCGAGTATGTGGGTTTGATCTATAACAAAGAACTCGTCAATCCAAACGATGTCCCAAAACGCTATGAGGATCTGACCGATCCGAAATGGAAGGAAAAAATTGTCATGGCCAATCCGGGGGCCCACGCTACAACCATATCATGGCTCGTTGGATTGAAAGAGAATGTTTTTAAGTCCGAAGACGAATGGATGGAGTTCCTCAGAGGTCTCGCAGCCAATCGCCCCATGCTCGTCAAATCGTTCGGCCCCACACCGGCACCCGTTGAAAGCGGAGAAAAGCACATTGCGATCTCAATGCCCAAATACATTATCACCAAGGCCCCAGCTCCACTAGATTGGGCAAGAGTGGAACAGCCTTTGATGGGAACCCCCCGTGGCATGGCCATTTCCTCCAGCGCTAAGAACCCGAATGCCGGCAAGCTGTTCATGGATTTCTGGTTGACCAAAAAGGCCATGACCAAGCTGTCGACGGAGGTCGGTGAATATGTCCTAGCTCCGGGCGTTTACCCGCCCATCGACGGCATGGACAAGGCCAAAGTCATCCCTATTCGCACCCTGACTGATCAGGAAATCAGCAGTTATGGAGCCAAGTTTAAGGAGATATTTAAACTTAGATAGATGAAGGTTCAGTGCGTTATCTACCCAACGCATATGGAAGCAGGTCACTCCGATTTTCATTCATCGATGCTGGAATCGGGGAACATCGCCTTTATTCAAGGGGTTGCAAAAACACCCCGAACCTTAAAGTAAGGAATCCTGGCCCAGAGGACCAGGCTTTTGGCTCGCTCCCCCCAGAGGGTGGGGCAACGCGAGCAAAGAAATTCAGTCTATTTTTTATGGCACAGCCTACTGGCTTTGACCCGGCCTAAAGGACCGGTTTCTTGCTCCTTAAATAAATGCCAACCCCGACCTGTCCGATGACAGATGAACATAGGGCGGGCTCTCAACGCTGGAATCATACGGATTTGTGCGTTCTATGACAGGACATCGATTCCGGACGCCACCTTTACATGCACATCCCTAATCGCTTATGGAAATCAAAATAAAAAACGTTAGCAAGTATTATTATTCCGGCGGGAAAACCATCAAGGCGCTTGACGATGTGAATCTGTCTATCCCGGCCAACCAGATTTTCACCCTCTTGGGCCCGAGCGGATGTGGCAAGACCACACTTCTGCGCTGTATTGTTGGACTGGAATCCCCGGATACAGGAGAAATCGAAATTGGCGGTGATGTTGTGCTGTCCACTGAGAAGAATATTTTTATCCCTACAGAGAACCGGGGCCTCGGCATGGTATTTCAGACCTACGCTATCTGGCCGCACATGGATGTCTTCAATAACGTGGCCTATCCGCTGCAGACCCGCAAAGTTTCCAAGGATCTTATCCGCAGCAAGGTGGCAAAGACGCTGAATTTCGTGCAGTTAGAAGGCTTTGAGGATAGGCCGGCAACCAAGCTTTCTGGCGGGCAGCAGCAGCGGGTGGCTTTAGCCCGTGCTTTGGTTGCCGAGCCTAAGGTTATCCTCTTTGACGAGCCGCTCTCCAACCTGGATGCGAAACTCAGGGAAGAAACACGCAAGGACCTGCGTACCTTTCTGACTGAACTTCAGATCACTGCTATCTATGTGACCCATGACCGGATCGAAGCCTTGTCCCTATCGGACATCGTCGCAGTGATGAACAACGGCCGGATCGTCGAAACAGGCAAGCCCCGGGATATATATTTAAACGCCAACCACCGCTTCGTGGCCGACTTTATCGGTCGCACCAATCTGATCGAGGCCACGGTGACGTCTCAAGATGAATCTGTGACCACGGTGGACTGTGCCATCGGCAGTCTTGCGTGCCGCAAGCAGCCGGATTTGAAGCCCGGAGACAAAGCGACTCTTAGCCTACGCCCTGAATTCATCCGCTTGAAACGAGGCAATGCCAGCGAGTCCCAGAACGTATTCAATGGACGGATCCAGTCGTTAGTGTTCATAGGAGAAGCATTCGAAGGCGAGATCGCCGTTCATGAGTCACAGCTATTTATCAAGACTGAACCTGACTCTGATATCAAGGTGGGGGACATGATATACTTCACGATTGATCCGGACCATTGCCTACTGGTCTCAAGGTAGGAAAGGAAAAGGACAATGGTCAAAAAGCGATCGGTCATGACACCTGCCCTAATTGTCATCGTCGGGTTCTTGACCGTGTGTCCCATTGTTATGCTGGTACTTGGGAGCTTTTCCTCCGGCCTGGGAGCCTTTGGCCAATTCACCTTGGACAAGTACATACTTGGATACACCGATCCAGAATTGGGCACTATTGTCCTCAATACCATTATTTTTGTGCTCGGATCCTCTCTGGTGGCCACCGGCCTGGCGCTTTTTCTGGCCTACCTTAACACCCGTACGGACATCCCGTTCAAATTTTTATTTAGGATCATCTCCATCATCCCTATGATGATCCCGCACATCCTGTTTTCTGTCAGTTGGGTACTTCTGTTGAACCCATCTAACGGTCTTATCAACCTGTTCCTGCGCCAGATTCCCGGGTTAGAGGATTTGGCCATCAATATCTATTCCCTTCCGGGGATGATTCTGGTGGAAGGGCTTCTTGACTTGCCAATAGCCTATCTCATCCTCGCGCCGGCCTTGGCGTCTTTTGATATATCGCTGGAGGAGTCCTCTAAAGTCTGCGGAGGCACCACCCTGCGCACCTTGTTCCGAGTGACCTTGCCCGTGCTAAGACCGGCGATTCTGGCCGCCTTTATCCTGTCGTTGGTTCGCAGTCTTGCCTCTTTCGCCGTGCCCTCGGTGATCGGCATGCCTGGTAGAATATACGTCTTGGCCACCCACATCTACCAGTCCATCGCATCTGGATTTGCAGCGGATTTCGGCAAGGCCGCAGCCATCGGTATGAGCGTTCTGGCAACATCCATTACCCTGATCTACATATATCGTTACCTTACCTCGGAAAGTGAAAAATTCGTCACCATCTCCAGCCGAGGGTACCGTCCCAGTGTCATCGAGCTCAAAGGGGCTAAGATTCCGCTGTTCAGCGTTGTAGGGATCCTTTCCATGATTCTCATCGTGCTGCCGGTGTTTGTTCTGTTATACATTTCGCTGGTACCGTATTCCATGGTCCCCAGCGCCAAGGCCTTTTCCATGATGAGTTGGAAGCATTGGATTGAGGTGATTAATGATCCGATCTCCCTTCTGTCTTTGAAAAACAGCGTGTTTCTCGGGGTGGTTGGAGCGACTCTTGGCGTGATATTGTCCATATTTGTGGCTTACGCTATCGTCAAGATCCGTTCCCATGCCTCCGGTATTCTCGAATCACTCTCTTTTTTATCCTTTTCCTTTCCCGGGATCGTCATAGGTGTTGGTTTCATGTGGTTTTTTGTGCGCACACCTCTATACGCAACCATTTGGGCTCTTCTGATCGGCTACATAGCGACATATCTACCATACGGCGTTCGGCCCCTAACTAGCGCATTTGTTCAGGTCCACAGCCATTTGGAGGAATCTTCTCACGTCTGCGGCGCGGGCGCATTTACCACCATGCGCCGCATCGTCATCCCGCTTCTAATTCCTGGTATTGTCTCTGGATGGATACTTATGGCCACTATGTTCGTTCGGGAATTGACACTTTCAGTGGTGCTCTCGCGACCGGGTACCGAAGTTCTTGCAGTCCAGATTTTTCGCTTTGCCGAGGATGGCTTATGGGGACAGTTATCCGCCCTGGGAATAATGATGATAATAATTTCTACGGCCCTCGTCCTCTTAGCCACACTTGTTGGTATAAAATTCAAACCTGTAGAAGAAGAATAACGGGGGCATTCATATACTCCAGAGGATTAATAATTTACTCCTGATATCGGATTTGGATCTATATTCGAATATCGCTATTTATTTGATATGGTGTCCCCCAAAATTCTCCCGAAATTCTCCCGAAATTCTGTCGAAATCTATAGTGTCCCCCGAAATCCCGTGAAACAAGAGCTAAATATTGTACAAGACAAATAGATATTTAACGGCAGGTAAGAAATTTCCCATCCTACGGATGTTAATATTACACACCCGCTTCCAGTTTTCGCAGGAGGCCGTTAGGTTCCCTGAGACTCATCTCTACTATTTCATTGGCACGGGCCTGCGTATTTGCGACCGCATAGATTCTCAACTGTGGCGCATTTCCGGAGGGCCGAATGTGGGCAATGTCACTATTTCTGAAGTAGATTCTTACGCCGTCCAAGGTGTTGATGCGGATAATATCATCAAAGCCGCTAGCCGCGGTAAAAACGGCGGCGAGCTGCTGCTGTATCTCCCGCTGCTCATCTGCCGCGGTTGCAGTGGCCTTCATGGAATGTCCATCAGCGAAAACCAGCGCAACCGATGCTTCTTCAAACCGAACCTCTTTGACCCTTTCATCTGCGGGTGAAAACTGCCGAAGAATGGCTCGGCTCGTCTCCTGGGGAAACGCATCGATCAAACCCGCCTTGCTGTATCTAGGCGGTAGCCGACCAAAAAGCGCCATTAGGGAGCATTGCTGTTCAAGGCTTGCAAAAATTGCTGCCATCAGGGGCAAGACCGCATCCCTTGTGGGAAGCGGCGCTAGTATCCTTCCATTTCTCTCGATAGATGAGCCGGTCAAGAATCCTCCGTTGGCCTCCCAGCCCACGATCCGGCGTTTTCCAGCCGAGCTGGCCTCCTGCATCGATTTGATGACATAGGGAGAACCGATCTTGGTTTTCATCGGTAGGAGGCCTTTTTTATTGAAATAGAGATCAACCGCGTCGTTGGCGCTGATGGGAACCGATATAGCGTCGGCGTCAAGATAATCGGCAACCACAATACCTAAAATATCACCCCCAAAGAAGTGCACCTTGTTATCCGAATCAACACCAAGGATCAAAGGCCGATCGCTGTCCCCATCTGTTGAGACCACGGCGTGGACAGAACCGTGATCACGGATGGCATCGTTCGCCATTTCTTGAAGGTCATCAAGTCTTTCCGGAGTGATGTCTTCCGTGTCGATAGCTACAAACGCCTCACTCCGAGCCGCTGGGATGACCTCTGCACCCATTAATCTGAAGAGGTCCGCCAGAAGATCTCTACCAACTGCGGTGTGCTGGAAGAACACCATGCGCAGTCCCTTCAATCCTTGCGGAGGGAAAAAGTCCAGATACCGGCGCACATACATTTGACGTGCCTCATCGTTCACAGGCGGGAGTTCCGGTCGCTCGCCCTCTTTGAAGGTTCCATCGTCACGGAACAACGATTCAGACCCGGGTCGAGTGTACTCGTCGCGCCGCACGGCGGCCACTGCCTCCAAAATCCCGGGTTCATCCGCCTTAAGCACTTCCCCCGTTGCTCGATTGAACTTGATACCGTTACGGTCGAAGGGGATGTGGCTTCCCGTCACCATGACGCTGGCGCATCCTTTTTGTAAGGCATAAAAGGTAAGCCCTGGGGTGGGAATTTTGCCCAGGTTATCCACTCTCAGCCCGACATCATCGATGGCCCTGGCCACGGCATTCATGATACCGCCTTTAGCACTCTGGGTGCTGGGGCGCAGGTCCCCGGCAATACAGACGACGTCACCCTCGTCCACATCGCCGATCCTGAAGAGATAGTCAAGAAAGCCCTTGGTGTTGATATAGGCCTCCAAGTCGGTGATGTCGGTTACTAACCCGCGCAGGCCACTGGTCCCGAAAGTCAGGGCCATGGGTCGAGTCCCACGGAAAAGAGGCGAGGTGATTTTCATTGGTGTCTCTTTCTTTTTTGCATGCCGCTCTTCACGTTTTATCGACGCTGGCGGTACGGTCAAGATCGACTAGCTCCATACTTCTGACGTTCCCAGCAATCGCTGTCGGCATGCTGACCAGTAGTGAAAAATAAGCTGGTATCCAAAGGTACAGAGGACCAGCTCGTCCTCCGGTTCCGCTTCGATCTCCTTAATGCGCACATCATATAGAAATAGTCAGTGGCAGCGGGCCCCACCCTCCCTGCAGGGAGGATGGGGTCCATCAGGAGGGTGGCTTATGCTAAGCGAATCGCCTTCTCAGTGGTCGGGTCGAAGATGTGCAGGTTGCGGGTGTTAACGGCCAGTTTGACGGTCTCATCCGCCTGATATTGGGCGTCGTTGGGGAGGGTGGCCTTGACGATGTGGGGTCCCATGGCCACCACTACCACCACGTTTTCACCCATGGGCTCGGTGACATCCACGCGGACGGTCACCCTGTTATCAGTGAGCCCCTGGACGGCTTGATCACCGGGAAGATAGATGTCCTGGGGGCGGATCCCCAGGGTGAACTGCTTCAATCCCGAGGCTTTGATCGCCTGCAGGCGCTCCTCGGGGAGGCTGCCCAGCCCCAGGCGCAACCCTTCACTCTGCAGGAACAATTGATCCCCCGCTTCGGTCAGTTCCACGGGAATGAAGTTGATGGGCGGACTTCCGATGAAGCCCGCCACGAAGGCGTTGGTCGGGTTGTTGAACACATCCATGGGGCTGCCGATCTGCTGGGCGTAACCGCCCTGGAGGATGGCGATGCGGTCGCTGAGGGTCATCGCCTCCACCTGGTCGTGGGTCACGTAGATGATGGTGTGGCCGGTGTTTTTGTGGATGCGCTTGAACTCGGTTCGCATCTTGAGCCGCAATTTGGCGTCCAGGTTTGAGAGCGGCTCGTCCAGGAGGAGGACTTTCGGATCTAACACCAGCGAGCGGCCGATGGCCACCCGCTGACGCTGGCCGCCGGAGAGCTGGCGCGGATAGCGGTCCCCCAGACCGTCCAGGTGGAGAAGGGTGAGGGCTTTCTCGATCTTGGCACGCTTTTCGGTCTCGGGAACTTTTTTTATCTTTAGGCCAAAACCCACGTTGGCCGATACCGTCATGTGGGGGAAGAGGGCGTAACTCTGGAAAACCATGGCGATGCCCCGGTCCTTTGCCGGCACCAGGTTAGAAAGCTGACCGTCGATGTAGAGGTCGCCGGCGGTGATCTCTTCTAGTCCGGCGATGGTCCGTAAGAGGGTGGACTTACCGCAGCCCGAAGGACCGACAAAGGTGACAAACTCGCCGTCCTTGATGGTCATGTCGAAATCTTTGATCACTTCTACGGTTTTATAGCTTTTAACCAGGTGCTCACATCTGACTTCGGCCATGGGTTCTTCCTTTACTATTCACAAATGGTATCTTGGTTAATTCTTTATTTTACTGCGCCGGCGGTCATGCCGGAGACCATGTATCTCTGCACCGTGAAGGCGAAGACGAACTTCGGCCGTTCGGGTTATAGCGACTATTCACTTTACGGCGCCCGCTGTCATGCCTGAGATCATATACCGCTGCACCGCAAAGGCGAAGACGATCACCGGAAGGGAGAGCATCATGGAGATGGCCGCCAGAAAGTTGGGCTGCGGTGTCCAGGCCAGGATGCGCAGGAGGTAGACCGGCAAGCTGACGTGGGGCGACTTGAAGAGGAGGAAGTAGCTGAAGATGAACTCGTTCCAGGACAAGAGGAAAACATAGATTGAAGCCGCCGCTAATCCGGTGAGGGCCACTGGGATGATCACATGGCGGAAGGTGTAGAGCTTGGTGGCGCCCAGGATGTAGGCCTGCTCCTCCAGATCTTTGGGGATGGTCTTGAAGACTCCCATGAGGATATAGATCACGTAGGGCAGGCTGAGGAGTGTGTGGGCGGCGGCCACCTGTAGCAGGGGCGGTATGAGCGCCAGGGGCGGTTTGGCAAAGGCTTCCGCTACGGGCACCACCGAGCAGATATCGGGAAAGAGGCGGATGGAGATGATGCAAAACATCAGCACCGCCAGCCCGGGGAACTTGTAACGGGCCAGGGTGAAGGCCGCTGGGGCGCCGATGAGAATAGAGAAGGCCACGGTGAGGATGGCGATCTCCAGGCTGTAGAGACCTGCAATCCAGAAATCCTTGCGCCCGATGGACCAGCCGCCGCCAGCTTCTTTGAGGATGGCGGTGCGGTACTTTTCAGTGGTGGTGGGATCTATCTTGCCGTTCTGCCACCCCACGAAGCTCTGGTCCAGGAGGAGGCGCTTGTGCTGGACCACCTGGAGACGCTCCACCTTGGCGTAGGCTGCGGTCCTGAGGAGTCGTTTGCGGTGCTTTGCGGCTGCCGGGGCAAATTTTTCGGCGGCGGCCATGAAATCGGCGGCCAGGAGATACTCTGTGTCCACCATGCCGCCAAGTGCGTCCGCCACATCGGCGGGCACACCCTTGGTCTTCAGCTTGGCGATCCCCTCGGTCGTAAGCTTTAAGCTGGTCTGCTTCTCCACCTGGCGCAGGAAGCGGGTAGCGGATGCCGGCTTCTCCCCCTGCAGGTTGCCCAGAAGGGTGAGCAGGGGTTCAGGGAGACCTTCGGCGGTGAGGCGATTCTGGGTTTCCACGTCGATGCGATGCGCGGCCTGGAGGCGTTTGTCTAGCAGAGTGACAAAGGCGCTCTTCTGGTTACAGCTGCCGTCGGCCATGGGGGAGACGTTGTTGATGACCTCCTCCGGCAGGCCGGCTTTAGTCAGGTTCTCCAGGGATTCGGGCGTCAGCTTGTAGCAGGTGGCGCCGATGAGCTCGCGGTACTGGTCCATATTGGGGTCGAAGGGCCACAGGGGGATTGGGTACTTGCCCCCAGTGACGATAGCGTCCTTGTCGGAGACCGAGTACTTGAGCATGATGTAGAGGGGGCTAATGATTACGAAAAGGCAGCCAATCAGCACCAGCCCCCAGATCAGTTTTTCAAGGTTGAAGCGTCTGCCGGTGGTCGTCCCTTGGGCCATGTCAATGTCTCCTTTGGACTTATAGACTTACACCTTCACCAAGTGGGCCTGCACGGCCTTGAGGGTTTTGGTAATGAACCAGGTGAACACGGAGATCAGCAGCAGCAAAATGATGGAGAGGGCCGCCGCTTTGGCCGGGTTGCGCTGTTCGTGGTAGAAGAAGTCGATCAGGACCCCCAGGATGGGGTAGGTGGGGGCGATGATGAAGGGGAAGAGGAACTCCTTCCAAATCTCAATGGAGCGCAGCACCAGGACAGTGGAGATGGCCGGTACCAAAAGGGGGATCGTGATGTAGGCGAACTGCTGGATGGCCGAGGCCCCCATTGTGTCGGCGGCCTCGTACTGGTCGCGGCCGATACTCTGAAGCCCGGCCAGGAGAATTAGCATGGAGATGGGCATATCGCGCCATACCTTGGCGAAAAGGGAGAGCCCCAGAGCCATGGTGGGGGAGGTGTACCAGTTAATGGGCTGTTCCACTATCTGGGGCAAAAATAGCTTGCCAAGGAGCAGGTCGTTGATGTGACCGAAGGGGTAGCTGAAGAGCATGAAGGCGGTGATGACGGCGGTAACGATGCTGGGGATGGCGATGGGCAGGAGAAAGATGCTGCGCACCACCCCGCGTCCCATGAAGTTGCGGTTGATCACGATGGCCAGCACCAGGCCGGCCACCAGCTGGAAGGGGGTACCCAGGAGGACGAAAACCACCGTGCGCCAGAAGGCGTCCCAGAAATCGGTCGAGCGGATGATCTCGCTGTAGTTCACCAGGCTAGGGAAGGCGCCCGCCTCCGTCCCGGTTAGGGAGAGCTGCACCAGGGAAAAGATGATGATGACAGTGAAGAAGGCGGTGTAGATGAAGGCCGGCATGAGGAGACATACCGCGAAGCCATGCTTCACCGCGAATTGTTGCACCTGGGACCAGAGTCCGTTAGCTGCCGGTTGTGGCTGCATCCGAGGCTCCCATTTGGCAAGGGGTTGCTAGTCAAGGAGGGACCGCCCACCGGTCGAGCGGCCCTCGCTGCACCGTGCTGTGATCACCTGCAACCAATCGCAGGCATCAGATCCCCGATTGTGGTTCTATGAAGCGCTCAGGGTCAATTCTTCAGCGCCTGCACCTGCTTGGCGTAAGGTTCGAGGGCGCTCTTGATAAAGGCTCGGTCGACCCCCTTGCCGCTCTTGGCGTAGCCCTTTTTGGTGACGATGTCGTACCAGGCCTTTCGCCAAATACTGCCCATCTCGGCATATTTGATGGAGGCGGGCGGCGGGCTGGTCTGAAGGGCGAATTGGGCCATACCGGCCTTGAAGACGGCTTGCATCCAGTCCTCTTTAAAGGCCTCTTCCAGGCTGGCATAGACGTCGTTACGTACCGGCATCATACCGAAGTTGGCACACTCGGCGGTGTGCATCTCGAAGCTGGTGATGAAGCGGGCCAGTTTGTAGGAGAGTGCCGGGTCGGGGGAGGTCACCGGGATACCCCACCACCAGCCGCCGGCAATGGAGGCACGCTGGCCCATGCGCACCGGCTGACCGTCACCGCCGATTTCCAGGGAGGCACCCTGCTGCATGGTGGCCATCGCCATCTCGTCGGGATCCTCCAGGTAGCCCTCCATAGAGGGATTGGATCCACCGTGGATGAAGAAGGCATCGATTTGGTGCATGAAGGCCGCATAGACCTGGCCCTGGGAGAAACCTTTCCAGATGCCGCCACCGCTCCAGGACTGCTCGTACATGCTGGGATTGTAAAGCTTGTTGTCTACGTAGAAGGCTTCCCACTCGAAGACGTCCAACACGGGGTCGGTGTCCATTAAGTAGAAGTCGTCGTTGGTGCCGCCGGCCTGGTAGAGCTTGGTGAGCAGTTCCACGGTGGTTCCACCGTAATCCTTGCCCCGATGGGCCAGACGGCCTACGGTGAGACCATCCTCACCCGGGGTACGCGACCAATAATAGGCCACCACGGCCAGGTCGTACCAGTCCCACTGGTTGGGGTCAGCTTCGAGGGCATACCCTTTGGGCAGGCCGAAGCCGTTCTGCTTCTTAAACATGGCGTTGATGTCGGCCTTCATCCCTTCCCAGTTGTCAACGGCCTCCTCCACTTTGGATTCCAGGTAGAGGAAGACGTTGGTCTCCATCTTACGGGGGATGTAGTAAAGCCTACCGTCCACGGTCCCTCCGGCCAGGGCCTTAGGGGTGTAATCCTTGGCGTCTTGGGCCACCTGGTCGGCGGGAACGATCTCGTCCAGGGCCAGGACGTTGCCCAACTTGACCATGGGGACTACCTCGCTCTGTTCGGTCTTCACCAGGGCGATGCTCTTCTTGCCCGACTCACGCTCCAGCTTGACCATGGTCTCAATGTCGCTGAGCTTGTTGAAGGTGGCCACGTTGATTTTAACCCCTAAGGCTTTTTCGGCTTTAGGAATCAGTTCGCTGCGGAACCACTGGTCCTGCATGTCCATCATGCGAATGAGGATGGTGATCTCCTTGGCGGCGGCACCGGCCTGGGGAGCGGCCATGGTCAGAGCCATACCGGTGACCAGTAGGATCGTGATCATTCTTCTGAATTTCATCTTGCGTCCTCCCTGTTTGGATTGGTTTTCGGGCTCTGTTTAATTCGTCAAGTAGTCGATTCGTCAAATAGGGCGGGGCGCTGCAACTGAATACGGATGCTCTGCTAAATTCGATTTTATGAATTGACGAATCGACGAATTAACGACTCAACCATGGCTCGCCATGGTTGAGTCGCGCACTATCAGCTCCGGCGTGATGCTGTACTCCTTTTGGGATACAGACGGATTCTTCCCGGCGAGCTTGTCCAGCAGATAGGAGACGGCCATGTCGATCTTGGTTTCGATGAACTGCTTCATGGTGGTGAGACCGACCACGGCCGACATGGGCAGGTTGTCGAAGCCAACCAGGCTGATATCTTCGGGTACCCGGATGCCGTGCTCCCGGAAATACTTCAAACCGCCGAAGGCCATGCTGTCAGAGGCGTAAAAGATCGCCTCCGGTTTCTGGGTTTTGTACAGGGCGGCGGTCGTCTGGTAGCCCCCTTTAATGGAAAGGGGTCCGAGGGAGACCAAGGCCTTGTCGTAGCCCGGGCCCGGGCTCTCCATCATGCTCCGGTAGCCGTTGAGGCGTTCGTTCAGGCGCTCATCATCCAGATCCCACCCCACGAAGGCGACCTTTCGGTGGCCGAGGTCGAGGAGGTGGCGCGTGGCGTCCTGGCCCCCCAGGTAGTTGTTGGTTCCGATGACCATCTCGCCCTGACAGCGGCTCTGGATGACCACTATGGGCAGCTTGAGCTTGCGGAAAAAATCGATACTCTCATCGTCCAGCCGGGCAGAGGTAATGATCAGGGCGTCTACTTTCTTATGAAAGGCGGCATTCTCGCTGCAGAAGGTCGACATCTGCCGGTTGCCCTTGAGGTTGAAGAGGAGGAGGTCGTAGGGGGTATCTTCCAGCCGTCTGCCCAGTTCACGGATGAACTCGGCGTTGATCTCAAGATTGATATCGGGGAGGGCCAGGCCGATCACGTTGCGACGTGTCCGGGTCTCGGCCACCTGGGGGGTGTAACCCAGATGGGCCATGGCGGCGCGAACCTGGTCGCGGGTGGCCGCCTTGACCAGCTCCGGGTTGTTGATAACCCGGGAGACAGTGCTCTGGCTCACTTTGGCATACTCAGCCACGTCTTTGAGCTGCGCCATAGGTTTAGCCTTTGTGGATCCGTTTGCGGGATGAAGTGGAGTGCGATCGATGAACTGACTCTAACAGTGGAGATGATGCTGCGTCAAGTATTTTAATGAAAATTTCATAATAAATTGATTTTTTTCTTGAGATAATTAGGGATTTCGCATACACAAAAGATGGTAGGCGTTCAGGTGGCGCGTCGCATAATCCCTTCATATATTGAATTTAAACGAAAGCGATCAATTCGAAAGCAATCATTCAATAAATGAAATTTTCATAAAATTTTGCTCCAACTTGACCTAACAGGGAGTATCCAACCATGCCGAAAATTCACGTGATGACACACACTCACTGGGACCGGGACTGGTTCCTGCCCCAAGAGTTCATCAACGAATGGCTGGACGAACTTTTCGACCGGCTCATGCGCCTCATCGAGACGGTGCCCGACTACGCCTACATCATCGACGGGCAGACCTCCATAATAGACGACTTCCTGCTGCGCCGCCCGGAACAGCGCGCCGCTATCGAGGCCAGGGCCAAGACGGACAACCTCCTCTTGGGGCCCTACTACGGGCAGATCGACTGGCGGGTGGTAAGCGAAGAGTCCCTCATGCGCAACCTCTACATCGGCATGCGCGACGCCCGGCGCTACGGCAACTGCATGCCCTGCGGCTGGGTGATAGACAACTTCGGTCACTGCTCCCAGTCCCCCCAGATCCACGCCCTCTTCGGCATCGAAGATGTCTTCCTCTGGCGGGGACCGGTCTTCGAGGACGACGAGATCCGCTCCGCCTTCCAGTGGGAGGGGGGCGACGGCACCCGGGTGCGGGGCCACTACCTACTCTCCGGCTACCGCAACTTTTACAACCTCACCGACACCCTTGACCTCCTGGACGCCCGCATCGAACAGATGAAGCGCCTCCTGGGACCCTACTCCCCCTCTGACAAGCTGATCTTCCTGGATGGCTACGACATCGACGTCTGGCCCGAGAATCCCTTCGAGTTTCTGCCCGCCGACGGCCAATTCGTTCGCTCCAGCCCCCAGGCCTTCGCCGAAGACTTTAAAAAGGATCCCGGTCCCGAACCGCTGCCGATAGTACGGGGGGAACTCTACTCGGGCAAATACGCCTGCGTCTTCCCCGGCTCCCTCTCGGCCCGAAACTACCTGCGCCTCCAGAACGCCTTGGTGGAGCGGGTGCTGGCCTACTACCTGGAACCCCTCCAGGCTTTGACAGCTGCGGCAGGGGTTGCAGTGGACAGCGAGGCCACCCTCCAGATGTGGAAGCGTCTGGTGGGCACCCAGCTCCACGACTGTATCGGTGGGGTGAGTGTGGACCAGGTTCACGATCACATGGAGGTCACCTACCGGGAGCTTTACGATGAGGCCACGACGGCGGTTGAGATCACCCTGGCCCACCTACCCGCCCTCCTGGATCTGGAGCGGGGTGCCTACGCCTTCACCCCATCGCCCTATCAATACGACCGAATGTGGGCTCTAGATGGGAGGCGGATCTACGCGCTCCAGCCCGAGGGCTGCGGGGTTACCCCCCTGGAAGGCCCCTTCGATCCGCCGCCAGCTGTGCCCCTGGAGGGGCGCTTTGAGTGGCGCAACGACCACTACACCTTCACCGCGGACACCGACGGCTGTCGGCTCAACGACAGAACCATCGGACGCCTGACCCTGGAGCGGGACGCGGGGGACACTTACAACGCCGACCCCTTGCCCTTCGATCCGGCACCCGAAGCAAAGGTGCTTTCAATCTCGGTGTCGGAAGATGCCAAGGGGTACGCCATCCTCAACTTGGAACGGAAAATGGCCAAAGGCGATATTCGCATCACCACCCGTGAGGAGATCTTCCTCAGTCCGTCGCCCCAGGTGGAGTGGCGCATCGAGGTGGACAGCCGGGGCAGCGACTACCGTCTGCGCATCTGCTACGACGCCGAGGACACGGCCAGTCCCGTTTTCGCCAAGATGCCCTACGACATCCACATGCGGCCGCGGGTGGACGACAATTACTTCGGCTGGGAGATCCCCGAGGGGTTGAAGCCGGTCCTCCTTGCCGCCCGGGAGTTGGGCAGCGTCAAGGAGTTCCCCTTCCAGGGATTCGTGGCCCTGGCCGCGGCGGATCGCACCCGCTCCGTCTTCGCGCGTGGACTCCGGGAATACGAGGTGGATCTGGACGGCACCATAGCTGTGACCCTCAAGAGATCTGTCCAATGGCTGGCCAAGTCTGACCTCACCACCCGCGTGGGAGATGCCGGCCCTTATATGTATACTCCTGGCGCCCGCGACCAGCGGAAGGCCACATTCGAGCTGAGCTTCGTCGATATGGAGGCGCCCCTGAACTCGGAAGCCTTCCTCAAGTGGTTCTACTGGTTCGAGTACGGTTTCATCGGTTTCGAAAACCGGGGGCACGATGGCAGCCGTCGCTCGGAGAGGATCTGGAAGGAGCGCCTGCCCTGGTCCGGCATCCAGACGGTGGATGCGGGCAGGCACCTCATTCGGGTCTACAACCCCCTAAACAAGGAAGTGCCTCTGGCTCATCCGCATCCCGGCACAGATCCCTTTGGCGTGAAATTGGGGGAAGTCGCGGCGCTGGCACCCAAGCAGGTGGCCAACTTGGTGTTTGAGGGTGTCGGGGCCTCAGCTTCGGTTTCGACGGTGGAGGTCGATATCATGATTTGGCCCAACTGGCCAACCGAGGCGGACGTTCAACCTCACGATGCTGCACACCTCACGGAATTAACAGAGAAGATGGGCCACTTCGAGGCGGAGCAGACCGCAGCCAGGGAAGCACTGAAGAACCTCGACCCGGAAGCCGATCCGCTCGCCTACCACCGCACCCGTCACAAAGAGGTGCGCCTGGACCGCGAGATCTTAGAACTGAAGCTCTCCATCCTTCTAAACCGACTCAAGTTCGATACCAAAGACGAAGCGGAAAAATCGGAACTGCGAGACAAGATCCGTGTGGTCGGCAAACAGACGAACCTGGCCCGGCGCAATCGGCGAACCTACGACTACATCCTCAGCCTGTTCGAAAAGTCCTGATTGTCTTCGGCCTTCTATCATTAACGGAATATTTTTTTCGTTAAGCTAAACTTTAACCTCATTGCAATGTATTTAACCATTTATTCATGGTTGAGCAGTAAAAGCCTTCCGAGATGGTTGGCCGCTTTACGTGAATTAGTAGTGATAAGTTTATTTTCTAAGGAGAATCTGGCTATTAGGAATATGGTTTAATTCAGGAGGCTAAGGATCAGTCTTGAAGTCCTGATAGTGTAATTGCCGGAATTTGGCTTCCGATATCTTTGCACGCTTCACGTATTTGTTTTTGATAGCCATGACAGGGAGTTATCATATTTTTAGTGCCCTGTCCTAGTCAAGAACCTTATTTTAATATCTTAGTAAAAATGAAACTCTATCTTGGAGTCCATTATTGCCATCTATAGCCTCTTTTTCTATAATGTAATCTCTGTTTCTTCCAACAGCGCACATCGATCCCCACTGTAAGCGCAATTGCCCATCAACATCTTCAACTTCTTGTAATTAAATACTTTAATCCAATGCGTAATCTGCTACACACAATAAAAAGTAGATTCATTTTCTTGTATTGTTAATTTTTACAATCGATTGAATTGTGGCAAGCCACATGCACTATCAGAATACGGCTCATAAGCATCGCCGACCATCCCTTAACATAGCCTAGATGAAGAAGTAGTAGAGAAGCAGGTAATTAAGCACCAGCTATACGGGTCCATATGTTGATAAACCAATAAACGAGGGAGGAACACATGCTTGTAGGAATTCTGAAAGAGATCAAGGCAGAGGAAAACCGTGTATGCATGACTCCGTCAGGCGTGGAGGTAATGATCGCCAATGGCCATTCCGTATTGGTGGAAAAGGATGCCGGCAGCGGCAGCGGCTTTGATGACGCCATGTATATCAGGGCTGGGGCCGAAATGGTGGATACGCCAAAAGAAATTTTTGATCGTGCCGACATGGTGATGCACGTGAAGGAGCCGCTTCCATCGGAATATAAAATGATCCGGGAAGGACAGATCGTTTTTACCTATCTACACTTAGCGGCAGCTGAGGAATTAACCCACGCATTGATTAGAAGCAAATCGGTATGTATTGCCTATGAAACCATCCAAAAACCAGATGGCTCCCTTCCTTTGCTGACACCCATGAGCGAAGTTGCCGGGCGTATGGCTATCCAACAGGGTGCTAAGTATCTTGAAATGGCACAAGGCGGCCATGGCGTGCTGCTGGGAGGGGTGCCCGGCGTGGACCCAGGCAATGTGGTCGTCATCGGCGGGGGCATCGTCGGAGTCAATGCGGCCAAAATGGCTTGCGGACTTGGTGCCAAAGTCTATATCCTTGATATGAATCTGGAGCGCCTGCGCTACCTGAGCGACGTCATGCCGGCCAACTGTTTTAATCTATTTTCCAGCCCGGCCACGCTCCGGGAACTGATAGCGCACGCGGACGTGGTCGTCGGTGCGGTATTAGTCACAGGTGCCAAGGCCCCCAAGCTGATCACCCGCGAAATGCTCAACATCATGAAACCGGGCTCTGTCTTGGTGGATGTGGCTATTGACCAGGGCGGTTGCTTCGAGACCTCAAAGGCGACGACCCATGGCGATCCCATTTACGTTGTTGACGGCGTAGTCCACTATTGTGTGGCGAACATGCCCGGAGCTGTTCCCCGCACATCTACCATGGCGCTGACCAACGCCACCCTGCCCTATGCCGTAGAGATCGCCAACAAGGGTTGGAAGAAAGCGATGCAGGAGAGTGACGAAATCAAACTGGGCGCCAATGTGATCAACGGCGCAATCACCTATCAAGCGGTAGCCGAGGCCTTCGATCTTGAGTACGTTTCCGTCGATACGCTTTTGTAGGCATGAGTAGTAGTCTCAGGGATGCCGGATATGCCGGCATCACTGCCTCATCGCTGTCGAATTTTATAAGGATCTGGTCCGGTATTGCATGCCTCTCTACCTATTCACCACGCCTCTATTGACATAGGTCGGCCACTGGTTGGTCAGCAACTTTGCGGTATTTTCGGCACAAGTGCTTCTAGCTACGCTTAAGAACAATTTCCGCAAGGTATGTATCACCACAGCTCATTTATATTAAGCTTTGTCAATCCTGCAAAGGTGCCTCCTCCAGTTTCGCTATTAGGGGACTTACTCCGGAGAAATAGCAGTATTTATTTCTTCCCTGAACGATAGACTTATTCCGAGTTTTTTCCAAGGGTGAAGGGTTTGATCCTCACTAAATCTTACTTCAAGATAGTGGGTACGTTGGAACGATTAACCTTTATCAAGAGGAGGATTTGTTAATGCCATTTTATATTAAACGCTCACTTATCATTTCACTGATAATCATTGTGCTCATAGGACCCGGAGTGGCAATGGCTGATGTGAAAATCGGCTTTCTGGGGGGATTTACCGGCCCGCTAACAAGCATGACGCCAGCGATTTACAAAGCCGCCAAACTCGCGGTCAAGCACGTTAACGATCAGGGCGGTGTATTCGACGGGGATAAAATCATTATGCCAAATGCGGATACGACCTGTGCGGACACCATTGCTGCGGCCAAAGCGGCCGAAAACCTGGTGAATGCCGAAAAGGTCTCAGCCCTTGTGGGTCCTATTTGCTCGAGTGCCACCATTTCAGTGGCTGAAAATGTCGCCATCCCCGCCGGGGTCACCATCATTTCACCTGCCTCGACGTCTCCTGGCATCACAACCTTAAATGACAATGATCTGGTTTTCCGTACGACGCCTTCCGATGTGTACCAGGGCAGCGTTATGGCCCGTTTGTTGATGTCAAAAGGGATCAAACGGATTGCCATTGCCTATGTCAATAATGACTACGGCAAAGGTTTTGCTGAAGCGCTTGCCTCCGCGTTCATAGCGGCGGGTGGCAAGATTACCGCCAACGAGCCCCATGAGGAGGGTAAGGCTGAATATCGTGCCGAGATACGTAAGTTGGCCGCTTCAGGGGTTGAGACACTGGTGGTCCTTGCCTATGCCAATGGTTCCGGTCAGACCCTCATTCGTCAGGCGCTGGAAAGTGGTGATTTTGAACAGTTCGTCGGGGGTGACGGAATGGTCAACAACACCCTGATTAGCGCTATCGGTGCTGATAAATTGCGTGGCATGATTGCCACCAAGCCAGGTGTTCCGGACACAACAGGAACACGAGCCTTCAAAAAACTTGCGTGGAGAGATGATCTAAATCCCACCGCAACCTTTGCGGCTCAATCCTATGACGCTACTTTCCTGTTGGCCCTGGCGATAGAAAAAAATGGTAGCGCCGAGCGCGAAGGACTCTCCAAAGCCCTGCGGGCTGTGGCCTCTGCCCCGGGCGAAGTTATCCTGCCAGGTGAATGGCAGAAAGCCAAAGCATTGCTCAAAGCCGGCAAGGAGATCAACTATGAGGGCGCCACCGGCAGCCTCGAATTTGACAAGGCCGGGGATGTGTCCGGTGTGATCATCGAATTGGGCGTATATGTCAGATTCGGCTCTTTCATGGAATATGGCCAGATACGGTAAACCAACGGGGCGTTCAAAATAAGGAGAACGAGACAATGAGTGAAAAAATTCTAGTCGGCATCGACGGCACCGATGAGAATCGTCGCGCCGTAAATTATGCAGTAGACTGGGCCAAAAAAAGCAAGGCAGAACTGATTCTGGCATATGTAATCAAATGGTCGCCCTACACGTTCCAAACCGCTGAAGAGAACGAGGAGCGGCACAAACGTCGCGAAGAAGAGATTCAGACTGTACGCGATCGGGTGCTGGATCCGATGCTGAAATCACTCGCATCTGAAGGTGTTGAGATTACGGGCGTCGTTCACCATGGTCAGGTGGCCGACACCTTGATTTATTGCGCCAAAAAACATGATGTGACGGATATCGTGGTGGGACGGATTGGTGAAAGCGGCGTCAAAGCGATGATCTTCGGCAGCGTGGTCGCCAAGTTGATACAGATCAGCCACATTCCGGTAACCATCGTTCCGTAGGGGCATATCGCACCAGGAAAACCATCTATGAAAGAAGAGCGAATATGAAAAAGACACGCAACGTTTTTGCTGCCTTAATACTGGCATCTATCCTGTTAGTGCCCCTGCTGGCCTTCGCACAGGAACCCGGGGGGGGGATAGATCAGGCCGTTAATAATTTTTTCGGTAAAGTTTTCGGACCGTTCGTATCCTTCATATTTTACTCCGTAACTATCAACGGTGTCAGTTTCCCCCTGATCGTGGCCTGGTTGATTATTGCCTCTATTTTTTTAACCGTGTACATGGGTTTTATCCAATTCACGGGAGTGAAACACTCTATTGATCTGATTCGCGGGGTCTACTCGAATCCCGAAGACGCCGGTGAAGTATCACACTTCCAAGCGCTGGCCACGGCCCTGTCCGGAACCGTGGGGTTGGGCAATATTGCCGGTGTTGCGGTGGCGGTCAGCCTGGGTGGGCCGGGTGCGACCTTCTGGATGATCGCAGCCGGGTTGTGCGGCATGGCCGCTAAGTTTACCGAGTGTAGTTTAGGCGTTAAATATCGTGAAGAATTTCCCGACGGCAGTGTTTCCGGCGGCCCCATGTATTATCTGAGCAAAGGGTTGGCGGAAAAGGGCAAGGCCAGGTTCGGCAAGGTGATGGCCGCCCTGTTTGCAGTCATGTGCATTTTCGGCTGCCTGGGCGGTGGAAACATGTTCCAGGGAAATCAGGCCCATCAAATGATCGCCAATACTTTTGGGATCTTTACCGAAACCGGCTGGCTGTTCGGACTTATATTGGCCGTCATTGTTGGCGCTGTCATCATTGGCGGGATCAAATCGATAGCCAAAGTAACCGAGAAGATCGTCCCCTTAATGGCCATTTTATATGTGGGAACGGCGCTGATTATCCTCCTGACAAACGTTGTCAAGATACCTTGGGCCTTCGGCCTCGTGCTAAAAGGCGCTTTTTCACCCGAGGCGATTGGGGGCGGCATCATCGGCGTCATGATTCAAGGTCTGAAACGGGCCGCATTTTCCAATGAAGCCGGTGTCGGTTCCGCAGCGATTGCGCACTCCGCTGTAAAAACCAACGAACCCCTCACGGAAGGATATGTCGCCCTGTTGGAACCGTTTATCGATACCGTGGTGATCTGTACCATGACCGCTTTGGTCATTGTTATCACCGGCGCCTATGGCACTGAAGGATTGACCGGTGTCGCCCTAACTTCGTCCGCCTTTCAGTCCGTATTCCCTTGGTTCGGTGTCGTTCTGGCGATTGCTGTGTTGCTATTCGCCTTTTCGACCATGATCTCCTGGTCCTACTATGGGCTGAAAAGCTGGACTTATCTGTTCGGGGAAGGCAAGACCTCAGAATTGATTTTTAAGATCATTTTCTGTGTGTTTGTCGTTATCGGATGCAGTATGAGTCTCGGTCCGGTCATCGATTTCTCGGACGCTGCCATCTTCGCCATGTCCATATTCAATGTGATCGGTTTATATATGCTGATGGGATCACTAAAAGAGGATCTCAGAGACTATCAGGACCGCATCACTTCGGGAGAGATCAAACGCTATAAGTAGCACCGGGTACTAAACGCTGGCGGTCAAAGGCAACACAGTTACAATCTATGGGAACCAATGGGGAGGTACGGCAGCGTATATCCAAGTAGAAGTAAATTGATTGGTGTCCATGGGATTTTACGTCGAAAAGATAAAAAATTGAACCATCAGGGTCGTGGGACATTAATTCCACGACCCTTTGTTTAAATGGGGCTTTTCGAAAAATTCGAAGGATGGCTGGGACTTTCAAATCTCGATACTGATCCAGCGTATTGCCGAAAACCTCCAAATGCAGATAATCGCCATCCGCGATTA